>Ga0181612_176488_pt1 | contig 19175 bp, 12 predicted proteins | sample HoacroProtozoa21_FD_119630 | JGI IMG/M metagenome (GOLD analysis project Ga0181612, IMG submission 119630) | Hoatzin crop microbial communities from Cojedes, Venezuel. Combined Assembly of Gp0051906, Gp0051904, Gp0051908 | reverse complement strand
TTTCTTTCTTCATTCCATGTATATTCCCTGAGACTTACTGCCCCTATTTTCCTTGGTCCTGGCCATGTCCAGTTGAAAAGTATAGAAAATGTAATCCCTGAAGTTTTTATTCTTTTTTCTGTATCCCAGTCTGAACAATTCTAACCCGAATCTTTTCTCAGTTGGCCTGTCTTCCTTTATTTAACATGATTTAATTTCATTCAAGATTTTGCTAACTCTGTCTGCTGAGTAAGCTCTTACCCCAGTTAAACTTGCTGACCTAGGGCGGGATTCACCTCTGCTCTCTGCAGATCCACAAAACTGCATGTCTGCTGTCCTTGTAAAGCCAGCCGAGGTGTGAACTTGGGAATCTTTGTTTCCACCCATGCACCCCGGCCCCCAAGCCCCTCTCCTTCAGGCTCAGCCAGCAGCCCATCAGGAGCAAGCCAGCCGAGAGGGGCTGAGTCAGGCAGGCCCCTTTGGTGGGTGACACCACCAGCCCTGGACACCACCGATGAGCACAGCTGCATTACACATATCCCCGGGCGGAGTGACGAGGGAACCCTGTGTAGGAAACGGTCGATTCAGCCCAGTCCATCCCGGCTTCGCCCCCCGGAACCCTGCCCTGAGGAGCCACCTCCGTCCCGCAGACCGCAGCAGGCAGAGCTGCCCGGGGCCCGCACCCCTCTCGCTGCCCTCGGGCAGGCAGTGGTGATGGGCAGGCCATGACCTACCCCCGTCCCCAACACAGGGCCGTTCGTAGGCCACACATTGGCTGTTTTGCCGTCCTTGCTGCCTCGCCCTCCTCCAGCCCACAGCGCTGTCACTACTGCCTCGGATTTAGCAGCAGCGAAGAAGGGGAGGTGGACTACGTGTGGGTAAGCGAGCCAGCAGGAGTACAGAGTGGGTCACCAGCATACTGTGCGCATTCAGGGACTGGGAGAAATTACGGCGGGTCAGCTTTAGCACGGTATCTCCTGCTCCTGCAAACAGCTGCATTTCACCGATAGGTTTATCTGACTGTAAATAACAGCCAGGTGATTCAGCTACTATTTGGCTTAACATAATATTAGTGTTTAGTAATGTAGACAGGGGTGCAGTCTTACCACTGACCTCTGTTACCTATTTGGGAGAATCACACCAGGAATTTAGTCTGAACTTATTTTGGTACAACGTATTAAGGTGAAAGAAGATTATGGGGAAGATATGCTGAGAAGTGTGACTGGGTTTTCTTTTTGGGTCTCTGATATAACATTTTTTCCCAAGTAGTCAAAGGAACACCTTACTTTAGGAACTGAACTTTCTTCATGCCCGCATGGCTAATTTATTGTGATCCTTCCTCTTAAAAGTGTGCAAATGAAAAAGCAAAGTCTGTCTCACACCTTTGCTTACCCTGCTTGCACATGCTTGTTTTTTCTAATTTCTGAACAGCAATATCCGTTGTCTCCCACTAGCCTCCTACGTGATAACTGATCAAACAGAGCTACGGAAAATGAAGTGCATGGAGAAGACGGGGATCAGCCTAACAAGAGAGCTCATGTGGTGGTGGGGAGTGCGGCTGGCGACGGTGCAGCAGCTCCTGGACCTGCTGCAAGGACTGCAGCTCTACCGAGCGGCCCAAGTCATCCTGGACTGTGAGTAGCTGCCCCTGCCTCCCGCGGGGAGCCTGTGCTGTGCTCGGAACATCCAGACCCACTCCCGCACATCTCTCCGGTCCCTCTGGTTCATCATCCCACCTTTGCAGTGGGCATCTTTGATGCTTTGAGAGGTGCCAGGGAGACTGACTGTGCTCTGAACCAGGGGTCGTACTTTCATGCATCAGACAGGGTTTCAAAATGGAGCTTCATAATGAATGCTTTAATTTTCCAGATATTCTTGCTTCTCCCCAAAATTTTGTCATTATACTCTAATTGCCAACAAATTCAGAGTGGAAAAACATGTAATCAGTTTTGCCTATGCAGCCTGCTTTCCTGCACCATAAGAAAAAGTTTACGAGAAGGAGGAATGGTTTATCAGCTACCTACATTACTATTTCTTTATCCTGCTTCATATTTTCTCTACTCCTATCCTATGTTCTCCTGATCCCTCCATAAATTAAACTGTAGTTTTTTCTACCTCTTTGCATATGATTCATCTCACCTATCTCCAGTTTGCTCTATTTCAGATTTATCTTTTTGAGGTAGGATGATCAGAGTTCGAACTCAGACTGCCTAGTTAGGGTAAACAATTGCCTTACAAGAATCACAACGCTTTTTAATATAATTCTCCTTTCCATTTTTCTCCATTGAAAATTATGTTTAAATTGCAGCTGTCCATTTTTGTAAGCCAAATTGTACCTTAATCCAGTTGTGCCACAAAATCTGTTGAACCCTGGACAACATACTGTCTTTCTGTGTTGAGTTGCCCCAAAAAGTTGGGAGTGGACCACATTCCCCTTTTCCCATATATTCCCACCCAAAATCTACTTTCTGGAAATCGGACGTTTGTATGAATTTTGCCAGTTCTCCACAGAGAATTGCTAGAAATAAAAACTACAGATTTTTGTTACGTGGCTAGAACTGCTTAGAGAAGTCCTGCCCAGGTGCAGATGGGAAGTGGTCAGAGCTTACAAGGCGTACGCTACCACAGGCAGAAAATGTGCGGGAGCACCGTCTGCTCTTCACATTCCATGACGTGGAAACTGCCAAAACGGGTGGGTTTGGGTTCCATCATGTGCGGCCGTTGCGAAACAGCAGCCTGCCTCACAGGGCAGGGCTGCCAGCAGGCAGAGGTGCTGCGGGCATTCACTGCACCTCAGCTAGAGGCATATTTCATGGAAAGTCCAGTCATGCATCATGGGTTTCTTGCCACACCATTTCTTTGTGTAGCACTGCTGTGTTTCTGTAGTTCCCTGGCATTAGCGTGACTTTTAACCTTCACTTTGGTATGGCAGAAAAAAATCTTTAACGGCGGTATTCTAAATTTCTCTTTTTTTTAAAAAAAAAAAGGAATATGAAGTACTACATCACAAGCAACCTTCAAGCAAATTCTGTCTTAGTACATCAAACACAATTACAGACCCTAACGAGAGCGTTGCTCAGTTAATGCAACTGATTTTGGCATCACCCATATGCAGTCTTTTGATTTAGCAGATCCACTTTCTGACTGAATTCAGTCACGGCATTCAGCATAGGACACTGTAACAACTCTTACTCCTCATTCCTCAGCAAAGCAAGCTACAGGAAAGTGAACTCGAGTCTGTTTTAATCTGTCTATCAGTAATTCAATTGTTACTTTACTCACAGTGACTGTGACTTTGGAGGTCCAGTCTGAGTGGACAGGATTGAAAACAAAATCTTGATTTTTAAATATATATTTTTTAATCTACACATTGAATAAATCTGGTCTGGATATCACCAATGCAGTAAGTGTGGCTCCTGATAATGGTATTGTTATGGATACTCTGGAGTAGAGGGTGACTTCCATGATGTGCTGACGCTTTTGCTCTGTGCCTGTTCAGTATTCCTAGTCCAGTTCCAGTTGATTCCTAGTCCATAAAGAGAGTTTCTGGGTGCTCTTGTATAATGCAGTATAACCTACCACACCTTAAACTCTAATTAGTTACAGACCTTGCCTTCTCTCCCTGTCAGACCGCATTCTGGGGCCCACCTTTGTTTACAGCTGCCTTATTTCAGTGTATTCTTTTACAGAGTTCATTGACATTTCTGTAATGCCACTTTATAGATTGTGATTTAATAAAAAAAACCCTGCACTCTGGTTCTGAGAAGCATAAAAACTGAAAAATTACTGAATGTTTTCACTACTACATAATAGTAGCAACTATTTTCTACATAATTTTTATCTGTCGTGGAAAAGGCTGGTTTTGTTCAGTTAGGTAGGATGACTTTTCTTTCCCATGGGGGTAAACTTTGCCATTTTTGCAAAAGCTGAGTTCAAAGAGCTTAGAAAAATTCCTTGTTATGACAACTGAGATGCTGCTGCTTTTACCCCAAGGTGGAGGGTTTTCTCTTATCTCACAGACCATTAAAACAAGACCACGAGTAGATTTCAAACTGAGATTAGTTCAGCACATTGCAGTGGTGACTCACTCCAACAGAAGCTTCACGTGCCTAGTTTCAGAGAGCTGTTGCTTGCAAGCCACCACATTGTGGGATTCAAGCTGATCTATAGCGTGTTCAGTAAAACAAGCCCCTGGACACCCAGGGGCCGTGCAGTTGATCTCTGATCCTTAGGCCTGGTCTTGGGTACAAAAGCCAGAATATAGCACTGGGTTGAATCCCGAGAGGCAGCATTTTAAAGCCCATCTTAAAGCCCATGGTAACTTTGCGTACACAAGAACCAAGTAAGATTTGTCTCTCTGATAATGTAAAATGCAAAGAATCAGCCTTCCACCCCAAGAGCAGCTTCCAGCAACATTGCCATTAAAAAGAAAAATACCACACAGACAAAAATAATCACCATCGCTGCACAGAAACATTTATCCTCCTTATGTTTGTCTGAATGGTTTTCTTTTAACTGGTATGTAAATAATCACTGTAGCTTGCACAATAGGCACCTGACTTCAGCCTCTGGTGCAAGAGGCGATTACCTGTTTTCGCTTGTGCTTCTGTGATTTACTTTTTTTTCTTTTTTGAGCTTTCTCAAAAACATTTCTGAGACTTTTTGGACTTCACTTGCCACAAGCTGCAAAACCTGAGGGTTTTCCCCCTGTTATAAATAAAACCCAATCAAATTCCTCCAGGCAGGAGGAGTACGCTTTGTGATTTCTAAGGACAAGCTTAGTTTCTAAAAATTGTAGTTGCCTGATGCAAGTAAACAGGGGCCTTTATAATGATTTCTGCAGGCTAGATAGTAAAAAGGGAAAGTAAATACTGAGAGATCATGGCAAGAAATGGACATACTCAATTCAGCTCATTAAAACACTGAACTGATGTAGTAGATCTAGCACACCTTTGTTTCTCTGATTTCCTTTGTGGCAAGGGTGAACAGCAATATTGGACTGTTCCATGAAGGGCTTCATGAGGAGTTAGAAATGATTTTGCTTTGACTCTGAATTCTGCAAAGCAATATGAAGGCTAGATAAAGAGGGTTTAAAAGAACATGGAAGAGACATGTCCTGCGGATTGATCAATTTTTATTTATGTTTCTGGATTATCAATATTAATTTTTGTCCTAGATCAGTTCAAATGCAATAAATTGCAAAACTACAATGAAATGATCTTTTTAAAAAAACTTCTTATAGTTATCTTTTATACTGAAGTCCATAGCAAAACTTCGTATTAGTTTTAAGTGCCAGGAAGTCTGGACTATTTTGTTGTTCTGCCATGTGGAAGCAGTTAATGTTTTCTGGAATTAACCCAATACGGACATTCCAGTGTGTGCTCAGTCATAAGCAGAAGTGATTTCTAGCAGGATCTTTTTAGGTTTATACAAATCTTTGAAGTTTTACCCTCTGCTTCTGCTTTTTTATCTGTATCTGAGTATGCTTACTCAGGTGATTGCTCTTGGGCAGATATGGAGAGTACATTGCTTGTTCTATAGGGCACTTTAGAAACTAAGTGGTTCTTACATCACCATCACCCTATTCATTCTGACTTAAAGGAATCGGATGCAACACACGGGTAGATGTTTTGCTGGCAGATTACTTCCAGGAAAGTTCCCCCTCCCTCCAACAATTTCTTGCATTACTTTAGTCCCACTTTGGAATGTCCATAATAATAACTTTTTCTTTTGTCACTGCTTTAGCTTCAGTAGTGACCTGATGTGCAGGAAGTTGCAAAATTCATGAAAAACCCTGAAAAATAGGTTGAAAGAGGGAAGTGATTCTAAATGTAGAGATTTCTAGGTTAAAGTACAGGAGGGAAATGCCAACGACTGCAGAATACAGGGGCTGTCAGTTTTGACTAAGGGCTTGCGACTGTTTGATAGCTAATTTAAAAAACCTGTAAAATTTGAGATTTCATAGCATTCTGACACAGTAGTAAGGAAATATACCTGATTCTTCTGAGTTTTCATTTGGAGACCTAGTTTCATTCAAACCTGCATTCACAGGTGACATTGAATAAAGTGGGTACAAACCACAAACAGAGGTCAAAGGAAAAATCTTGCTTGACATGAACATGCCAACTTCTACCATTATTGCTTTTCATATCCTCCCACTCTTCAAACCTTGGTGCACTGAAACTGTCATAGCTTGTCTTCTCTTCAACAGTTCTACTGAATCTTGGTTTAGTATGAGGAGCACAGATTATAAATGAAACATACCGCTTCCTGTTTTTTCAGATACTCCCAATGCTTTGTTTGTACAAAAAAAAGAACACAAAGCTATTGTCTGATTTCAACTGCAGACAGAGGCCTGCGGCTTTTGACTCCAAGATCACCACCATGCCTAAGATACAAAGCGCATAAAACAGCATGACAAAACCCCCTTCTATCAATACTTGTGCTTATTTTCTTTTATACAAACATAAAACATTAATTTAGATTTTGAAGAAAATGCTAAATGTATGCTGATAAAAAGTGCCAGGTAGAAACAAACATTTAGAACTACAATCAGGAAAATGTTGTTATCAGGCAGTAGAAAGTCCTTACATCATCCCTAGTGCACACTGGGCATTTCCATTTCGACCTCAGTTTTAAACGTATTCATGGATAAGAATTCAGCTGCTTCTTCAGGAGATTTTGACAGCCTTGTATATCACAGTATCTTGAATTTTCTTGCTTTATTTTTTTCCCATCCTAACTATAGCCTAATCCTAATCTAATTCTATTAATTCCCTCTGAGATGTACATACTCCTCAAGTCCCTGTATGCTGAAAGCATTTTTGGACTTCTTTTTATCAGACTTCAAGTTGCTTCTTCAGGCCTGATTCTGAGATTTTGCCAGGCTGTATACAACACAGGATCTTTTAGAGCTGTAGTGAATCAGTAATTCAGCCTTTAATTTTTCCTTATATATCAGTAAGTCTTGACTTTTGACCATTTTTATGTTTTCCCTAGATTCCTTCCAGTTTGTTTCTTTCTGTTCATACGTGAAAGTATGATTCTTCATTGCAAATAGTTCTGTACGGGAAAGTGTTTTCTGGGAATGAGCATAGTCATGACACTAAAACCACACAACTGAAAATAGTTCTAAAATATTTACCTGACTAAAACCAATACAATCCTGTCAAACCTCCCCTCAGTGCCATGACAATTAACAAAGAACTAGACTCCGCCTTTAGGCTGGGAGATATTTGTGATTTGAGATCATTGGCTGAAGGATGTTACATAGAAAATGACAAAATAAATATACTGTTATTGCTAATTCCTATTGTAAGAGACTGTGTATCTTTTGCGTTGTCATCACTGATCTTTTGTTTGAAGCTATCACTTATTAATTTTTAGTAGTAGTTAATATCATTAATATGGTTTGAATTTAAATACCAATAGTATTCCAGCAATTTAACAATAAATTACTTGAATGTTCTTTTTAATCTTCATGTTCATTTACAGTCTGTTTTCCTGACTAGGATTATTTCCTGATAAGAACTGATTAGAGCCAGACTCTGTTTTCCCTGGCAATATTAATCTTTCCTTTGTTCTCTTTTGAAGGGGTATCAGCCTCTGATATTGCCAAGTCTGAAAAAGAAGAGCTGGTAGAGCCACCTAAACAGGAGAACATATCTTTAACTCCTACAGAAAACAAAAATAGAGAGAGAGAAAATGAGATAAGTCTGTTGCCATCACCAGACTCTTCACATCTGGGGGTACCACCAGCAGGCAGTAAGTAAAGCAACAGATTCTGAATTTGCTTTAATATTGAAAGGACCATATAGACAAGACTGCTTCCCGTTCGCTTTCAGTATAGTGTAATGAATATATTGCTCTTCAAAATGGTCACATTTCAATATTTGCCTTCTTCCTAGCACTGTTGTCTCCTGAGCTGTTTATTCCTAACTTTAGCACACAGCCTCCTGTTCCTCCTTCCTATAGCTTTCTTGGCTTTGAGAGATGCTGGCTGTATCTATCCTGTGGGATCTCAAGACGTTTCCCAGGTCTCTGTGAACACCCTGGTCCCATCCTGGCTCCATGCTAAGACTAGATCGGTGCCTGCATTTCCTGCCCCATGTCCCTCTCTCCACGCGAAATAAATCTAGGCTAGGAGAGAGCCGTGCAGGCCGTCAGCAGGCCCCTCTGCTTGGGAAATGGAGGGTGCAGAACCACAGAACATACTGAGGAGAGCATCTGCCCGGCGGTACAGACACGGGGAGCTCGCTCTATGTCCCTGAGCCAGGACTAGAGAGATCTGCGTAGTCATCTTGCAAAGAGGAACCAGGAAAATAGCTTCCTATCTTCACACAATATTTCACATTTTGACAGCTTGTCACAGATTATCCCTGGTTAGGAAATTCTACAAAATACCCTAGACCTTCATAACTAGTCACAGGCTGTGGTATTACAAAAATAAGGTGTATTTTCAATGCTGCTATTTCAGTTTCAGGTGCTGTTTCTGAAGGAGCCTTGTTTTCGCTCCCTTCTCCGCCACCTCCCCCAAGAGATCTTTTGAAATCCTTACAGTCAATTCCTCCTGTCTCATCAAGTGTGAAGGTAAATCCCTTTAGTACTCATTGCTCATAACAATGAAAAGTTGTCTTTATGACATTCTGTGTTTTTTCAATTAAAGTTTATCCCTCTACTTGTATAAAATACAGATCTAGTGAAAAAGTGGGGCTTGATTATGACTTGTTTGGACTGAATACAAAACTCTTCCAAAATAACATGGTTCAAGAGTATCAGCCAGAAAAGAAGACTGCTACAAAGAATGCAGTAGTTTCAGAGTTTATTGAGAGGGAGTTGTTTTGTTTTCTCAAGTCTGGAGCGAATTAAGGTCATGAAAGCTGCATGATTAGGCTACAGTGGAACTGGAGTAACAATTGGCATTAGGACTTGCCACACTGGAAGGAACAAATTATTGTGCAACCAATGCCAGATGCTTCAGAAGTAGGTGTGACGTTTCTACCAGAACATAAATATATTATGAGGGACCTTATTTTCTGATCCAACTGTTTCTTAATATAAACCCACCCATAAAGATATATGTTTTTTGTAACTTAAACTAACATCACTTCAAATAAATATATGGACTTTTAAACAAAACTAAGTCTGTTTTCCAGGAAAGGGAGAAATGCAAATTGGTAACTGTTTTCACGTCTCTTCTACAACGCAAAATATTTACATCAGCAAAACACATCAGGACAGGTATTACAAAGGGAAACCCTAATGAGTAATTGCACGGTACCTTTCACAATTTCTTTCAGCAATCACAGTGATTGCTTATATCATGGAAAATATGACACATGAAAGTAGGAAAAAACATATGAATTTTCATGAGATAAACTTGTTTCTTCTACAAATGTGTAGCCTTGCAGCTCTTCTACTCCTCAGCAGGAGACAATGACTGATCTCCCCAGCGGGAGTCTTTTGTGGACCCAGAGGGAAGTTACTAATGCCACAAATGGTTTCAGTGACAAGAGTCGAATTTGCGAAGGTACTTTTGCGGATGTCTACAAAGGTCAGAGGAACAACGTAGTGTATGTCATCAAAAGACTCAAAGAGGCAAGTACTCCACTTTTTCTTTGAAAAGGGTATGGTATTAGAATCTCTTGAACATTGGAAGTTGTTGTTTAATGCTGTATGGGCAAGGAACCAGAACAGCTACACAAGAGGAGAGGTAGAAAAGAAATTATGTAAAGTACGTAAACCTAGATTCAGCAAACACATATGAGAGATATTTTACTCATGTGAGTAGTTTTACCAACTCTATCCATGTGAGTAGCCTGCAATGCAGCTACCTGCATTGATGATTGGATCAGAAGTGTCTTTACATTTGTTTTTGTTCTAATTTTCAATTAATTGTTGCCTTTGACACAAAGTTGTCATCAGTGATACTTGCCTATTTTCTAAAGTAGTTTGTCATCTAAGACTAAAAGGTCTGTATAAATGCAACATCTTAATAATCATTATGACATTCTACTGCATGTTTTCTTTTTTCAGACGGAATGCACAAGCCCAAATTCCACACAAAGATTCTTTCATACAGAAGTACAGATTTGTTTTCGGTAAGTGGCTGGCTTTCAAACGCGCTCTGTGCGTATCCTGCATGTGGCTGCTGCCCGTGTGTTCAGCTGCAGACTGACGTGTCTGTCCGCCAGGCACTGTGCTGTTCTGGGGACAAGGGCGTCGTGCCCTGCCTTTGCAGCAGCCCTGGGGAAGCAGCATGCCTCCCGCTGATGCTGCCGCTCTCTGAGGAGCAAACGCATCCACCCTGACAGCCCTTGCGATGGTGAGGCAGCGGTGCCTTCTGGAGCTTTGTCTCCCTCCCGCCTGCCCAGAAGCGGGCTGCGCTGTAACGACCGCTCTCCCTGCTGCTAGGTTAGTTAGCCTTCCGCATGCTGCTCAGGGCCATTCTGTGCTTCCAGCTGCAGGACACAACTGGATTTAGGAATTTGTTCCAGCTCAGGAATGTATTTTTCTGTGTGGTTCTTACTTCATTTGCAAATGATTGTTGATCTGTGCCTGCAGGTGTTGTCATGTCAACATTTTGCAGCTGCTGGGTTTCTCAGTAGAAACTGGATTGCACTGTCTGATATATCCATATCTGCCTAATGGATCACTACAAAACAAACTTCAGTGTCAAGTAAGCAAATAATCTGGGCCTATTATCTATCTGTGATTACAAATCCTGTCCTGTTATTGTATGAAAAGCAATTACATTTCTTTGAATTATGAGAAACAGCCCAAAAAAACCCCAAACGTGCCCAAATATCTTGACTGCAAGCACTACAAGGGCTGCAGCTCTTTTCCAGTTTTTCTACCGCAAAACAGATCTGGTCAACAGGAAGTTTCTGCTGTGCAGCCCTGAGATTTTTGAAGTAATAAGGAATCTGTAAAACGTGTCTATTCACATTGTAGTATTTAATTGGATTTGGGAATATGTTTCTGTAGAGTCCATCACCATACTCACTGGCATAATGTGCTATGAAGTTTTACACGGCTTAAGAGGGAACGGTTTGAGATGTTCACACCTACTGAAAGAGCATTTGCAGAGAAGATCATAGGGCAGAGAAACATCAGAAAAGCAGTCCATCAAAACCAGCACTATGCCTCAGAAATGGCCAGCACTTGATGCTTTAGACAAGCATGATCCTTGCTGTATCCACATCTCTCTACGTCCTATGGCAGGCAAAATGTGCAGCACAATATGTAAGAACAGGTTCCTTCCCTGGCCTACAAATCATCAGGTGCTGCCTTGGAACAGACTTTTGATTTAGGTTAGCAGGAGTTTTGCTTGGGTCTTTAGTGGGACTAAAACTAACTCTTTGGCTTTCAGAACTACTACTGTCTTACAATTCTCCATTCTATAAAATACCATTTTTTCCTCACTTCCTTGCAGGATGATTCTGCTCCCCTGACCTGGGAGACACGAATTAGCATTTCTATTGGACTCATCCAAGCTGTAGAGTATTTGCATAATTTTGGAATTCTTCATGGGAATATCAAAAGGTGAGGGGTTTGGCATAGCAGCACTTCCTTGGTCACTTGTTAATTCCAGGATATCTTTAACAATAATGGCTGAAAGCTTCTGTAATTTTGAAATCCATTTGCAGTATCTTTCTGCTATCTCTTGTTCTGTAGGGTGTTTACCGTTTTATGCTTAATTTGTCTCTCTTTTCTAAATGAGGAAAGTATATTCTTTTGAAGTAATTTTTGGAGTGGTTGTTCTTCCCTCTCTCCCTTTCTGCCATTCTTTATCCTTTCATTTGTACACAACAGGCCAAATGCTGGAAACGTTCAGTGCTTAACTTTAAAAGTATAAAACTGAAATTCTTTACCTCAAGTTAAAGTAATTACTTAAAGAATATTGTTATTTGTCCTTCTTTATCACAGCTCAAATGTCCTGTTGGATGAAAATTTTACACCAAAGGTTGGACATTCAGGTCTGCGATTGTATTCTGCTGATAAAAAGTCAGAATATGCCGTGATGAAAACCAAAGTCCTGCAAGCTTCTCTTACTTATCTGCCAGAAGATTTTATCAGACATGGGCAGTTAACAGAAAAAGTTGATATATTTAGCTGTGGTGTGGTACGTTGCCTTTTTTTCATGTCGTGTTGCATTCTTTGGTGCTTCTATACAGGAAAATGGATGTAAGAGCATGTTCCTCATACAGCTGTTTTGCCAGCAATTTCGTATCATAGTTGCTGACTATATAATGTGTTGAAATCCTGGTTTTAATTATGTTCACACTCCAAATATACTTCATTTTGTGGCAAAGTGAGGTGAATCTTTTGAACAACAAACAAAATTGTTTCTTGGCGCAAAAAAATTATTACGGATGATCGTCTTTAAAAAAAAAAAAAGAGTAGCAGAAAGACTGCAGTTAGATTCTCAGAATTCTTGCAGTTTGCCACAAGAAATGCTACAAACATCACCTCTTCATCTGTAATTTCAACTAAAACAACTGATAGTCTGTGATGTCACCTGTCTCCAGGTGTTTCCAGTTCAATAGGAATTTATTCTGTTCAGTGTGATTTCTCATCTAGATTTAGAATTACTTTCTTCTCATCCTTTGTTTCAACAATATCTACTGTACCGAACTATAAAATTTGGACTTGGCTCTGGAGGTAGATCTAAAGTGTCGTAAAGATTGCCCAGATCTGGCATTGTTAAGCCGTCTGAAGTAAAAATATAATTTCAAAATGCCCTGGCAGTTCACTGTTTCTTTAGTTACAAAACTTATTTTAAAAAGAGAATTAATTCTGAACTAATTGTTTTATCTTTCAAATATACTTTCTAGGTCTTAGCAGAGATACTGACAGGGGTTAAGGCACTGGATGAAGGAAGACAGCCTATTTATCTGGTAAGAAAAAGCAAGAATAGTGAATGCCAACACAAGTGAATGGGGTTGCTGTCATAAAATAAATTTATATTTTATATAAATACAGTTTGTTATTTGCAGTCTGCTGTACATATCCTGAAGTAGGGATGTTTAGAAGCCCTATCCTGGTTCCATTAACATCAATAGTCTACCTGCCTTTAGATAGAAGCAGAATATATATATTTCCATTTCACATGCCGCACTCATGAGTGCTGGCCCAATTATATTAGGAGATACTCCAGAATAATTGGTGTTTAAATACATGCTTATTTAAGGGACAAGGCTTTGTGCTGAAATGCTGCTGCATTTTTTTTATGTGCCAGAAAGAGGTGTTATGAGCCAAACTGAGTAGGCGGTAACTGCAGTTGCTTATGATCATGTTTATCAGGCGTTCATGTATTGCACTAGCGTCTGGAATTTATATCCTGGCCAATTTGCCCAAGCTGTGATTAGAACTACACAAACTACTTTCACAGGCAACCAGAACTGGCCAGGCTCACTGAATGCCATTAACACTGTCTTCATGAAAACAGACCCCACCTCTGTTCCTTCTCTGGAGATATGCTCCTTCTGATTTGCCATCTTCTTGAAGCCTTTGACGGGAAAACAATAGTATTCTTGCTTATTATTTCCACGCAATTCAGCAATGTTCAAAAGGGTTCAGAAAATAAAAGATCCTAGGCTTCTTCTTTAACAAATGTTTGAAGTCCTGTGCAAGAATGCGGCTATAATGTGTTGATTATTTTTCATTCCTATAAATGGGCATAAGCCTGGAAGAGCTGGGTCTGCTTTAGTGAATTTGGCATCGGACACATGCAGAGAAAACCGCTGGCCTTTTCTCTCCTGTGAAAACAAACATTTCCGTCAGTTGCATGAATGGAGATTCCTGAAGCTTTTAGGTCTTTAAACGAGCCATTAAGGCACAATAATAATAAATACATTGCAAGACTCATATCATTCTAAGTTATTCACATAGAAATAAACGTTTGTGTTAATTTTGCCCTCGCTAATCTATCTGTTTCCTTTGAACAGAAAGATATGATTGCTGATGAAATTCAAACAGCAAAAGAAAGATCACACTCCAAAGCAAAGGATTTTGAAAAGCTAGCTGCGAAGGAGATATGCTGTAAATATCTAGACAGGAAAGCAGGACACTTGCTGGAAGAGGTGGCTATTTATTTTGCCTCAGCCATCTGCCTTTGTCTGAGAAAGAAGAATTCTAACACAGCAGAGGTAATATTTTAAATACATGACCAAGATTTTAGTCTTCTTGACAGCAAGGTCTAAAGCTACAATATTTATGCCTTACTTATTTTTGGGAGTGGTGACATAGTAGAATATGTATAAGCAGGGGTACAGGAATTATTCTGCATTCACAGATTTTGTTGTTAAAAACAGGTGCTTGAAATTATGGAAATGGCTGAAAATAAATTAAGAGAGCATTACATCTGTGGAAGCAGCACTTCTGGATTCTCCATGAACACTCCGGAAGAAACTGATGATGAGACAACTAATGTCAGCATGGACGTGCCTTCTGTGGGGGAGAATAAAGAGGACAGCACACAGGCTGTGATCCTGACAAGTGCCAATTCATGCACACTTTTAACAGGAGTTGTGTCACCTGATATTTACTGCGGACAAATGTCAAGGGTCCCTTGTGAATCAGATGAATCAAGCAGTTTTATATGGAATCCTTCAGGAAGATCTACAGATGAGCCATCCAGCAACAGCTGTAACAATTCAGAAAATATTGCAGCCTCTGATTTCAGGATAAAGCAGGGAAAACCTGCAAATGTACTCCAGGAAAGAAATGCAGCATGCACCAAGAGTGATGATGTCTTGGAAACAGCGTCTACTGCACCGAGCACCTTTCAACAGAAAAATGAGGACCTTGACTCTTCATGTTCTTCACCAGGTAAATCTAGATAAATCTGCAGGGCACACGCAGAACATTCAAAAGCAGATGATCAAGCTGTTTGGGCAAAACTGCCCATGTTCCTGTTATGATAACCAAAGTCTTCATAAAAGTGCTCTAGTATTATAATACTAGGGACAACTTAATCTCTTCTCCAGAATTGCTTAGGTTCGTCTTCCTACTTCTGAACACGTTTCAGTAAATCTTTTATCCTTGGTTATGATTTTACCAATAAATCTACAAAATGTTTTCTGGTTTTCTATCAGATTTGTTTGCTAAGCCAGTTCTGTTGGGGTTTTTAAATTAAAAATTATCGTCTATTCTTTAAACAATAGATGGATTTTTTCCTCAATATTTGGGTTTTTTTGTTTTTCAGCGTTAGCCAGAGAGACATCTTGGAAAATAAAGATAAATGATAAAAAAAAGAAGCTCATGGAAAATATTTTGCTCTATGAAGAAGACAAATTAAACAGTTCTGAACTTTTTGAATCATAAATTGGATGGATTTATTAGCAGTGGCCAGCTCAGAAGAAGAAATAAGGACTGTCTCCTCATTAGAAAGGCGCTAAAAGTCTACCTTTCATGTAAAGTTAAGTAGCAGGTTTGGATCAGAAACATTAGCCCGGGCTGAAGACAACAAAAGTGATCACACTGAGAAGAAACAGAAAATATCTGTTCTAAAGTGGATGAAAGTACAATGCCACTCTGTAAACAGAAATGCCTTCTTCCTTTTTGTCTGCAGTGTACAAAGACATGGCAAACACAATTGCCAAAATAATTTATGATCCTTTTGCAGTGTATTTCAGAAAGTATCTACATATAATATATTGTCTTATTAAAAAACAGAGAAGTTACAGGGTGAGCCCTGATCCGCAACCAGTTAGCAATACCCTTTATTGTTAGCCCATTGTGTACAAACAGACAGAAATCTTCAAGAGACTGGAGAAGGTTTCAGTTTTCAAACAAATCTACCCTATTCCCTATAATCTTAATCCACATACTCAAAAACACTGCATTACCAGAGAGGGGAATTTTTATTCAAGTTCTCAGATGTATTCTACGTGACCCAGTCTCAGTTTGGATTGCACTGGATGTAGTTGTAAGTAAGTAATTTAAGACATATTAGTCTGTCTACTCTATGAGCTGCTCTACTACATACATACATATGACACCATTTGAAGTCTAACCTTTAAGTTTCACTGTCAGGAGCTCTAAGACAGTGTTTAATACTTCACAAGAGTATTTTTGGAAGTTAGGTTTTTCTAAGTGTCCTTTACGTGTTGGTAAGGTTTCTCATTGTGTTTCACATGGTTACTGTTGTATATTTTGGATTAGGGACAAGCTGTTAATTTTAAATATCTTTAATTTTGTCACGTGTCACTTGAAATTTGATTCGTTATATTTATTTTGGCAATGGGTTAAAGAATCAGTGAAAGATGAGCTAGTAAGTGGACCTGTTCATGGTGCCACGTTCGCCACGTATTCTCAGAGAGGAATCGTTTTGTGTGTCTCTTGGCTTACCCAGCATTAGCAGCCTTGGGTTGAGCCTCGGTGAGCTCTCTTAAAACAAAAAAAATAGAATCTTGTATGCGGTCATATTTATTATGAAGTGAAAGCCCCCTTAGAAAACGTCACTTTTATTGTTATGACTATTTATTATTAGTAATATTGTTAGCATATTGTTACTCTTGTGCAGCCTAAGGAAATACAAGTTTATTATAAAAAAAAGAACTACCAGAACAGGGAGTTCAGCTTACAGACAGTGACTGCTGCCCCTGTAGCATAGGTAATAGGGCCTGATGTACAGAAATGGCTGAAATTCACAATGGAGTTCAGGGAATATTAAAAAAACACACAAATTTATGTTGTAATTCTTTTCACTGGTGTTGTGTAATGGTATTGTTTTTCTAGTTTTACATGAAGGACTCTCAGTAAGGCTCATATATCTTCTATATTCGTACAGTACCTAGTTCATTGTAGGTACTATTATGAGAAAGTAAAAGCAGTTTAACTAAAGACCTGAGTATTAGAATCATCTCCACATTTATCAAATTGATTTCTACACTAAAAACTGGTAAAATTCCTTAACTGTAAGTGCCTTGGATATTGTCTATGTATTTGCCAGTGTCAGGTTTTTTTGTTTTACCACAATCAAACAAAGAAAACATTGGTACTGATATAAGAAATATTGAGTATATTCAGATTGGTCAATAACTGCTTAATTCTACATGAGATATAATTCAGATACTTCATGGTGCTGAAAATTTAATATTAATTGTTTCTCGTGGGTATATTTTAGAAGATCCATGGAAAATACCTCGGGTCTCCTCCAGGACGAAATGCACGTAGATACACCCCAGAGCCGAATGGAAAACTTAAGGTTTTTTTAATTGAGAAACATAATTTAGACACAGTTCTGTTTCACAAAAAATGCTTTAAAGGTTTTGTTCTCCTGTAGTCACAAAATGGAATTGTTATTCTTTGCCTTGTTCCATGTTAATTTTAAAATACTCTGAGGTGATATACATGTTTTTGTAGAGTCACATACAAAAGACACTGCGTAGTCTTACAATAATGGTACTCTGTTACATGACGTGGCTATAATGTATATTGTACTCTCAACTTGACAAATTTATATTTGACCATTTACTAATAAATTTGTGAATAAAAAAATGAAAAAAATAATTTCTTTATAGCCTGCTTTTTCATTATTTATGGCACAGAAAAATGTGTCTCAATCCACCCTATTTAGGTAAATTTGTGTTCGCAAGAAAGCAGCTGAAGATCTCTTTGCACATACTTAATCATCAGTAATTATTAGTACAAACATGTTTATTCAGTCTTCACTCACTGTTAAGTAGCTGATTTTTTCCTTTGAGGTGTCCCTAGAGAAAAATTTCCCTCTAAAATTAATAATCACAAGGATTACTGAGCTGCAACTGACATTTAGTGTTGTTTAGATGCACAATCTATAGTATACTTTATCCTTATGACATTGTAGCTCTTTGTCAAAAATGAAGGACAACTCTGCTTTTTTTAATCCATGAATGCGAGATTAAGGGCACAGAATATAAATTTCTAAAAAATATAGTTGTTATAGAACCACAGAGCTGTGCAAGTAAAACTGATTTGGAGATCAGCATTTCCCAAAAGTGCTGTTAAAACCTAGAGGCTGAACATCATCCTGTATTGTTGATTAACGGTAAGAATTATCAATTCATTGACACATTATTCTATTTGTTCTTGTATGTTTAATTTTAATAATGTGAATAAACACAAACATGGAAATATCATGTCTGCTAGCAAAACTAAGAAGGCATTTAAATATGGAGAGTGTGAAGAAACCTGCATTACACAGTTTTTGAAGTTACTCATTGATATGTAACAAACTAGCAAGTTTTTCTGTAACCATTGACTGCATCTTATGTATCCTTCGTAGTAAAAAATTTTTGTATCTCAAAACGAAATGTCCATGCTATAAAATATACAGCTTCCAACATTTGCTAGGGTACTTTTTATTTCAAGCAACAGTGAGAGAGATGCATTTCATAACATCTGATGAATCACATTTCCTGGTGCTATTTCTCACGCAGTTGCTGCTGCTTGTCAAAGTAAATGGCAAATTTCCCTAAACTGAAAGACCGGACTACACCTTGAAGCATTCCAGTGAAGTGAGTGTACGCAGACAACCCAGCCACACATGCCATTGACCCAGACACATTAAGTAGAATCTTTTTGTCTTTACAACTCGAACCTGCAGTTGAAAAATTTAAGTAAGTATTTCAAGATACGATTCCTACAGGACAATATTATCAATCAGAGAAAACAACTACAGTATTATCTATGCAAAGGTGTTGACTCTTTCACAAACCGTAAGGTGCTCATAGTGTGCTTCTCCTGTCTTCAGCCAGGGGTGCATAACCCTAACCCAGCCGTGCACGCCAGGCTGCTCAGAGGGGGAGCAGGGAGCTGTGGAGCCCCACAGAGAAACCAGGGCACGACAGGGTGCTCAGAGGGGGAGCAGGGAGCTGTGGAGCCCCCCACAGAAACCCGTGCTTGCCTTTGCGGGAGCGCGCGTTTGACAGGCGGGGAAAGGCGAAAAGCAAGCGGAAAGAGAAACCGGCAGGACTGAGTCTCGGCTGCCGTGATTCGTGCAGCACGGGCCCTGTGGCTTCTCCAGCACTCCCAAGTGACACAAATACCTTTTTTTTTCCTCTCGTTAAGTGCTCTAATGAACACAGCCTGTCCTGCTGAGAAAAGGCTCGCTGCCAGAGCCCGCAGCAGACCCCCGGCCGCTCCCCGAGCGCCTTCTCCCTGCGCCCCCCGGCAGCGGCTTCGGACGGTCCCACACCCTCGTCCAGCCG
>Ga0181612_130862_pt1 | contig 19178 bp, 10 predicted proteins | sample HoacroProtozoa21_FD_119630 | JGI IMG/M metagenome (GOLD analysis project Ga0181612, IMG submission 119630) | Hoatzin crop microbial communities from Cojedes, Venezuel. Combined Assembly of Gp0051906, Gp0051904, Gp0051908 | reverse complement strand
TGCCTGTCCAACAAAAAGGAACTTCATGATTGGAGACCACATCCACCCTCTTTTCAATAATGGGATGGTCATGCTCACAGAAATGGGGGTGGATTTATAGCGTCTGCGGGTTGGCTGATGAAAAGAGGTGAGCCTGGTGTTTCTAGGTGAACTGTAGCATGGAGGGATGCTTTTCTTTATCTGCAGTTATTGAAAAGTAAGGTTGAGTGATTGACACTGGTTGTCTAGGCTTCTTTTGTACTCCACTGAAGAACAACAACAGCTTCAGATCCACACAGATAGGCACTGATTTTTGCAGAAGACTTGCTGCTCAAGGAAGCAGCGCAGATGACGTGGTTGGATGAGGCACCTCATTTCTAAATGGCTACAAGTGGGGAAAGGAGTTAGAACTTCTTAGTCATTTGGCTGAACAGAAATATTTGTAAACATTCACTGGTATTTCTAAAATAGTCTGAGAGGAAACACCCAGGAAGAACAGATGTTTCCTTTTGGTCTTTTCAGAATGAAAATTTTCCTATTTGCATTACAAACGCTAGCTGAGGATCAAGCAAAACTTGAATGAAATTACCAACAAAAGGAAAGAAAACCTGTCTCTGCTTATGGGAAAGTTGTACCAAAAGTGTGGGCTAAGCAGGCATCCTTTCTGCAGGAATACCGAACTTTTTTCAGTTTGGAGATGGCCACAATAAACCCCAGTTAAATCAAAAAGAAGTGTTTTCTGCCATTCTGTTACAAGTAGAGCCTGGGAGTCATGCAGGATGGAGGTGATATGCCAGTCAGCTTATGCTATGTTCGCTAAGAAATACCATTTAAGGAAGATTTTTACATCTGCCTTGGGGACTTTGAGGAAGATCCAAAGTTAGGCTTCAAAGTGTGCCTGGAGGGGACTATTTGTTCTGTCATTGTCCCAGACAAGAGTCTGGTGTTTGGGTGAATGTTGTTTGTTTTAGCAAAGCTTTTAATCTACAGGCAATTGAATAGATGCAACCTAGACAGCTGCCGAAAAGACATGTGAAGATGTGCAAAGTGCAGGGGCTAGAGACCTTGACTTGTGGCTGGAGACAAATCCCATCATACCATTCCCAAGTTGTGTCTTTGTGTCTCTAAGTCTGTCTATCTTTGTCATCGTTTCTTTGAAGAAAGGTGGGGGAAGACTGCTCTGAACTGTGCAAGAACATTATTATTACTTTTTCCTGGGCAGAGAACCAAAATTTAAATCTACCTAATTTTGACAGTGAAAGCAAGTGAAATGTTCCTGATCCAGTCTGTAACTGAATTGAAATATGGCCTATGAACCTGAGAGGTCCTTAGCTGCCGTGTGAAACCTGGACAACCACTTTCAGGAAGACCTGAACCATTGCTGGACACTGGAGAAGATGGACCATGGACTTCTCCAGATTTAGGGCTGTGGCACTCACAGGTCCAAGGTACAGAGCTGACCAGGGAGGAAGGCTCCAGGCTGCTCCTTGTGGTCATTTTGCCAAATCTTCACACTCACCCATAAGTAATTCAGGGAGATGAAGCTGAGGGAGGGACACTGGTTTTTGCTCTGAGACTGACCACGTAGCTTAGAGCCTGAGCATTTCCTAATCATGACACTGGAGATGCTAATACCAGTGAGTATTAGTTAACACCTGTTTCATTCTGGATGTCAAGGAGGGCTTGATATTTTTGTGACAATCACATGCTGAGCTTTTTTTCCCAAATGCTGTAGACAACTGCTATTGTCCCACCACCCCAGGAAAGCAGTTGCATAATGAATGGAGAATCAGGAAAAATGTCATGGAAGAACTAATGCAAGAACTACTGGACGATCAGTGAAAACTGAGAGATTCACTCAAATAAAATAGTTTCTGTAAGGTGGGTGTTGAGCCAAGGAAGTCCTTTGTACAGGGAGCTACCCAGGCCGAGAACTGAGCAAGATCTGGGAGGTGATGCAACATTTACATGCACACTAAGAGCTGTCAGTGCTGGTGACAATAACTCATCTGAAAATGCAAAGGTGAACACAAATTCATGACCATGTCCTGATCTCTTAATATTGGAGACCTTTAATATCACATCGAGGATGTGATATCAGGGTCTGGAGATGAAGGAAATGCAAGGCTGTTTGCCAGGTCTCTTTGCATCACCTGCCAAAGTTGGTCTTTCGACAGGGTACTGCATTCAGAGAGGCAATGTGGCAACTGATATTTGAACAGCACCTGTCAAATCCACCATGATTTGCCCGGTGAATGCACTTGGGTGGGAGGAAAGGAATATTTGCTGCGGGTCCCAATGTGACAAAGACCTTGTGGAGATACACAGAAAAGCAACCCTCCTTCCAGACTGTTTCGAGTTGCAAAACTCCTTAGTTTAATTGAGAGATGTGTATATCTACCCAAGCACATGCAGCTAGGAAGGATGCTCATTTTCATGCCACTGTAACCTACATATTAAGCACACACGCATCCTTCTTCCATGCACAGGGGAGACCTAAGTCGGGCAACATCACAGAGAATCACAGCAGCTCACTGCCCTCTCCTGTCTCCCCAGCATGCACACACCCACACACATTTGAATGCAGGATTTTCTGCAGGTATTAAGTTCCTCTGGGTTTATCTGAGAGCACGCTGCTCTAGTTAAAATAACACTGTGCAGCAGAACAGAAAATAAGATGTCACGGCAAACTAAACATCTTCACTTTCACAACATACTAAAAAGCTCTGGGGTGAGTAGAGACGGGCTAGAGGCAAAGGGACCACGCAGCCCTGCCTGGCCCCTTCTTGGGTGGGTTTAACCGGTCATGAATTTCTATCTTGTCATCATTCCCAGGGAAGAGCTGGGTGAGATGGGCACAGGCCAATCCTATCTTCTAATACATCTTTAATTTTTGCTGCTAAAGAGTACATTTCATTTGCAGTAACATCTTATTTTCTGTTTCACTGCACAATTTTATTCTAACTAAGGTGGTTTTCTCCGGATAAACTCTGAAGAACGCTCTAGCTTTCTTTTCAGTAAAAAGGGCTTTAGAAACCCTGCTTTTATTTATTGGTTCATTTTATTTCCTGTTCTTTTTCTGCCATGTTTAGTATGACTGAGTGACCAATTCAATAAAAAATGGAAAACTTGTGCGGATTGTGTAATAAAGCAGAGCAGGTTACTGAAGGCTCTGTATTATGCTTTCAATATTCTTTACAAAATACAGATTTGAAATAGAGATATGCTGAATAAGATGGGTCTCTGATATTTCATTTCAGTTCATATTATTGCTATGAATAGGAACAGTCACCAGTATATATCTTCGGAGACATCCACAGGGAATACACTCTTGGGAACAGCCCTGTCGCTCCCTGTAAATACAAACCAGAGCCTTAGAAGCGCTCCTCTCCAACCCTGGGAGATGAGACTGCAAGATCTTTGGGGCAGAAACTGCCTTTTGCAACATGCACTGTGCAGTGCCTGATGCGCAGGCATCGTCCCTCCTGCTCTTGGGATGGAGTAACACCAGCAATACTCCTTCCAGCTGCAGCTCCCCTTCCCCTCTCAGATGAAGCTTACCCTGCATCACCCCACTGCTCCATTTCCACTACCAAGGAAACTCCACCATGACTAAACAGAATACTTTGCCCAATAAATCCTGCTTTTCTGCCCGTGCGTAAGGTGCATGTTCACACAGAATTTTTGCTGAGAAGCCCATCCCAACTCAGCACATCTCCTACACAGCCCCCAGCACTGACAACTTTCTGCATGCAATATTTGCTTTATTTTCCCTTTGCTGTGTTGATATTGAAGGTTTAGTACAGCAGTTGCTTGTGTCCAAGGGGAAAGGATTGTAACGACAAGGTTGTTTTCCCCATGTAAGGGATGCTGCATCTGGGTGATCTGCAGAGACGGGCATCTGCAGAAACGGCACCGCCTCGGTAGGGGAGCACCAGTGGTATGCAAAACAGTGAGAAGCTTATTTTCACCTCCTTTTTATGGGAATCGGCTAAGACAGCGTGATTACAGTGCAATCTTCTGCACAACAGAGTTTTCTGGGGGTCGTTTCCAGGTGTTTTCTGCCCTACTCCTGCACTAGTACAAAGGTAGCACTGCTCTGCACAGGTAAAAAGTTCAGCAGCTTATGGAGAAAATGTTATCCCCCAGCAGCTGCTCATGAATTCTTATGTGCCAGCAGCAGTGCATGAACCATTCTTTGTTGTAAGATAAAATCTGACAGAAAAGCATAGCTCCTGACAGAAAAATCTGATGCAATTAAGTTTCTGTGCACAGCTCATAAACTTTGATATGTCAAATAATGGCTAAAATTGATCTTAAATCCAACACTAAAAAAAGTACCCAAACCCCCCACGTTCCACCAGATCGACTCCAGGTATCCATCTATGCCGACTTTGTGTAGGCAGGTCATGTTGTCCTTTTAAAGAGAAATATTAGTCAACAAAGACAAAACCAGGACAGTGTGGATAAATTCCAGGCAAAGGTGAATTTCTCACCCTGCATATTAACAAAATTAATCTGGGGAAGAAGCTGAACAAAAATGACATACACTGGCCCTGAGGAATTTATCATTTTGGATCAGACATGCAAGTGAAACCAAGACCATATGCTTGATTCCATCACAGCTTTGACTACAAAGTTGCTACCAGACACCCTGTGTCTCTGCCATTTTTGCATCTTTGATGAAAAGCATGCTTTGGAGTCAAATTCGGCTTTTTTCCTTGTGCCATGTGGGTCAGGGAACTGGTGGGAGATGGGGACATTTCCACCAGCAACAGCAACGTGGTCTTTGCTGGGAGGAAAGTGGGTAAAGAGCACGAGCTGGGGATCAAGCTTTGTCTTTGTACTTTTTAGAGTACATAAAAAATGGACAATGTGAGTGTCTTGAGTATGAAACAACATAATCTAGAGAGGGAAAAGGACATTGTGAAAACTAAAAATATCAAACCACTGACTGAGCAGAGCTTCTTACGGTCTTAGGATAAACAACGATGTTTTCTGTTCCAGCAGTTGGGGGGGGCAGAGAGGGTAGCACAGGCCTGGTGCCTGGCGCACACCTTTATCCCAACATCTAACACAGTCAAAGTGAGGTGAATGTCAGCATTTGTGGAATAAACTACTTTAAATATGAGCAAAGACATCCAAAGTTCACCGAAGAGCATTCAAATTAAGTAGAGTGCTAACAATACAAAAGAGAGACTAATAAAACAGTAATAAAATAATATTTAGAAGAAATCTCAGCTAAAGAAGGAGCACATGATTCCCTGGCTCCACTCATTCAAAATACAGATGAATTTTATTTCCACTACCACATGCCCAGAGCCTGACAGTCACGGTATCGCTCCATCACTGAGAGGTGGAAACGGACACCTGAGCAAAACCTGCCTGCAAAGAGGAATTCCCTTACACACCGCGCTTTGGAGATGCCAAATGATCCTATTACAGACTTATCAAAGCAGTGGGGATTAGTAGAGATAAAACAACTTTCAGTACTGGTCTCTGCCTTTCTTTGCTCTTTTGTTTGTCTAAATAGCTGTTTTGGTGAGTGCAGAGAAATAATAGCAGGCAATTATTGCTTCATGTAATGTTCCATGTTTGGTTTTGTAATCCTTCAGTTTCGTTTATTTTCATTTTAAGCAAAAAAGTTCCCCCTGGAATATGATAATCGCCTTTCAGCTTTCCACCGCTCTCCTCCTACAGAAGGGCTCCTGGCTTTGTATGCACCTGATGGCAACGCAAGGTTAGCAGCATCCCCAGGGCTTGGGGTGTTGAATGCCAGTTGTCTGGGCTGCGGCGCTGAGATCCAGACACAAACCAGTGAGAACAAATCCACCCAGCAGCCCAGCACAGTGAGCTCCCTTGCTGGCATCCCTCTGTGGCATCCGTGGCTCTGCTCCTTTCACCTTCCAGAACCCAGAGAGGGATTTTGAATGGTACAGAAGCAGCAAAGGAAATCAGAGGGCTTTTCAAAAGCAGCTTTACAACACCTTTGAAAAATCTGACCTTATCTGAGCTTTTAATCAGCTTTTAGACCCTGAAAATTTCTATCCATCCTCTCCTTAGTAGGTGATCTCTTCTAAAATCTCCTTAGGAAGATCTAGTGGGGGGTTCAGTTGTGCTGTCCTCCATTTCCTCGCCTTGTCCCTCCAGCCTCTCCTTAGGAGGAACAAGGAGATCTCTGAGAAGCACTGCTGTCCCTCAAGCACCTTTAAGGGGGGCTACTGGCATCTGGAGACACAGGATTTTTTGAGGGGAGATTTTGCCACAGCAAATCTCTGTCTCATAGTTCTGCAGGTAGCACTGGGGATTAAAACTGGGGGGGACATCAGCTTTTTCTATTGAATGCCTCCCCAGGAACTGAATAAGTCCACTTTACTGGGACTCCCAGCAGTCAGGTTGCAGGCGATGGTGTCCCGGTGGATTTAAGAGCTGGTGCTGTCGCATGTGTTGTGTGTCTGCTGATTGAGGCACTTCAGGAGTGGGTCTGCTGACTTAGTGTGACTGGCTGGGTCACGAAATCATGAAATCTCATCTTTGCCCTGTAGAAAAGTGGCAACACGCCTGCTCCCTCCTGGAAGTACATAGCCCATGTTTAGGAAGGCAGGAAGAGAGCCAGCACTTTCTGAAGCACATGTGCATCCTGTGAAGCTGAACCTTTGCAGGAAAAAGGACAAAATATCAACTGTTTTCTCCCTCCACTCTCCAAGTCCCTAAAGAAGGGATGTAGGACTGCAGAGCTGTCTGGTGATCAGGTACCCCTAGAATCAGAAATAGCAGATTGCAAGGTTTAAGCGTATTTCAGTTTTGCTCATATTGCACAGATGACTGACACAAGAATATTTGCATGACCCTGAGTTGCTGGGCTATAAATATAAGCCTCTGAGCAGTTGTGCAGAAGATGGAAAGGAAGGACATGTTGAAGTACTTTGCTGGTTCAGGACCTTAAATGACGGACAGAGAGTGAATAAAGGTGCCACAGGTGGAAGAGCATCCACGGTCAACCAGGAGGCAGAGGGTTGGTGCCTGGTGCTCTGATGCAGCTCCAGGGTGGTGGTGTTCATTTTCCAGACCCCTTTTGCAGCTTGGTCTGGAGCATCACCAAACCTAAAAGGTACACCCAAGCAGGGATGTGAATTTTACCAATTTGAACTCTAATCTGACACAAAGGCACCCCAAACACTTGACCTATGAACCTGTTTACACCATGATTTGAGGAAAATACCACTCCTCCAGGCAACAGGCTTGTGGGCTGTTAACTTCAGCACAGGGATGCTCCTATCAACATTAAACGTCAGCGCCTGCTGAAGTGTTTTGCTGAGCTGAAAGGGCTCTTCCACTTGGGATTTTATAATACGAAGAGCAGCTTGCTTGTTGTGCCTGGAGTGTCTTTGTTTCATTTGTGCAAGTTAGTTTTGTCTGGCTCCGTAAATTCTGCAGCTGGTCCTGGGGAATTACATGCGCCAGCACTCAGCGTTGGCTTGGTGGGCTTTCTCTTCTCGCTCATACGCTGACTGCGGTAAACAAACCAGGGCGTCTCTACTAAGTGTTCATAGCGGATTAAACACCAAGCCTTAACCGACACTTATTGACAACAGCTTTCGCAGCAAAGAGAGGACAGGTGACAATATTCAACAAATATACATAATAAAGCTTTGGAGAAGTGTGCTTGGGAGATGGAGGGGGGGAAGAAGACAGGGAAAATAATGCATAATTCACAAGGCAAATTAATCAGTCCTCTCTCCCCTGCCTGTTGCAATTATATTGAACACGAGTAATCACCAGGTTACTGTTTTTTATTATTATTTTTATACCAGGAGGCTGAACAGTGTGGATGGTGATATTTGAGTGAGGGTGAGCTGAAAGCTGCAGTCACATTTAGAGTAGTGCCTCGCCAAGATTTCTATCTAGTTGTGCTTTCATTGTGGAAAAGGCTTTTTTTTTTTTTTTTAATTCTTTCCCTTTTAGACTGGTGGGGAGTTGTGGAAAAAGGAGGGCGGGGGTTGGTGCGCGTTAGAGCAGAGAGATTGGGTAAAATTATTTTCCTTCATGCTTGGCTAGGTCTCTGTGTGAAAAAAGGGGACCCAGCTTAGGGCTGGTGGGAGATTGCAGATAAAAGCAGCTTCATTTCTAACTGACCTTCCATGCATTCGGCCTGGCCGGGGGAAGGCGGGGGAAGGAACAATGACAGCCACCTCCAGAAAAACCATCCCTCAATACCTGCACCGGGCTCCGGTGAAATGAGGTGGAGAAAAAACAAAAATGCGAGGCAGGGCTTTGCCTGGAAAGGCTTTTGATAACCCCCATGGGAGGAGTGGTGTGGAGTGGGGAACGGAGGGCTGACACTGCTGTGGCTGTGAGCATGGGGAGCCCCAGGCCCTGTACCAATGTGCGAACCATCCCTCCATCAAGGCCATGGTCCAGAGGCTGTCAAAGCAGTCTAAAGAAGTCAAATTTCAAAGCAGCTGGACGGTCTAAAGAAGTCAAAGCCAAGTCCTGACTCCTCAAGAGATTTCATCCAGCCCTCAACATCCATTAACAGGAAAAGGTGCAGGCTTGAAACACATTGCCTGAACACCTTGATCACCTGGCCTTTGTACTTCAAGACCTTTTGGAAAACCTGTTCTCTTTATATCTCAGGAGGACACAAGACTTTGCATTATATTGAATGCGATGTGGACTGAGCAAAGGGTCTGACGAGGGATGCAGGATGCAGCTTGTCCTGCCTGGCACAGGTGGAGGGAGTTCACCATAAGCCTGATGGGCTTAAATAGGGTCTCAGCAAGACTTTCTCTCTTTTTGCCTGAGAGTGTTGTTGGTGCTAGGTGGATCCCTCCTGGGGGTAAGGTGTTCTCTGCTTTATGCCCTGGGTGAGAGGTGTTTCTTTTTGCAGACCTCCAGTAGCAGCTTCTATAAGTTGCTTCATGGAGCCAAGCAACTGGGGGTAAGGTGTTCTCTGCTTTATGCCCTGGGTGAGAGGTGTTTCTTTTTGCAGACCTCCGGTAGCAACTTCTATTTCTGTCCAGCAATCAAGCATCAGATTTTCTCTTTCTTTTCTTTTGAGCAGCATAATACTAGCGTGGCAGGCTTCTCTAGGGGGGCTCTGATGGTTATCACCTTAGTAGGAGTGTCTTAGTGGCAAAGATTGCTTGAGATGGACTATGCTGATTGGCAAAGATTGCTTGAGATAGACTATGCTGCTTGGAAGGATGGGCAAATCCACTCATGGTAAAAGTAGACATGGGTCCTTTGAGGTGGAAACTGCTGTAATCCTGCTGTGTTCAGATGAGCAGCCTGGGTGCTCTGTGATGTCAAATCTTAGTGCTGTGGGTTGCTTTGTATCCCTTTTTCATGTCCCTGATCAGCTGAGGTGTTTCAAGTGGGAAAAGAGGGAAGAGCTGTTTTGCACTGAGCAGGGCTGGATACAGGCTCTCAGATTCTGGTGCGCTGATGAAGAAGGCAAGCATGTAGTGCTCTTTCCTTGCTCTTTTCTCCACTCCTGTGACAACTATGAGCAACTCAAAGTGCAACTTCTTTCTAGTACTCATATGATGATTGCCTGCTGGGATTCACTTAGTGATTTCCTTATCAAGTGCCTTTAGATTATAAAAAGCTCTTCCTTGCCCCGAATTCTAGGCTTGTCTCCCCACTTTGCATAATGTCCTCAGCACCTGGAGGTCCTGATGGCAATTTCAAGCCCTGATTGATGCTGATGTAGCAATGTCATCCTATTGCTTGCAACGCATCTTCAAGCCCAGTTAACTCTTCTGGAGTCGCTGAAGTGCTAACGTTGTTATGGAGCTCTTTCGCACCTTTCTCCATAGGTTGCTTGTTCGTGTTTGCAGTTCTTCAAAGAACTGAAGGAGAAGGGTCTGGAGGTTTGGTCGGGAAAGAGCCTGTGCCATGAGAAATCCTTCCTTTCACCTACCTAAGACTCAAAAGCCAGATATAAATTTTATCAGAAGAGTACGTATCCTTGTGCGCAGACTGTTTCAAAAGCAGAGATGAGACAGAAGGTAGTTGTGGAAATGTTTACTTGTTTTTTTTGCTATTTCTGTAAAATAGAAAAGGGGAATAAACCCTTTATTTTAACTTCAATTCCTACTGACATGAGATGCTCATCAGACCTTGGCGCTGCTCTGTGAAGTGCCTGTACTCAGATGACTAATTGCTGAAGCACTGGAGATACCTTCCAGGCTTCTGGCCTCTATTTTAGTCCTGCCAGTGGGTGCTCCCAGGGATATCTGCTCCAGGATAGACTGGCCAGCAGTGCTGGCCAGTGCAATTAGAACCAAAGGTCTCTAATTAGACAACAGACACCTTTTTGGATGATGTTAAATAGGGGGGCGGAAGGCAGCAGAAAGTGCTTTTGCTTTGCTTGTTTGTAAATGGTGCTGGTAATCAGGATCCAATTTCCTGAAATTTTCTTTGAAATGCTACCGGAAGTAGAGCAACGAGCTCCCTGGGAAACCCCAGGCTGCTACTTCCATAAAACCTGAAGTATTATAACTTTAAACAGAAATATCAGATACATTTCAGCTAGTTTCCCAGCTGAAGCTTTTCCAAGAAACTTTATTGTGTCTTCTTCAAAAGGCCTGCATGTGAAAACAGCTAACAGAGGCATGCTCTCAGACAAAAAGCCTGACATAGAATGGTTTCTGTATATAAAATGAAAGGTGTAACTATTGCTTCTGTTCCCACTCAGTGCTCTCCCAGCAAGAATCAGCCTCCTGCCATCAAGAGCTGGGCTCATCTTACAGGCGTCTTTGCTGAACCACCCAGGTGTCTGTGCAGGACTAAGCTGACATAGGGCTTGGGGGAGGTTTGAGCAACCTGCCCCACAGCCTAAGGAGGTCCAGGGGTGCAGCTGGGTCATCTCCCCAAGCTGTTTTATGCTGCTGAGCTGGGAAGCCCTGTTGTGAGGTACCCACTGGATGTTTCTTGGCTCCTGGTGGTTTTTGGACTCTCTTAGTCTCTCCTAAATTATGCAAATTCCTGTTGCTTCAGATTCTCTGTCTTCCCCCTTGACTGCCCCTTGCATCAGGACAAGACAAAGACTAGCCCATTGAGTCCTTCAGAGAGAAAAAGATGTGGAGTAAAAACGCTTTCTTTCCCTTAAATAAATAAAAGGAAGTTGATAATTTCTCTAGAGTGGAAACTGTACCTGCCAGTCTGTTTTCTCAGGCCTTGGCTCCATGAACTACTTCAGCACAATTCTAACTTTAATTGCACAAATCTTCCTCCTGCCTGGCTTCGGTTGGGTGACTCATGGGTTTTGAAGTTGGTCATGTCCTTCAGGGTCCTGCTGAATTGAATGGAGCCTTTCCTTCCCTCCAGCCCAAGGATGAAGAATCAGAACTAGTGTCAAACAGATGGGTTCTTCAGCATCTCACTAGCCTGCCTTCAAAACCTGTCTCCTGCCCCAGCTCATGTCAAAACGTTCTGCTTTGAAAGTTGCATTATGGTTTTGTTTGACAAGTAGAAGTACAGAGTCGTGCTAGGTACTTCGTAATGTTTCATGTGGGAAACAACTTGGGATCTTTTTTACTTAAAGTGTTTTCTTACTGTCTTGTTAACTTCTTGCTGCCCAGCTGGAGGAAATATTCCTGCATACCTGAGTTTGCCTAAACCTTTATTTTCAGACTTAGAAAGGTACTAGAGGCAGTGTTAAGAGCGCCTTGATTTTGCATTAAGTTAGAGAGATGCTTTCCATCATCTGTTAAAGTGGATGCTCTTCACCAGCAGTAGAGCCCAATGATGTCCCTGAATGGGGTGCAGTGCCAGGAGGACCCTGTTTTTCTTTCTGCACCATTAGCACCAGAGAAATATCAAGTGGACTTGCAAGATCAAGAGGAGGCTTTTGCTAGGCTGTAAACTCAAATCTACGTGATCACTGTTGCCTTCCTCTGGTGCTTTAAGTTTTCCAAGGGAAATGTAGCTGTTCTCAGCATTTCACTTTAGGTCTTGAGCATCTTCTAGGAAGCCCAGTGAGCTCTGTTGTCCTGTTCCTTGCAAACACAGGGTTTCTCCTGTTGATCAGAATTTGGGCTTGTCTTAAGTGGTCTGCTCAAGCCTACACATGAAATGCAGCATACAGCCTGAATTTCTCCTGCTGTTTCTGCCTAGGCAAATCGTGCAAACAACTTCTGCTTAACCACCTTTCACCAAAGGAGGAGAGCACTGAAGTCGAGTTGTATCTTGGGAAGCGATTTTGACAGAGATATGTGCTCTGGTCCTGCTTCTTTTAGGTCTTAAAGACTAACAGGAGCAGTTGTTTTCTTTATCCCAGCATATAACCTGGTCAGAGTACAAGAGGCCCCGGAGACGTAGGCAGAGAGGTAAACGCTACTGCTATTTTCCCATCCTGTTCCCTCTTTAATAACAGTGTCTGCCCTGTTGCTTTACCCTACAAGTTCTATCTAATGTCAGGAAAGCCTTCTAGCTAACATAGTTCTCAAATTTAAAAAAATTACTTGTTATCCATCCAATTTCTATGAGAGGAAATTCTATTAAATCCCCAGAAGAAAGTGCATTATAGCCGTACTTTCAGAAGCAGACCCTTGAATAAACTTTTTTAGTTATTTCACATAACTTCCATTATGATTGTCATTATGAAGCAGATGAACATTTTCTTGAACAATTAGATGCGGGTGTGTGGAATAAAGAGTGTAGTTCGCCTGAGATCATTGAAACCTATCTGTTTGGGTGATTCATTTTCTTCCAACTAGGCTGCCCATAATAAGCTTTTCTTCTCTGGCTTTGTCTTGTTTCCCATTTCAGTCAGCTACAATGCCTGAAGAATTGAAAGAATGTCTTTCCCCGTGTCCTTGTGCTGCAACTGAGCCTGGCAAACAAAAAATAAAATATTTTTTTAAACAAAGCAGCAAAAGAAAAGGAGGAGGAGGCAGAGCAGATTAAAAATAACACAGACGCTGTTCCTTGTGGTGATGGTAACTTGGGGTACGAAGGCCTTGAGAAACGCTGCAGAGTAAAGGATGGGAGATGGACTCTGCTTCGAATTGGAAGTGAAAACATATCTGGGTACATAAGAGATGGCAGAATATCTCCTGTATTGGCTTGGTAGTTGTATCAGGTGGAACCATGTGCAGGTATGGGGCTGCACAGAAGACCCAACCTCCTGCTTCCACAACTTCAGTGAAGTAACCTACGTTAGTTAGTAAGGTGCTCCTGGTGACCTGATGAAAAATCAAGCTTAGCTATCCAGTGTGCTGTGCATTTCAAAATTTTAACACCTGGTATGCAGGGCTGAGCCCAAGGAAAGGAAGCAGTATATAAAAATCTTTATAAATAAAAGGCATCCTCTCTACATCTTTCCTGTACTCCCATCCCATGGTCTGGGGTTGCTCACGGCTTAATGCTTTGCTCAGATCATTATTTCCCAAGGGCTTTTCTTTGGAGCTGATCTGGACATTGCTGTGATTCACAGCTAGGCTCTGCTGTTGATGTGTCCAGCAGCAGGGAGCCCCAGCAGGCTCCAGTGTCTGTCCTGGTGAGGGCTTCTCAACACTGTTCCCTCTCCCTAAGGGCAACAGCTGCATTTAAAAGTGCAGCTTACTCCTGCCATACCTCATAGACTGTTTTAGCAACTCCATTTTCAAGTGGGTCAGCCTGAATTTCCTTGGTTTGATGGCTGTGTCTTAAAGATGCTGTGAAATCACGACTGCAGCTTGCGCTCACAGGAGTGGGTGTTGTAGGTCTCCTCCTTAGAGAGCTCATAAAGCAGTTAGGTGGTTGTCCCATCCGTGTCGTGTGTGTGTCTGTGTCATGTTCCCCCCTCTGACAATGTACATAAATATACCTGCATAACGAGACATGACTGACAATACAGGCAACTTTGTTGAGGATGTTGTCACTTGACAAAAAAGTAGGTTTGTAGTGGGTTAAAGCCATGTTTCCATTGTTCATCCAAAATTAAACATCAGCCTCCTAGACGATCTCTTGTTGCAAGCAAGACAACAACAGCACAGCTGAAATTCTTGTCTGGTGGCTAGGGCTGTAAGTGTTCATTTCCTGGGGTGGTTATCACCCGAGTCCCTACGCAGCTGCCAGATATTTAGTTGGTACTGCTGCAAGTGATATGGAAATCTCCTGGCCAACTCTAAGAATGCTTTGTCTACCAGTTAGCAACTCAGGAAATTTCTGGACAGTCTAAGAAAATAAAGAGCTTGCTTTGGTTCTTTTAAAACAGCAGAAGAAGCTGACTTGGGGTCTGCCCTGGGCTTCTTGTGGATATATATTAGCAGGGATTGAATTGAATGGAAGCTACTGGAGAATGAGGCAAGGGAAAATGTTTTTATAAGAAAATGAAATGGCAAAACTTAGGGGAGAAAGCAGAGAATGTGAGACCTTGAACCGAGCCTCTTCGGGGAGGGGGGAATAAAAAAGGGAAAAAAGTGCCCGATTGAATAATGGACTAACTAGCGACCTTGAACATATATGGTGTGCATAATAAGAATGAAACAAAAGAACCTCTGAATACGAGTCATTCTTAGACTGGAGAATAATAATCACAAGTGGCAAATTTTAAAAAATGGAAGACATATAATATAACAGAAGTAATGGGGACCTGAACCAACCTGAGATGAGAGAAATGACTGAAGGGGTTTAGTAGTAGGCTGGGCTTGTCAATGGCCTAGTTATTGCTTGCAGCAAAGCCAAGATTTTCTTTCTGCTTCAGGAGGATTTTATTGATGTTTTATTATCTTTGCATATGTGTAAACTCTACTTTCTCAGTCTGCTGGCCAAATTTGGGAAGGGGGGAGTTTCTCAGCTCTGTTCTGCTACCCAGCCTTACCCAGCCCTCCCTCTGCCCTCCTTGTGACACAGTCCGGCTCCAGCCCAGTGACTGGGAGGGCATGGTGACACCTGTTGATGCTGTGGTGTGACGTCAGTTCACGCTAGCGAGGGATGTGGATAGATGCTCACCACTGGTCTCGATGGATCTGGCATGGTCAGCAGGTGTATGTGTTCCCACGGAAAAGTGATAACGCTTCCAGTCTATTACCAGCTCTCTCCGTAGGTGGTGAGAACTAATGCAAGTCACTGTGAAATAGCAAGGGCTCTCTTACAGCTTTCCCAGTCTATTACAGCATCTCAGATGAGCGGTGGTAGTTCCTTAAGCTTACTTGACTGCTTATGGATCATCTGTTTCTCGCTTTCTTATTCTATGGTGAGTGCAGGTTTAACACTGCTTACTTGAAGGCAAAGTCCCTGCCCACACTATAGCTTCTCAGGCTCTTTTTAACTTTGAGTATGAGTGTTGCAGGATATATAACACCAACAGTGAGACACCTTGCACCTTTCCTGACCAAATCCTATATTCTGTAGCCCTTTTGTAACTGTCATTCATAGCTGCTTCTGATTTGACTTGAATACTCCCAGGAGAAACGTTTTAAATGCCTTCTCCAGATCATCAGTGACGATATGAGACTCGCTTCTGAAGTGCTCTTTTGCATGTAAAAGTAGTTTGGTTTCTTCTTAATAATCAGAGTTACTTCTTTATGTTGGTGGTATTGACCAGTTTGAGATCTACCTTGCTAGATTTCCTCCTAGATCCCCTGTCAGTCTGTTGTTTATTGGAGGTTGTGGGGGAAGCTCTAGTCTAGCTTCCCTCTTCATCCGCTCTGTCCTCAGAGCTTGTGAGTTTGTCCTCCAGGATGCTCCTCTAATGATGTTTCCCATGCTGTGGATGTATGATGGCACTGGCTTCACCACCTTCCAGCTCTCTCACTTTCCCAAAATCAGACCATATGAGAACACGTCTTTCTGTTGGTTAGAGATGGGATTTGTCTGGGCCTCTGTGCTGCAGAGGTAGATGTCACTGCTTGCACACTTGTGATTTGCCACATGGGGAAGAAATCTTTGCTGCTTCTATGCCTAGACCTTGGCTCTGCAAACTAGCACTAGAAGATGCATACAAGGGAGTTTGTGGGGCCAGATATCTCTTCCTCTCCCAACCCTGGCTGAAGCCACTGATGACTGGTATAGAAACCTCTCGGCCATGCTGACTGCAAAGTCAACAAGGTTGGATTTTTTGGTGGCTTTGCATCCTATGAGGATGCCACTTGGCTGCAGGGTCCTTCTGATGGAGGACCCATTCCTTCACATAGCCCAGTGGGCCCCGTCAGGTTCCCCTCTGCCTGGCTGCTGCTTTGTGTGGATCCTTGTGTTGTCCTCATTCTTCACACCACAAAAGATTAAAGATAATACTAATACTAATAATATAAAAACCCCCTTCTGAGAATGGCCTGCCGGCTGGTATTATGCCATATAAAGACTCTGTGAAATAGCTTGCGTAATTTACACTCATTAGGAGGAGAATGCAGTAGATTAAAGGTAGCAAGGGTGAATAGCTTCCCATTTTTGTCAAACTTGCCTAACCTTTTATTCACCTGCTGAAGCCATTATTTTATAATAATAAAAAAGAGGAGAAAGCCTTGCACGAACTTGGGGAGAAAGGGAGAGAGTGCAAGCTAGAAGCTATTTTCTCAAGAGCGAGAAATGCAGTGTTATAGATTAAAGGTGAAAAGACAGCCCTCATTTAAATCAATCCACCTCTCCGAAGCATATTTATTCACAGATTAATTAGAGTTGCAAATGAAAATGATCTGGTTGGTGGGAACATTATTGAGGCCTTTAAAGTGCAGGAGTGAAGATTAAAAGGAAGCACACTTACCCTTTCCTTATGATCTCAAGAGGAGATCAAAAGAGTCGGTGTCAAATTAACAGCCCTGATGATTTCTCTCTTCTTCTAGTCCTCCGTTTATTATCTCAGGCTCATGTTGATACATGCAGGATGAAGACTTTCTTTCCTAGGCAGCTGGGGCATGAAGTGTGTAGGGACTCTTTAGACAATTCGGATCAGTTAGGAAGGTCCATGGCTACCTGACTGGGGACACAGGGAACATGTGCGTGTGAGGGAGGGAAACCTTACAATTTTGACTGTCGGAAGACATTACAGGGAGAAAAATCTAATCTTATGTATTGAGTGTTGTAGGGAATTGTTCAAGCTGTAATAACTTAGCATAACCAGACTGCAGATTAGTTTACCTAATCTGTGGTTAAAACATGCTAAATTGAATGTGCAGCCTCTTGCGAGGTTGTGGGATGGATTTAGGATCTGCTGTTGGAGAAAGAAATATGATTTTTCCTGGCTCGGTGTGAGGGGAGGCAGAGGCAAAACTTGTGAGACTCCACCAGGAGCAAAACAAATGCAGCAAAGCAAGGAAAGACTATTAAACCCTTCTGGAAGACAATAGCAGAGGCAAATCGGAACCAGAAAAGACTGTACAGTGTCATGGGATCTAAGAATATGCCTGTCAGAGGCAGGGTTAAGAGAATTGCAAGCTCTGCTGCAGGCTGTTTGGAAGCAGAGAGAGGGGATGATGCAGAGCTACCAGGGAACATCCCGGCAAAGTCCATCACACTGAAGCTTCTTGCCTCTTGGGTCACAAGTGCTCACTGGGGGAAGATGGTAAATGGCTGCATTTGAAGGCAGAGGGAAAGATGTGCTAAGAAGACCTGACATCAGGTTGGGTACACAGGGAGGGAGATGTATTACTGAGTATGATATCATAATGGGAAAAATCTTGCTGGCTTGAGGGATTGACCAGATTACAGCTAATTTAGTGGGTATTTAGCAGGGCAATTCTACCACCCTCCAAATGTAAGAAACCCAAATAGTAAGTATGTGACTGTAGATATCCTGTACATTCTTCGTTTTTGAGTGGGTTTCCAGTCTCAGACCAGACTGGCACACCTGGGCTTACTGCAAAGCACTAAGCTTAGTTGCACTAAGCAAATGAGAAGAAAGATAGATTAACAGCGTCGCTCTCCAGGAAAAAAACTTCATCTTCCTTGCCTCATGTTGCCCCATGGAGCATGTTATCAATTTGAAAAAACTCCCAACAGGAGAGAAAGGAATTTGACATCCAGCTTTCTGCAACCACAGGCTTGAGTGTAGCTCTGCTTGAAGAATCATCTCAAAAGGGCCAGAAACAAATTTCCCTTGCTCGGGATTTTTCAGAGGACTAAAGCTGTGTTTAAGTGTACTAAGAGGGAGCATTTTGCAAAAATACGTTCATTTTAATATCATCTTTAACAAAACCTGCCTTGGACTGTTCCATATTTAATTGTAAAAAATGAAAAGGCATAAAAAGAGATATATTTAGAACATTTTCCCTAAGCATGTCTCATCTACTTTCTGAATTTTGAAAGCTGGAAAAGAGACATCATGCATAATCCTTTTTTTTTTTTTTACTTGGTGGCCTTACCTGTGTGATGAACGCTGTATAAGCTGATGTCTCTCACCACAGACTAACTCTCCTCTGTTTTTTTTGGAATCTGTCCTCATGTGTCTAGTGCGTGTAATGGTAGCAGCAGTGTAGACAAGGCTCAAGGGGTTGTCCAACTGGATGGCTGCAAAATAACCAAGGTGTCTGTCACTTTACAAACGTATCAAAATAATGTAGATGTTGCAGATGTAACACAAATGCACTTACTGCCATAGTTCATTTTTTCCCCTGAGCCCTATTAGAAAGAGGAAATGAGAAAGGGAAAACCAGCTGAATCCTCTGTTTACTATCAGCATGGGCAAAGCAGAATGGTCCTGAAGCACTTATGGGAAGTAGGAGAAGCAGAAGCCAGATGTATTTACTGGCTCTTTCTGGAGCCAGACAAAAGCTTTCATTAAGGACAGCTGTTTGGGCAGCTTCCTTGTGCGCAGTGCCTGATGAAAGGGCTGACCATCGCTCCACAGGAGGCTGTGCAGAGGACGGAGGGAGACACAGCCCAGCAGACCCAGCTGAGCTGTGGCAGAGGGTTGTCTCAGGGTCTGGACCCGCTTTGGGGTGCGAATAGTTGAGTCCATCCTGAGCTAGGAATGAGGAAAGTCTTGGCTAGTGGTTTGGTACTGGCTGCAAGCATTGGCAATCATCTTGTATCAGTGGATGAATACAAACACATGTAGACGATCTGGTCCACAGTCCTGCTTTGTACTGGGGAGACTTGGTGTCTATGCTAGAGCAATAGGAGGTGGCTGCCTTCTGGAAGCCCATCACCGAAAGGCATTTAATGACAACATAGTCCATCTCTCTGCTCCTAATGCTTAGGTCTATGTATAGATGATGCTATGCTCTGAACTCCTGAAACAGATTTTTCTTAAGAATTCTGAAGTGGGAGAC
>Ga0181612_106838_pt1 | contig 19178 bp, 13 predicted proteins | sample HoacroProtozoa21_FD_119630 | JGI IMG/M metagenome (GOLD analysis project Ga0181612, IMG submission 119630) | Hoatzin crop microbial communities from Cojedes, Venezuel. Combined Assembly of Gp0051906, Gp0051904, Gp0051908 | reverse complement strand
TGAGAAACTGATGCTGGTTGTGGGGGGTGGTAGTATTTGTGGTAATGTCATGAGCTTTCAGTTCATGTAGCAGTCATTCAGGCTCAGCCTCTATGGAAAGTCTTTGTCCTCTTTCAGCCTGAGGAGTGTGTGAAGGAAGGTGACTTCTGATGGCAGCAAAGAATGGCTCTGAGATGGAATGTATGTTTTCTTTAATACGTTAGGTCCTGTTATTGGGTCTTCATGACGTTTGCACTATGAACCAAACTCATTTTGTGGTGTATTTAGTACTTTTTACTTAAATGCCTGTAATGACAAATCTCTTCTTTTTGACTGTTCAGTGTCTGACGTGACCCAAATCTATTTTTGTTGGAACTCAGAAGGATATCCTTTTCTGCACATTGCAGAGTTAAAATGATGCAAGAAAAAGCTTGTAGTAACTGGTCAGTGACTGTGCAATGTGAATTTGGTTCCTTTCTTCTCTTCCTGTCCTCATTTCCCTTGTCCTTTGCATGCCTTCCAGAGCTCTGCTGACATTGTAAATAAATGACAGATGAGAAATTAAGCAAACAAAGGTGGAGTGTTTCTGTCTGGTGGCCATGCTTGAGATTCAAGCTTTAGATCAGTTACGTAATTCCAGAGCCACATGCACAGTGCCTGCAGTAATTTTTCAAATATGAGCTCTAATTCTTTCCGCAGATCATTGAAAAAAATGCTGGGCATAGTCGGACTCGGGTTTTTCGTGAAATAGAAACGCTGTACCAGTGTCAGGGTAACAAGTAAGTATAGAGTTGTTTGTTTCTTTAAAGTATCTTGAATATTTTTTCAAATTTTTAGCCTCTTACGTGTGACTAGGTTATGAGCTTTGTAGTAGTCTCCTTAAAACCAGTTGAAATTTAGACTTCAACTCTTTGAGATGAGAATTTCCCCTTCTCTTACCTGTGAAATTTAGGGAAATATTTACAAGTTAAGTCACATAACTTGATTAGCAGCCACGTCAGTGTTGCATGAATGTGCTTCAGTGATGTGTGTCTTTTGTCCGAATAAGGAATTAACGTTTTGACACTCTCCCCTGTGATTTCACCATCAGCAGAAGCTGACCTGATACCAGCTGCTATTGAAAGGAACAGTCTTGCGGCTTCTTTCCTTGATGTGTGGTTTGTTCTCCTCATTGTGTCAGCCTTCCTGTTTTTGCACTGTAACGCATAGATCAGCCAAAAGCTAATTTAGTTTTCATTTGGATGTGTTCTGTCTTCACATAGCCACCAGATTAAGCAACTTTAAAGCTGCTACTCCTATGTGAAAAACGGGGGAAACCTACACAGCCAGTGGCAGCATGCTCTGTGATGAGTTTAAGCCAATTCTGAAACTCCTCGTTTAGATGTCTCTGCTAATCTAGAATGTATATACAACAGCTGCTATCTACGCTACAGTTGTGCAGCTCATATTGAGCCCTTTTTTACAAATTTAGTACAACACTTAAAGATAATTTAAAAACACACTTGTTTACCAGACCCGTGGACTTAGGTTGTGCTGTAGAGAAGCAGATTGCACCTTTGTCCTGTGGGTGGTTAAGAGCATATGGTTGTCCAGTACGTAACTGATGGAAAAACTCAAGCTCTCATGACCATATGCACAATTTGGATTTTGTGTGTACTGTAAGTAAAGAAAGGTCTGACTTGCATGTTTGACATTCTTAAGGCAACATGGGGTGTTTGTGTTCCGCTACAAAGACTGTACACTAGCTAAATGGGAGTTAGTCTAAAAATGGTAACTAATGCACTGGATTTAATGTCATGTTGACAGATGCCTGTCTTCTCTGAGCCCTGGGTGTTCTGTCGTATGATTTCCAGAGAGAAAGACTGCCTTTTTTTTTTCTTGCCTTCAGCACAAATGCAATGTTCTAAATTATTAAATACAACCTATTACCAGTTATCTTCCTGTCAACTGAGCAGTAGCAGAATTCTTTCACAGTCCTGTCTGATTTTGGTGTTTGGCCTGTTTCCCCTGATTCAATTTCAGTGTGAGTTGGAGTTGTAGTTTTAATGCCATAGGCAACCAAAGCAACTTGTCTAATTAGCACTCTTATTTTTGAATTATTCTGGCACTTCTTGATTATCCATGCTGAAACTCTTCATTGTTCTGTTTATACTTTGTGCCTGTTTCCTCTATTTGCCCTCTTTTTTTCCTTTTTTTTTTTTAAAGGAACATCTTGGAGTTAATAGAATTTTTTGAAGATGACACAAGATACTACCTTGTCTTTGAGAAGCTGCGAGGAGGTACCGTGCAGTAACTGTGCCTTTGTTCATTGGATCATCTTGGTCCTGCTTGTCTCAGTGTTTTCAAGTAGAAAATGAAGGGTTTATTTTAAATACTTGAGAATTTTAAGACAAAGAAGTAGTAGAGGAAATTAATATGCAAAGCCTGAAGTATGGTTGTTATTGAATATTGATGGATCTATTCATACATTTGCAATCTCTTTCTGTAGTTACGCAATGGAAATGCCAGCTGTCTTAAAGTGGAAGCTTTGGAATGTAGTTAGTAGGTCACAGTACCTTCAGCTAAGGGCAGACACACAGTATGTCGGGTATTATGTACAGCAGCTCTGTACTGTTGTAGCATTTTCCCTTGGTGTAGGATTGGCTTCATTTCCTGAACCTCACCGAGCACTGTTGTGAAAAATGTCTTGCCTTCTGCCTGGGGTTGCTGCAATTGTGAAGCAGTCTGCTTGTGGCTCTTTGAAGGCCAATCAAATGAGCACGTGTGGTCACTGGTTTCTAGCATTTGACGCTCATCTGGGTAATGAGAAGGCTACATCAAGCACTTTGTGGACTTTCTCACATTTGTCTACACTGAGCATAATTACAGTATCCATTAATTGCATGTCTATGCAAAGCCATGAGTTGTGTGGCCCATCCTTCACAGGAAAACTGAGTTACTGAAAGGAGCATGCTTTCATCCATAGAACAGCATCTATGGTGAAGAAGGTTTTCAGTAGCAAACCATATGTGCAAGAAATGCAAGCTCCTTCAATATAGGTGCAGAACTTTTAAGAAAAGAGAAGGATGTGGGTTAGTTTCTTGAGTAAAAGCTTTTGTTTACCTTCCCTGAAAATTACTGCATCATTTCGTTGTGGTTTCTCTAACACTGTTCCTCTTCACGCACAGAATTCTCTGACAAATTAGCTATAATAGGGCTCAGCTGGGATGAATCTGCATTTGTCTATTTTCCTGTTTCACATTGTTGCATTACTTAACCCTCTTCCTTGACTGTGGGACTGTCCTTGTCAGTGTACCCATGTGGTTGCCGAAAAGATAATAATGCTACACCTTCTTCACTCTTAGCTACTGTGTTTATGGTGGTCAACTAGGGCTAAGGCTAGTTTTCTCTTTGAGAAAAAATCAGCATATGAAATGTTAGATATGTGGGTTTGAAGAAAGAAATAATGGGAATTAGGTGTCAGACCAGCTTCTGATGTGCTGCAGATTCTGATGTAAGCAGCATTGCTGTCAAGAATGAGAGCATTAGTCTTCTGTGCAAGCCTGACTTTAGTAACTCCAGTCTCAGAGATGTTACGTACAATGTTGGGGCATAACCTGGACTTTCCATTTTCAGCTTTGCCTGCCTGTGGCTGTGGTAACTGAAGGAGCTTTGCTCCCATTTTAGCTGTGCTCAGTTCACCATAATATGCAGAAGCTGTTGAATATCCTTGCGTGACAGCATTTTAGAATTGAAAGCGTTAAAATCCAGCTGCTTATGCTGAGCTTGTGTGATTAGAGAGTTCTTTCCTCCTTTTCTTTTTCTCTGAAATGTATTTTGGGAGGTGCTATATGATGCTTTCTCTCTGATGAATACTGAAGAGGTGGTAACAGCTGTGGCAGGAGTGTCCTGCTGTTCGTTTGGTTTGTGGGATTCCTCTGTGGACTGAATGTAAAATCTGTAGAGTATGTTTTCATTGGTATTAATACAATTCTTATGTGTGAGAGTTTGGAACATCAGCTCTTTTCAGAAGGGTAATCTGAAATAAACCTGCTGAGTAAAATGGACACTTCATGTGGCTCAGTATTGTTTCCACAGGGATGGAAACATTCTAGAATTGTTACTGCTTCCTAAAGGAGTAAAGAACAGCTATGCTGGGAAAACCCTTTTAACTCTGTGTCCTTAAGAGATCTGTAGCAAACTGGAAGGTGTTTTTTTGGCAAGGGAAACCTTCTGTATTTGAAATCTGATAACCTGATCTGAAGTGGCCTACCTCCGCCCATCTGACACAGCATTACTGTGCATATGTGAAGAGTATTTTATTGTATCAAAGTACATCCAAAGAGTGTTTTGTCCATCTGTCTTCTTTTTGACTGTCTTTTGTGTTTCCTCGCTGAATCCTTACTGTGGCGGAGTGACAGCAGTGTAAGAATAGGAATTACCACAACAGAGAGTGAGGTTTCCTTCTACATCCGGAACTGAAGAATAAAAATTAAATCACCTGAGATATAAAATGTTTACTGTATTGGGGGCTAATAACAAATGGCAGTTACTTCTTGAATTTGTCTGCCTGAGTGCTTTTATAAATATACCTCTCTGAGTAAGAAAATGGAATCAGTAGTAAGGCTATCTAGTTGGCTTGGATCTCTGTGGGCTACACTAAAGTGTTTTTTAAAAGCATTTTTAATCTTTTGGGAAGATTGATGGAATTCACTTAAGGAAGATGAGGAATCAAACATCCCTTTATCCTTTGTTCAAGGGATACCAGTGGAGCTCTGCCTGCAAGCTACCAGTCCTTCAGTGTGTTCATATTTGAGAGGTCTTTTGCTAGATTTCATGTCCGTGGGCAAATTTTGCCTTGTCACTGTATAAGCCTCACCTTAATGTCAGTGGGAATTTTAATGTGTACTTAAAGGTAGAATGTCTTTTTATTTTGATGGTGTTGAGAAAAAAACCCCACACGTGTACTTGACGTTCCGTGCAGGGTTTCAGTTGTCACATTACACAAAATGAGGAGAATTAGTTCAAGCAAGGCCATCTGTGACCTGGGGGAGGGTGGGTTTTGCTGAAGTGTTATGTACATCCTTAGCTGATGTTTGAGTTCTGCTAGTACTGTTAGCAAGTCTCTACTGTTCGTGGTGTGTGGAAAACAGACCAGTCATGTGCTGGGGCAGTAAAAAGTGATTGCCTCTCATGCTGTGCTTAAACTAGAGGGCTGGAGTGTTTGGAAATTATGTTCTAGCATGCTGAAGTATTGAAGCTGCTCAGTGGTACCTTTTCCTTCTTAGGCATTCCCCTATTTGGTCCATGGAAGTTGCCTGCTGTGAAAGGCTGTTATAAAATATGAGAAATGAGGTTAAGGATTCATGATACTTAGTACTAGTTCATTATTTTTTTCTGAGGCTATTTGCATCTAAAAACATGGGACTGTGGTACTTCATTTTCTACCACATAAATGTACTAGGACAGAGTCCAGTTGCAAATAACTTTTCTAAATTACCCCTGGCCATGTTCACACCAAGATCAGTTCTGCATTCATGGCAGACTGGTAGTAGGTATTGTGTTTTTATCCTTGTATTGACAAAGCCTTTTCTCAGCCCAGGCAGCATTCGTACTAAGGTTTTCCTTTTCACCTGTGACTCTTACAGGTTCGATCCTGGCCCATATACAAAAGCGGAAGCACTTCAATGAACGAGAAGCTAGCAAAGTGGTGAGAGATATTGCCTCTGCTCTGAATTTTCTTCATACAAAAGGTAAGAGAAGGCTGTCTCCATCTTTACTAGTTGATATTGTACACCTAGGTTATGAAGCACATTTTGTCTGTAAGGAGTCAGCCTTTGCATTTCTATTACAGTAGTGCCAGAAGACTTATGCTGTTTTCCTCTATAATATTATTTTCATAATGTGGTAGTTTAATTAGCTGTGTTAAGATGGTGTAGCCTTTTGAATAAGAAAAGTTAAATTGGCATGGGACAATTAACATTAGGGTTGAATCTGTTTGCTTGTTCTTGTTACCTAAGCCACAATGTAAAGGCTACTGAAAAGGGAGCTAAAATTCTTTATTTCCTCCTCTTTCAGATCTACAGAGATGCTTTTCTGTATTTACCCAGAATTTCTGCTGGTTACAAGACCTCTTTGTTTGTAGTAGCTTTTGGTCTCCACATTTAGACCCCCGCTGTTGGAGGGTGTCCTTATTTCATTAGGGATTTGCTCAAATTTAAAAGCAGTTCTGTATGTAGAGAGTTCTTTTATATAAAAATCTTTTGCTGCAGCTTTTTCTGCTTGGGAGTGCTTTTGTTTCATTTCAGAAGATCTGTGTGGATTGTGGTCATCCCAGATTACGTGTTTGTGTTGAATGTGTTAGATACCTTTAAAATCTTTCCTGTGTCATGATTATCTGGTCTTGCATAGATTAAGCATCTTCAGTTAATGTTACAGTGACTATCTCTGAGCAGAAATGGCATGTGGAGGCTGTGTTTATTGGTTATTTATTTTGATAAATTTTTCTCTCCATTTATTTTGCCATTCTGGTTAGCCAGGTAGATCTCAGCAGATCTATATTTGTTGTCTAAATTGTTTATCACTGGCAGCAGTTCAATAAGTTTTTAATTGTAGCCTTTAGTTGTACACCACAGGACTGTTTCTATGCTCGAGCTGGAATCACAGCATTGGTACCTCGATAGGTTGAACCCATTAAAAAGAAAAGTGTAGCAATGCATAGGTAATAAAATGGTAAACCTGAGGAATGTGGATCTTGTCACGTGTTGTGGGTATGTTATGAGAAGTTAATTTGAATGTAGAAACAAATTTAGTTTGGATTAAGATTTTTGTTAATCTTCACAGCCTGTCTATGCAATAACTCGACTTTGAACTTGTAGAGAATGTACTGTGAATACGTGTGTTTAGAAAATTTTGACTTGGGAGTTATGGAGGCAAATAAGGAACACACAACATAGGCTGAACATGTGGAGAAATATTGATTTGACATGTTAGGGTTATAGTAGTTTGCTTAATGGCTTAAAGTCTAGGAACATTGTTCAAGGAAGCTTAGCATCGACTCAGCTAATATCTTTCTGTAGTTTTCTCTCTTAGCTTTTAGCTTTAATTCCCCTTTCCCCAAACAAGAGGGGAGTGATTTGTTAAAATGGCTTTAGAGGAGCAATCCACTTTCTTGTTGTTTGCTGTGAATTGGTAGAGTGGGGACATGGCTTGCAGAATCAGCTCCAACATCCCCTTTCATTTTATTGTTCTCTTTATGGTTCTTCTGTGGGACATTAAAATAATTAGTAAGTAGCATACAGAACACTAAAGTAAACAGGAAATTAAAGCAGCTTTATTGCACAGCTTAACAGTGAAGTACTATAGCTAGATACTTAAAAAAAAAAAATGGAATGAGGAAAACTAATTCTTTTGCCAGGAGTAGTTTAAAACTCAGCTGGATGATAATACTGCCTTACACCCACTTGGGCTGTATGCTTTATTGCTAATAATCTACTGGAGGAGTGTTTAAAGGAAGTTGTTTTCTTTTCTCAGCACTGTGTGCAGCCGCAAAATAAAGTGTTATATAATCAGACATTTGAATCTAAACTATAATATGAAAAAGTGCTGTTTGGTTTCACATGGCAAGCCAACTGTTGGGAGTTTTGTCAGCCGTGCTGTAAGTGTCATCACGGGACACCTTCATTTGTCGTGTTTCCCGTCTTCCATGCGTAAGCAGTGTGAACTGCATCCTTATGAAAACCCTGATTCCTGTAAATCAGTGCTATGCTGTTAATGTTATTTTTTGTCATGTATTGTGGAGTGTGCTGAAGAAAAGACATTAGAAACTCCCTTACCTAGAATTTGGTGGGATCTTTTTTTCTCATACTCTGAAGTAGTATCAAGTGTTCTTGGAGTGTAATTTTCTTAAACAAAGCTAACGTGCAGTTAAATTACAGCCAAGCTGCTAATTTGATTTGATTTTTGATTCTCATTTTCTGCCTTCCCATAAAGTTTGATCCTGCTAAATGCAGAACTTCCAGAAATTGTGTGTTTAGGCATTTGAAGAACTGCTTTGACACCACAGAACCACCTTGGCATGTGAATTCAACAGGCAGATAACTTTGTGTTTCCCCGTTGCGTTTGCCTATTCTGATAGCAGTTGAATGACTGTAAAAGCCCTTTGGTGGTTCTCCTTTAGCCTTTTCTTCTGCATCTCCAACCAAACCCTTTAATTTTTATTTTAATTCAGGAATGCATACGTACCTGATCGTTAGAGGGATGATATTTTCACCTGGGAACCCAGGGAGGTTTTTTGTGGGGAGTGTGCCTTAGGTGTTGTCTGTGCCCGTAGGAGTTCAGCAAACCACAGATTGATCCCTCTGGAAAGAAGGACCTTACTGTAGAAGGCACAAAAATCTTTTGACAAAACTAAGTACACAAGTAAGCTTTTTTACAGGTCAGTCATCTTAATAAGCTGGTTTTAATTAACATAATTAATTTGGGCTAAGCCAAAAAGTTCTAGTGTTAGCAGGTTCTTATTTGCTTGACTGACTTTTGTGTACACTGAAGGATGATAAAGCCATAGCAGAATGCAACAGTGACTTTTAACAACCCATGTTGAAATTAAATTATTTGCAGTGCCATTAAGGGAGGGGTTGTGTAGCAAACTTAGGCCTAGAATATTTCCCAGGCCACCTTCTAATAAAGAGAGGTAATGAGAAATAAACAGGAGGGTATCTTCTCTAATGAATGTTTGTACTCATGTTTAGGTATTGCTCACAGGGACCTGAAGCCTGAAAACATCCTGTGCGAATCTCCAGAAAAGGTGCTGCTCTGTCTCTCAACCTGCTGAAGTGTGTTTTAGCTTGGTTTCCAAAGATAGCCCTCATAGTCTGTCTTTCTCTTCTTGAAGACTTTTGAATGCATTAGTGATCTTCAATTAAATTTAGTGGAAGTGAAGCCTGAAAGAGACTAAATTCTTCTGTGAGGTGTAAAAATGTGAGCATCTGGCTAGAAGATAAAGGCCATCTGTTCTTAAAGAGGGCATGGAAATTACGATTTAGCATCTCATCTGTTCTGAGGCAGTACCCAGAAGGACAAGCAACATTTCCAGGCCAGCTGGTCACGTTACATATAGTTCCCAAACTGCCCCAGTGTGTACTGGCACTTGCCTAGCCAAATAAAAAATTAATGTAAATGGGTCAGATGCTGGGGATGTGGGAGCAGGTGGGACAGAGGAGGTAAATGCAAGGAGTGGAATGTACCTGTAAGACTGGGTTTCACTAGTCCTCCTGCTAGAACAACTTGGGGTTTGTCCTGGAGTTTTCCATGTGGTGCTGTATTCATGTCTGTTGCATTAGTCCCAGAGTTCTGGACCTCTTAGTGTTTTGTCCTTGGTTTTAGGTGTCACCAGTAAAAATATGTGACTTTGATCTTGGCAGTGGGGTGAAGTTGAACAGTGCATGTACTCCAATAACTACTCCCGAATTAACAACGCCGGTAAGAGACCTGCTGTGGCTTCAGGCTTTTTCTCTTCTACTGTAAAATAATTTTTCTTATCTTCAAAGGAGAGCTTCCAAAGGGTTCACTGCAGCTACACCCACTGGTGGATAGTTCATTTAAAGCAGGTGTAAGTGTGGTAAACACCGTCCTGGTTTCCCAGTCATAGAACAAATATACAAGAGCATGGGAGCTCATTGTATTAGTTCTCCTGTTGGCCAGAAAGCAACACATTGACCCTGTTTCTCTCTTACCCCATCAAATGAGGAAGCTTTTTGTGGAGGTTTTTTGTGTGTTTAAGGACTGAGTTTGAACCTTAGTTTTGCAATTGTTTCCCCATATTTGGGTTCTATAGCTAAGACCCACTAGCTAAGGGCAATGCAAGCTCTGTAATCAGTGTGTGGCTTTATAGTACGCATTAGTTTGAAAAACTACAGTGCTATGCTTTTGGCATTACTGTGAAAGAAAAGTCTGACAGTTTTGCAGGAGTCTGGTATAGAAGTCACCTCCCATGATGTACTTCTTTACTTTCTGAAAAGCATGATAACTAATGGATAAGATTTAAAAACCTGAAATATGTAAATTAATATTTTGACCCTATATAAAGGATCCTAGATTCATGTGGAACAACTTATGATTCTGCTAAAGAACAGTAGGAACTCTTTTGCCTTCTGTTAGATCTCGTAGTCCTTATACCTGAGATGTGTTAGTTTTTCCCCGTGTAGTATGCTCACAACATGTTTCAAAGCAATTGGCAATTCCAGTCAACCTTTGAGGGATGCAGCAGTTGTGATTTGGCTTAACAAAATGAGACCTGCAGTGAAAGCAGTAGACTTCAGTAGTCCCTGATGCCCAGTTCTGCTTTTAGACCAAGCTGCCTACTGTGAAGAGAGAAGATTGGTAAAAAACTTGTTATGTTTTGATTTGATCCTCCCTTTGAAAACTTGCTTGAATGTGGTTTCCTAGTGTGGATCTGCAGAATACATGGCACCAGAAGTGGTTGAAGTCTTCACGGAGGAGGCCACGTTCTACGATAAGCGATGTGATCTTTGGAGCCTGGGAGTGATTCTGTACATCATGCTCAGCGGTTACCCCCCTTTTGTGGGCAACTGTGGCACAGACTGTGGCTGGGACAGAGGAGAAGTCTGCAGAGTTTGCCAGGTGAATGTGCATATCCTGGGTACGTGTGGGAGAGTGTAGTCTGCCCCATGAACTTAGGGTGCAAGACTTGCTGTAACGCCGGCATTGAAGAGCTGTGTCTGTAACCCAGCCAGTTATCTGGGAGGATAAGCTGTCACTGAGAGGTGAGGGTGGTGATGTAGAAGTTGAGTGATTATATCCCTTTCTAAAGTAAGGTTTGGCAACTGCCTCTTTCTCCTCCTGATGTGAGATCTCAAAGCTTCTCCTCGCCCTCTCCCTCGCCCCCCAGTCCTCCCATATTCTGTAATTCTTGATCTGGTTTATGGTAGTCACCACAATGCCTCAGATGAGTGTTGAGCCCAGGAGAGTCTTCATGCAGAGCCTGAATGTATTCTTCCCAATATCTGAGTATATTGGCTACACTGTTACAGGGAGGGTGAAGGGGAAGGTGTTTTCAGCAGACAATATATCATGTCCATCTTAGGATGCGCTAAATCCCTTTCTGGAGCTGTCTGTCACTCTCCACTGACTCCATAAGGATTTCAGTTGTCACCCACCATGTTAGCTGAATAAAATTGAGTAAGAAGATCCCACCTGAGAAGTCCCCTGGTTGCACTCTAGTTGCTAGTTAAATTAAAGAAATTTTCCTTTGCTAGAACAAGCTTTTTGAAAGCATTCAGGAAGGCAAGTATGAATTTCCTGACAAGGACTGGTCGCATATATCCTCTGAGGCCAAAGATCTCATCTCAAAGTTGCTGGTTCGTGATGCCAAAGAACGACTTAGTGCTGCTCAAGTTTTGCAACATTCATGGGTTCAAGGAGTATGTATCCCCCTTTATATTTTTTTAAGGGTTTTTTACTCTTCCAAAGTGACAAACAAGCTGTTCCCTGTCTCTGAACTTTTAATAGCATCGTTGCGTGGTTTAGTGCTCTTGTCTTGATTAATTAAACGATACACAGTGGCTTTATTCTTTCTGGAGCTCTGTGTGGTAAATATTTGGATGAATCTGTCAAGCTTTAAGTGGGTTTTGTTATTGCTTTATGCATTTTAAATGATTTTCTTGTGAATACCAAGCACTGCAGTACACAAATTATTGTTACTCTTTAATACAGTAACACAGAATGCTGGGAGATACGGTTTTAAAAGAACAGCAATGTCCTCTTTTGCTTTAGAGGAATAGACCCTCTGGAGAGCTTCCAAACCTTTAGTCTTATACCTGCAAACTGTGGTATCTTCTTGTGAGGGGAGACAGATTATGAAATGTGATTTGTAAACCAGCAGTGAATTAATTTATATGCAATATCCATTAGTTGTAAAGGTCTGGGGGAGTCACCTATCTTTATCACTCATCTTTGGAAAGCTTGGTTCTCAGCTGCTAATACATAACTAACTTGTCTTAACTGCTTCTTCTAGCAGGCTCCTGAAAGGGGATTGCCTACCCCTCAAGTTCTTCAAAGGTAATTTTTTTTTTAATGTCTGTAAAATTGCCTAAGAATCGTTACTGAAAGAATGGGGGGAGAGATAGGTGACAAAGCAGGGGGTAAGATCTCTGTCTGAGAATGGAAATTCATAAATGTGCAGCACTAATTTTGCTAAGAACATCAGAAATATTAAAGCTCTGATTTTTCTTTACGATCTAATCTTGTTGTGGGAAAGGCATTGGAGAGTGTTCCTGTGGTGCAGTGCTAGTCTTAGGAAATAATGATGGTTTTGGCAGTTTGCTGCCCAGGAGGGGGGAAAAAAGGCATAAAGACATGCGTTATCCAAAGACACGACATTCTGATGGGTGATTAATCATCATATACACAGACTTGATCTGACTCCCATTGTAGTTGGTGGTAATCACAGTACCAGTTTAACTGTGAGCAGGGCAAGCCTCATTTGGGGTGAATTGATGGTAGATTCTGTATGCCAGAGAGCCCGAGTCACACATCTGTTTCCATGTGTGCGATTCCAGGTGGTTCTTCCCATCAGAAATGCCTTTCCTTAAGCCAGATGTGCAATTGTAGTGGGGTTGCAGTTCTCTGAAGAAAGACAACGGTGTTGCCCCATATGCCCATCTTTTTTTTAACATGTAGAAATGAAGCATGGCATCTCAGGTGGCTTCTTGGGTTTACATCCAAAGCCCCTGGCAAAATGAGGACTAGAACTGTGGCTGTTCCCAAAATCCCAGAGTGTTTTTGTTATGTACTGCTGGTCCTCGCAATGAGGAGACATGCAAATATTAACTGATCATTTTGCCTGCTGTGTCGATGTTTCGATAGGAGAAATAAAACTGCCTGAAAATAGATATTCTGCTGTGAAGGTAACCTGGTGAAGTGACTCTTTGTGTGTGAACTGTAACTGGTTTCTCCTTTTCCCTTGAAAGGAACAGTAGCACAAAAGACCTGACACTTTTTGCTGCTGAGGCTATAGCCCTTAACCGCCAGTTGTCTCAGCACGAGAATGAACTCGGCGCAGAGCAGGAGAACATTGCCCATGCTGTGTGCTCCATGAAGCTTTCTCCTCCGTCCAAGTCCCGCCTCGCCAAGCGCAGAGCAATGACGCATGCCACCAGAAACAGTGACTTTCAGCCGGTTCCCCATAAAGCCTTTTAAACTTCTTCCCTGCTATGGATTGGCAAGATCAGCCTGTGTTCTTATTTGGATTTTCAGCACTGATAAAAGCTTCTCTGCTTCTGACACTTTGATTAGAAGCTTGCTCTTGTGATGTGACTTGTAACTTAAAGGGGACAGCTTTTTATGGGAATGTATTTTGCCTGTCAGATTTGGTCCATTAAGATAATTTAACTGATCTTTTTAAACTGGAGAAGATGAGTTTGCTGCTGTGTTATCTGAGGTGACAAATCACTAAGGTTTCCCTGTTTTCCTCTTAGAAAAGCATGCTTTAAAATGCAAACTTGGAAATGTAAGAAAAAACCCCTTTCTTACTTTACCCGGCAGAGTGTCATGTCTCTCCCTGCCTGCGGCTGCTCTCCTTAGTGGCGCGTCTCACAAGGCGCTGCTGCTTGTGTCAGCAGCAGGGACTGTTTTCAACCAGCAGTGTCCTTCTCTCTTTCTGTAGACTCAGGAAACGAAGATGGTGACTGGGTGGATCTCTGCCTCCGTTACCTTCATGGGGCTTAAATTGTGTGAGGATGGTACTGCAAAGGTGCAAGGATCACTCAGGCTTGTAGAGATGAAGAGGACCGAGCTGCTATTTTATCCTGTTGATAGTTTGCTTGTCTGCCTGTGGGATGAAAGCTGAGGGTGTTATTTATCTGACGTCTTTTTTTTCTTAACTAAAATGTACTCCATATCATCTCTTTTTTGTGTGTGTGTATCTGGTGTGTCCCCTTCTGTGGCAATTACAGTCTCGAGTCTGATAACCACAGTATAACAGACTCTTTATATTGCAGTTTGTATTTAGTATCTGGTTTTTTCTATATTAGCGTTGTTCTCAGTTATACCTTTCTATAAACTTAGATTTCTTCAGGTCGTTTTGTGTATGTTATCTGGAGTTCTTAATGTAAATGGACAGGGTTCAGTGAATTCTGTTGTGTGAATAACATATCATTATCAAATGTAGAGGTACATCTGTGCAAAAACGGTGCTGCAGCTCTTGCATTCTGCCTCCTGCAGTGGTCTCAGGCTGGGTGTCTAGATTCTCGCTTCCAGTTGTAGTACTGTGGTGCACCAGGGGACAGAAGTAGTTTGAAAGGGTACTGCCTGAAAAGCTGAAGATTTTAAGTGTCCAAGGTGATGTGTGTCTGTGGAGAAGGACATGGATATTGAGCACTTTCTGAAACGTAAGCTGTGAAAATTGGGCCACTAAGGTGCCCGACATGATGCACCTTAAATTTGCCAGCCATTTCTGAAACCGTCTGGGCATTGTGTGCAGGGTGGAGAGGGGGAGGAGGCAGCCCCCAAGTGCCAGCACAAAACCCTCCCAAGCAGAGTGGGAAGGGGTAAAGTAGCAGATCCAAAAGCACTTGGAAATTGAAGGGTCAAAGCTGAATGTCTTTGCATGGCCTATTCAGAGTGGGTTTACGTTATCTTTTAGCAGTGTGCATACAGCTATTTTTATACAACACGCTGTATTTTGTGACTAATACTAAAGTTTTTATTTAAAATATTTTATACATTGTGCCAGTGGATGGATTATGAAATGTATTTTGCTTTGTTTTTATTAAAATGCCTTAAGTTATGGATTTAACACATTTGTCTATTCTGTGTGGTTTCAATTCTGCGAGAATTACTTGCTTCTGTGTGTGACAGTGGATTTAAGACGATTTAAGTCTCGGAAGACTAAGCATACCTCCCTCTAAGCATAGGAAGTGAACCAAATGCAGGTCTTCTGCACAGCGAGGAAGAAGCTGGCTTGCTAGCCAGGTTTGCTTTCCCTTTACGAAAGGGAGCTTGGGAGGAGAGAGAAAAACGTCCAACAACAACTTTTTCAGAGATATTCGTGCCATTACCTTGGGCTAGTGGAATTGCTATCTAGCGGAGCAAGTACTCCTCAGGGCTTGAAGCATTCTCCTGCGTGAGGAGGACGCTTCAGCTGTTGGATGTGTGCAGTGCAAAGGATTTTAAGCACTGGTGTGTGAAACGTTGGAAGTGCCCAGCAGGGCTTGCACTAAGTGGATATAATTGGCTGCTGGTTATGCCAAGCCCTCCAGCTGATGGCTCTGGGCCCTGCCTGGCTCTTGGCGTGCTCGCTGCCTGGCCGATGCTGCCAGCAGCCGCCTCCACAAGTTACCTCCTTGCTCCCCACGGGTATGTAGAATTGCAAACTCATCTCTTTGGGACTTGAAGCTACAATGTTGGGCTTTTCACTGAAGAGCTAAAATCTGGACATACTTTTCCTCCTCCTGCAAGGCAGTAACCTCTGGCAGAGAGGCAGGCAAGCAGCAGGTAGCAGCGGATGCCAGAGCTGTGTAGTGCTGGGAACAGAGAAAATCTCCCCAAACAGGGAAGAAGTGTTGATTTAAGCCAATTGTTCTGCTTTCAGGTGTAGTCTAATTTTGACTTGCCTCTTACACAGTTAATTTTTTTGTTTGTTTAGAAGTCTGTGGCTGAAAGTTTATAATGGGAGTTTGGGTGAAGAAGGTTGTTTTGCCAGAGAGGAGGGATGCAGCCCTCCCCAGTGCCCTGGGATGCTTGCGCCTGGCATAATCAGATCAGTCCAGCAGTGACAAACACAGTGGGTTTTAGTTCCTTTTCCAGTGAAGTCTGAAAAGCAGGGATCCCAAACCAGGTGTCAGGCCCTTTATTTGTACTTGCCTTTCTTTCGAAGGAAATCTGCCATATTCACATCGAATGCTTTTGTTTGAACTGTGTTTTAAAACCATCTGCTTCTCCTTCTCTCTTCCTCCTGGGCGAGAGAGGTAGCAGAGAGCACAGGAGGCCTTGCAGCAGTGGTGCAGGAGCGATGTTTCAGTGATACAGGTCTTAGATCTTTCTTTGCCTCAAAACGAGAAGTCTGATTCAGCTGATGGTCCAACAGTCTCTCAGCACAGGTGCCTCTTTCCCTCTGATCTTTATCTTGAATGAGAGCTCAGCTTTCTTTAGGGGTGTTATCCCCAGCAGGCCTAATTTGGTAGGCCTTGATGATGCTTTTTTTCATGTCAGTGGGGAAGAGGCACGTGTTTCTAGGTGGGAAGTTGCTAAATGCAGAGACTCTGTGATCTGTCCTTTTGAAGTAGTGCTGGGTTTGCTCTTGTCATCTGAGTATCTCGTGTTTGGGCAGCCTGTAGAACACGACTTCACTTCATCGCTGAATCCCTCCATCTCCCCTTTGGAAAGGGCTGAATCTCTGTGCCGTGCTTTTTCAGTTACTGGTGATAAAATACACCAGGCAGCATATGTGGGCTCTCTGGCTGCTGAAAAATGAAAGGGGCTGCAGAATGTGCCCTTTTGGTGGGGAAAGAGGGTGGGTAAGGTAGAAGGTGCCTTTCAAGAATTCAAAAAGTATGTTCTGACCAGCAAGGAGAGCAGTAAAGCTGATCTTTAATGTTGACTAAGGTGGCACCCAGGAAAATTCTCTTTCACCTCCCCAAGCTTTTCCTCGGAGGTCGGTGGGCAAACCAAGGAAGAGGCATCGGCATGATTAAGGGGGGGTAATTTTAAACAAATGGCATCTGAACAACAGGAGTCTCAAAGTACCCCCTGCTGTCGCCTCTGAAGCAGTGGCACAGGATGCTTAGCAGGATTTTGCTGACCTCGATGTGCAATATTTCACAAAGTGCATTCAGCCCTGTGCTTACCAGTGCGGTTTCTGCATTGTTGGCTGCATAAAAGGAAGCTCCTGTTTTTCATTGTGGCGTATTTTCTTCTGCTCTCTCTTCCTTCACCACATGTTTATTGAATCCTTTAGTAAGGATGGAAAGATGCTGTTATTTTTTTGAGGGCTGTGGGTGGGCTGGCTTTCAAGGTAGAGAGCAGCTTGGTTAATTTTCAAAACTAATAATTTTCCTTGGGCCACTTCAGTGGCAGCAACAGGCTTCAAATTTGGCTTCCATGGAAACATACTGCCATGGTAACTGAAAGGCCTGACAATCCTGAAGAAACACTCACTTGTCCCCTTCCTTCTCTCTTTCATTCTGTTTCGCATGTGATGTGAGTGTTTGGTTTCCCCTGCCAGATTCAATCAGTGCATTTAAAAAATCTCCAAGCACAGAAATGCACTTCTCTGGGAAGAAAAAGAAAAAAAATTGTAAAAGTGAAGGTGGCATTTCACTGGCATTGTATGCAAAAAAGCAGTTTTGAGACTGGAGGGAGATGCCATTGAGCCAAATTCCCTTCCAGTGGGGGAAAAAAATCCCTAAAAGAAATGCTTCATCCTTAGTTTCTGGGGACTGGCTGGCATGGGCTGGCCCAGGGAATCAGACCCTGCACAGAGTCCAACATGTGTAATACTGAGGATGGTGAGAATTGACTCATCTGCTGATTAGCGGACAGAGTACCAGTGATTTGCTGGGTCCCTTCCAGCTGATTAATTTGACGTTAAATTTTCTGTCGTTGCCTGTCACAGCTGCTTTCACACCGAGATTGGTTAGCAAGGTTTGGCAGGGTGACAAGCAGCCCCACTTCTGCAACTTTGCTCTGATTCAGTCTGGAGTGGGAGGGAAGGGGGAATGGGGCTTCCTGAAATGTTTTGCTAAGGGAGAAACAGAGCAAGGGCAAGGACTCTGCATGGCGGAGGGTACAGAGGAGCTTGGAGTCTGATGCTTTCAGTTTATGCTTTCTGTTTGATCCAGAGCAAAGCTCATGACCTGACCCATCGCTACAACAGGTCAACGTCCTATGGCCAGTTATTAGGTGGCACTGTGTGTGTGGAGGGGGTGGTGGATCTTGTCTCCCCCACTGTTCCCTTATGCTAAATCATCTCCGTCTGGACTGCAAAGACTTTTGTGGTTAGCTGTCTTGAGAATCACAATCCCTGCACCCAGCTCCAGGCTGCTTGTGGGGAAAGCAGAGTTGCCTCATTTATTTCCTGCTCCTTCTTTTATTCCCCAGTTTCACCCTGTTCTTCGTGCAGGTGTTCCCCTTGCAGCTGCTTTAGATCTGCTTGCTCAGCCAGGGGATGCTCCCGCGGACTGCCGTGGCCTCTACAGACTGTTGTGGAATGAAATGGAGAAACAGTTTGTGGAGCTACACGTAGGAGAGCAGACACAGACTGACGCAGGTTGGTGAATTGGGAACACGGGAAGGGTCAAGTCCTGTCCTCTTTAGTCAGAGAGCTGGGTTATAGAAACAATCCCAATGTAAACTGTTCCAACTTCAGAAGAGTTACTGGGGGCAATTAAAGGTGTACGTATGTCACTCTGTAGTAATGTTTTGCGTGGCTTAATTGCAGCTGGCGTTACCAGTACACTAGGTTGTTCTGCAGTTGCTGTGCCTGCCATTTTCTGTTAGAAATTTGAATTGCTTTTGGGGGTTCTACCTGCCAGTTCTGGGGGTGCGAGAGCTGCAACATCCTTATATGAGAAGAAATAGCTGTTTGCTGGAGACCTGTGTGGATGGTCCTGCTTGTCACCAAGCTTTGCTGGGGGCTTTTGTTGGTGGCGCCAGCAATCCAGTTGCTTCTGGTGATGGTGGACAAAGCAGGCTGGCTTTTCTTCTCTAGCAGAGGGAAGCTGAATGAAAGCGAGGAGTTGCATCGGGCTGAGGTAAGGAGTGATGCTGGAGAGGAACGGGCAGAAATGGCCACACTCAGCCCTGTCAGGCTGCCAGGAGGTTCCATGGCATGATCCAGGAGTTGGGCAACTTTTCATACGTTGCAAGTGAGCAATGTGTGGTCTAGGTCAAGCGAGGGGATTCTGCCCCTCTGCTCTGGTGAGAGCCCACCGGGAGTCCAGTGTCCAGCTCTGGAGCCCTCAGGACAGATATGGACCTGCTAGAGCGGGGACAGAGGAGGCCACAAAAGTGATCAGAGGGATGAAGCACCTCTGCTATGAGGAAAGGCTGAGAGAGTTGGGGTACTTAAAGGGGGCTTATGAGAAAGCTGAGGGCAGGCTTTTTAACAGGGCCTGTTGCAATAGGATAAGGGGTAATGGTTTTAAGCTATAAGAGGGTAGATTTAGGCTGGATATAAGGAAGAAATTTTTTACAACAAGGGT
>Ga0181612_141637_pt1 | contig 19180 bp, 9 predicted proteins | sample HoacroProtozoa21_FD_119630 | JGI IMG/M metagenome (GOLD analysis project Ga0181612, IMG submission 119630) | Hoatzin crop microbial communities from Cojedes, Venezuel. Combined Assembly of Gp0051906, Gp0051904, Gp0051908 | reverse complement strand
CCCGTCCCTCTTCCGATCTACTTCCAGGTTTTGCGGGGTCTTGGGAAAGGGGAGAGGGGTAGGCACACCCTGTCTGCGGGCCCCATTTCTCCTTTCCCCCCCCCCTCGCCATCTTTTTCGTTCACATCAATCATTTTGAACCATTTTTTCACATTTCTCCCTAATGTCTAACACCAGCCTCTCCCACCCACCCCATAGATGTGCTTTAGAAGGCAGTAGTTCACTGCTGCTCAAGTATGTGAAGAAGCCTTCAAGATAACCACGTCAACTGAAACAGCTAACATAGCAAGCCAAGCTAATTAAAACACAGTGAATTAGAATATAGCTACATGAGTAAAAGATACTCTGAAAAAAACACAGAGCTGCCCCCTAACACAGCTAAAAGAGCACCAGAGTCTTGCTACTTAATTGCACAGGCTATTGGCAAGCAGGTTTTAGCTACAACAGATGACTCCCCTTCAGCATCCAAGTCCTATGCACACTATTCTAAATCCGTCTTTATTCGTTATGACGAGCTACTAAGAATTACTTCAGAATCTACAGTTAGTGTTAAACAATATTTGTTTAAAAAAGGTTTGAGGGAAATCTTGTTAAAAATTCTGAATGGGATTGGAATTTTGAGCGTACGAGCTTGCCATTCTAAACCATTTGATTAAATTTAACCATAGGAAACTCTTCCAAGACCTAATGAAGCAGCAATTACATCTGAAGAGGGAGCCAAGCCAAGAATTCTACCATTCCAATAGCTCTCCTTTGAACATCATGCTACAATATCTAATCTGTTCAGTTTTGAGTTTAGACATACAATGAATGTCTGAGCTTTTGGATTTGTATAAAATAAACCATATACACAAATACAGTACTTTTTTGTTTTAATATAAGGAGTCCATTGTTTAAAAAAAATTGAGGTAGTTTTAAGATTTTAAATGTTCCAAAAAAAGCCCTGTGCATGAAATAGAATCCAGATGAATTTAAAAATTATGCAAGTATTTTCTGGGTCTGGCTGAAAAGCAGATGCTGCCTCCATGCTCACTCCCCATCTTTCACAGGACTTTAATACGAATTTTGACAAACAGATACAAAACCAAAAAAAAAAAAAAAAAAGTGAAATAAGGACAGAGTGAATGTTAACATTTTTTAAAACAAATGCTGAACCTAATCCTGATTTCACTTGCTTTGTCATAAGCATTTGCTCACACTTCATCATAATCACCTACTTGGTAACTCACTGAAGACAGCGTAGCTGCGCTGGTGTAAGCAGGGTAGGAATCAATCCCACTGCTTTCCCTTTTGATTAAAAGGAGGAACTGTTAAAACTGGATAATGGTTTCATTTGTCATGCCCTCAGCAAATGCAGATTGTTTGGTCTTTTCAGTGACGTTATTACATTGCAGAAAGATGACCCTTTTTGTGATTTAAGATGTAGCTAGAGCAATGCAAGTACAGCCAAATCGATGGAGGTAATCTTGCTCTATTTCCAGTTTTCCAACATTTCTTTATTGCATGTAATAGAACATTTTAGCATAATAACTCAGAGGTTTTGAGATACAGAATATGGAGAAATAATGTTGAAAAGCAATTTTTTACATTTGACTTTCACCACATCAAGTGCAAATGGTGAACTTCAACATGAAAATACAATTTGCTCCTTCTAAAGTCTACATCCTTATCTCTTGCAAGGAACAGACATTCATTTCCAGCGCCTCAAGGTAAAGACTAAGGCATCTATCACGAGGACAGTGAGTATCTGTAGGATTTGGAAGCAATCTTTTCATAATGTTTCTTTGGAAGGGAAGCAGGGTTACTCAAAATTCATAGAGATTATTAAGTTTACATCCACACAGCAGATATGGTACCATATTATTTCCCATCAACAGAGTTCTCACCTGCTGAGAATCTCTCTTTGGTTCAAGACAGCCATTCGTTACGAGGCATTAGCACTGTACTGTACAAACCAAAGTTATGCCCCATCAGTGAACTGGGCAAGCCCATAATACCCATACTCAGCTCATGAGCACTGTGTTCACCTATCTTTCGAGCCCTTCATTTTGGTGATTTAATAGGCAAGCAATTTCTTCAGCAGATTTGTTCTATATTATCAAGTCAGGTATTTCTGGACAAATGTGTGGGTTTTTAAAAGACTCACAAGGTTCCCCAGAGCTCTGCTGTATCAGTGGAGTACGCACAGACAGCAGGGACTCTTTATGACAAGAAAAGCTGATCAGCTGCAAGCTTTCCTACTGATGAATCCAGCTCTTCACCGGGTCTAAACTAAGCCTGTGGGTTTTGTGTTTTTCTTCTTAGCCTTCTTTGAGGCCTGCAGAAAGTTATGAAATAGATTTTTCTAGTCCTCCCAGGAGCAAGGCCAGGTTCACATCTTGACCTCAGAAACAAAGCAGTCTGCGAAAGCCAGTCTTCTCTGCCTAACATAAAGCAAACTACAATATGCAACATAAGGCAATATTAAGAGTGAGAAATGACAAGCAATGCATCAATATTGGGGAGAAGAAACAATAAAACCCAGCCATATTAAAAATTCCAGCAACAACAGCACTGAACAACACAATTTTGGCTCTGCTACAGTCTTCACTGTCAAGGGTGGAAACAAAGACTACTGAGTTGGAAGGAAGATTTCGATTACAAGTCAACTAAAATGAAATTCTTCATTGCAGGGCATTATTTACTTTCATATATTTCGGTCATCTTATTCTGCAGCAATTCTAGCATATATTTGGGTACCATAATGTACAGCCACACCCAGACTCTCACAAAGAAACATACTAATGAAAATACTAAATAACCCTTACAGGACTGAATCTCTTCTCAGCAACATTAATGTAAATCAGCTCGGTCAACTGGGGGACACTGATGTGAAACTCCAGTGAGGAAAGAATTTGGCTCTGATGCTTTGAACAAGCTGCCCAAGTATATTTTAGAAATGTGAAGGCTGTTAAACTGTGGGTTCAGGAGCTTGGAAGACAACAGAGGTGTAAAAAATTATAAATCCTGTTTTTCATGGTGAAATAGCCTTAAGGAACCAAAATATGGTCCCAGAATACATAAATACTGAAGAGGAAGTTGCTACCAAAGGCACCAACAGTTTAACGCGAGTAAGAAACCAGATTCTTACCAAAGAAGGCATGGCATTACCTAGTGATGTACTGTCTTTGTCTCTAAAGAGGGTAACAACCTGATCTTTGCTTTCCTCTCACCCCCAACTCAGAAAATGTTCATTGTTACAAACGATGTACTGGTAACAAGCCTTCCAGGTTTGGAATGGCTAGTTCCCATTAGCATGAGTGACAGTGGTGTTTGTGCAAGTCCGTGTATGCTGACAGAATTTGGACCCTGAAATCTCCGTGACCTTGGTGTGCAATATTTATGTCTACACCTTTAGCCCCTTGCACATAATGAGATGCAATCTTTTAGCTTTATGCACTTCACCAGGCATTCAATTAGAAAAAGCAAATTTTGGAGGGGGAAGAATGCTAAGCTATTTAGACAGAAGGTAGTGAATCAAAAATTGCAAAACTTCAGCTTTCAAAAATAGCCTAAGTGACCTCTTACAATACTCTGACCACTCCATCACAAGCAGGAGGCAACCCCTGTGAAGAGCAAATTCTGGCAAAGTTCTCTCTTCACAGATGATGCACAGCTTAAGCTATAATGAGTTTTTGGGTTACAAATGCTGAACGCATTAATATTCCTTGATGATAATTATCACAGTATAAGCACCTTTCCCAATGTGAGTAGCATAAAGCAACTGAAGCAGCATTTTTACTACATTTGAAACAAGCTGGAAAATGGGATTTTCTACTCTTGTAACCTGAGGTCAACATACATCAAGCCATGCATATTAAACACGTCTACCCTATATAACTATACAGACCTTTTCATATATTCACACACATGCATGCAATTAACACCCTAATTTCTTGAATACTTAAACAAATACGCCATACCTATGAACATGATTTCCCAAGCAAAATAAATCCAATATTTTAAATAGCACTCAAATAATTTCGAAACAGGCTATGCTGCTGTTTCTTTGAAAGTGAGTTATTTTTCTATAATATTAAAAAAGCAGGTATTAGCTGCTGATAGAAATCAAAAGTTGGACTAGATGACCCACAGAGGTCCCTTCCAACCCCTACCATTCTGTGATTCTGTGATTCTGTAAATATATATTCAACCAAACCGAAAATAATATTTGCAGAAAAACACTGCCTTCCACCTTCAGGAGTTAAACTAACCACCACGTGCAACACTAAGTGTGGCTTCTACCCACCACAGATAGCCTTTCTTTTTTTCAAGAACATTTGAAAATACAGTTCTTCAGTGGGCCTAAATTCTTGCACAGAGCTCACAGTACTGGGTAGGAGGACTGGAGCTACCCCCAGGAAATAGAGGAGCCTCAAGCCCGGCAGCTGAGCACCTGCAAAGTTGTTCCTTACCTGTCGCTGCAGGCAGGAACGTACCCACCCAGGCAGCAGCAGTAGCAGCAAACCTACTGACTTCGTAGCCAGGCACGCTCACCCAGTCTTTGTAGCCTACTCTCAAACATGAACAGGGGGGAAAAGGGTGCGCACCAGGCACAGCACCTAAAATTCATGAGCCATGCCAAGAAATGGGAGGATATCCACCGCATCGTGTATCAGACCCAAATTCCTTCTGAAGATAACATGAGATACACCTCCTTAAGCAGTGTAAATGGGCTTGGCTGTATTTTAAGTGCAAGACATTTAATTATTATACAAGCACTTACTGAGGATTAATTAGCATACAACAAGGATCTGAAACATGCAGACGTTTGTCAAAGAAGACAGGGTTTCTAATGATTTATTATTGTTTGATTAACAACACCATGCAGCAACTATGTTATTAAATCTCTATTTTGCATACTACAGAACCTAAAAGCGTTACCTAGTGATGTACTGTCTTAGTTTCCAAAGAGGGTAACAACTTGATCTCTGCTTTCCTCTCACCCCCAACACAGAAAATGTTCATTGTTACAAACAAATTACTGGTAAGAAGCCTTTAAAATATCACACTGTGAGTTGCAGGGTTTTTACTAAATGCTATAATACTGTTTTAATATTCTGTGCAAATAAACTCAGTGCAGCTTTATTCTAACAAAATGGGAGTCAGTTTGAACCCTTAATCCGAAAAATGGGAATCAATTCTGGTGTTCTGTGGGTGTGAAATCTGCTGAATGTATTTATGCCATGTTGTCCTGCTCCTCCTTTAGGAAACACGCCATGTTACAACCGCTTCAAGAACTAAAGCATAATTTTTACTTATGTGCTGCAAAATGTCTCAAAATCCCATTTGAATATATGGCAAGGTTTTGAGGGAACCTTTGCTAAACATTTAACAGCACTATTGGCTTATTAAATACTGTAATGTGAAAGCCATGAAAGGATGATATAAAGCTCATGCCATTTTTTTCACTTAACATTGGTGCTCACTCTGAACATTGTACAAGCCTATTCATCAGAAGAACTGATGCATTCTAAGAAGTATTCCTTCTTATCAGATAAATGTAGCAATGGCATTTTGCTATTATAAAAATGATTAAATCCCTCCTTGGTTAATTGTGTAAGATATGTTCCTCTGCAGTTAGAATCCCCTCTCCATCCTCTCCACTAAAACATTTGAAAAGATCACATCTGAAAATTAACAGTGATGTAGCAAAATCAGGCTGGCACAAGATACATTGCTTGTATGAAAGGCAAATCTAGAGGAAAAAGAGTCAGGTACAGAACATGCAGCTTTGGTTTATCATACATAGAAACCGCATGGCTGACCATCTTACTGGTAGGAAATTGAACATATTTCTCTGCACATCACAATGCATTTGATAACCACATAATACAGCGACAGACACGTTAAAAATACAGATGTAAGACTAAAAATATTCTATAAAAATAAATGCTTCCCTTAAAACAAAATCAAAGTAACTTGGTTCACGACGACGGATGTGTTTATGTATGAATCACCAAAAAAAAATATAAATCCACAATGAAATATATTAATATAAACTAACAGAAAAAAAAATCTGTTAGCATGGAATTGCCTGCAGAATGTGCATTTATTCTGTAAACACTATAACAATGATTATCTGTCCTTCCAGCTCTCAGTGGAGACTCCTGCTTTTGAAAATGTCTTCTGGTGACTTACTAAATTCAGGCTATTTCAATTAGTATGACTGCACATTAAAAATTAATTGTATTAAAGAGTGGATTAAGGTTTAAATTTCAATTCTATAGTGTGTGTGCTAGAAATGACAGCTAAAAATCAATGCTCTCTGGCCCATAATCGGAAGGTTGTATGACCGAATAGTGTGGAACTGGCGTCAGTTTCAACGGAATTGATAGTTCAATCCAAGGTGTGTCAGATCTAATTCCTGATTTAAATGGCAATGCTACATAGCCACAGTATTAAGATAAGTAAGAAACTGAAAGAAAAGCTGCCTTGCAATGAAAAAAAATGTGTCGTTTTCATAAAGATGGAAAAAATCCAAATTACAGCTCAAAATTCACGTTTGGTATCACTGAGGGGAAAAAGATGTTTTAATGGAATGATGACTTCATTATGGAAGATACATATTTTTTTCCGCATTTAGAACACGTTGTTAAAACACCACCTGGAATTGCAATTTAGGCCCCAGTCTTACAAATTCTTGAGAAAATATACAGCCTTATTCCTGTGTAAAAGGAGGCTTGCGGCATCTATTCATGTGAATAAAGTCATATGCATACTTACAGGTTTTGAGGATCAGACCTTCTTCTTACAATTCCTAATGTACAGTGGTGCCACACAAGCCCATTTAAAACTTCTGCTGTGTGCGACAGACAGAGATGCAGGCACGCAAGTGAGCGTGAGGACCCTGTGACACTCCAGCTTTGGGACACTTCTCCTCGTGCAAACAGTCCCGGCAAGGGCAGCACCAAAGAATGTGGCTACCAGAGCCATGAGGTGACACATTTGGGAGCCGCTGTACAGTTCACGTCACGCAACCGAGCTGTAGTTTCTACTTCCACCCCTTAGCAAAGGACCAGCGGGGATGCTGAATGCCCAGGCTGCAGTGGGAGGGGTGACAGGAACGTTGCTGTCAAACGCATCAAAAGTGTAAGTGATCGGGCGTCAGGCTACAGTGGCGAGGGTGTATGGGAATGGGCAACGGTTCTTTGTACCTCCAGTAAGTATGTCAGCTATGCCCTCCTGAGCTGCCCTGTTGTTGCAGAACACAGGACAATTTCTTGGCCTCTACACATCTGAAATCAATTACTATCTTCCACTTTATCATCTGACAAATCAGCTCAAACTTGCCTTCACGGCTGAAGGCTGCCTCTTGTACATCTAAGGCAGAAATCTGCACTCTTACCTTGCTGAAGCTTGTATTTATCGACATCAGAAGTTGGAAAGATTTTTGAAAAGACAAATGTCTTTATTCCAATATTTGTATCTTTACAACAATAATGTTTTTCATTACCTGGGTGAAACTGAATTTTGCAGAAGGTTCCTTAAGATCATGGCACTGAATGATAAACTGACACCACTGCTGTAATTCTTCTTTTGAATGCAAACACAGAATCACAGAATTTTAGGGGCTGGAAGGGACCTCTGTAGGTCATCTAGTCCACCCCCCCGACATAGTGCCAAAAGGAAAGGCAACCAACTCAAACAAAATCCTTTTTGGACTCTTCTGTATTGTAAAATGTATGGGGAATAGCAAGGGAAAGAGCATGTTCCCCTCGTTATCAATCATCTAGTATTGTCCCTGTCTGAAAACGGTTAGGAAGAAATGCCTGTCACTTCTATCAGTAACAAACTACTTTTTCTAAGAGCAAATGATGAAGAACATCGCAAGTCTAGCAAACAGACCAAGCTGGCATCACTAAAGTATTGCAAAGCCACCCAGGGTACCAGAGCCTGGAATTGAACAGTCGTTGGTGTGTACCTAAGAGACATGTTCATGTCCAAAACGTTTTTAAATATCCCCTATGCTGCGCGGATGTCCAACAGCAAGTTTGGCATCAAGAGAGTAAAGAAGATGGGTTGTAATAAGAACAATAAAAAAATAATCTGGTGCAAATGGACCCCAAGGTGTAGTAGTCATCCCCACGCAACAATCACCCTTCACTGCAATTTACTGATGTTGCTTCATTACAATACAGCATACAAAGGGGGCAATATTAAGGCATACTATTTAAAGCTACAAGATCTGTGGTGCCAGCTATAGCTGGTACTGAATCAGGACTATAGATTAAAAAGAAGGTAATTTCAGCAGAGAATACTGAAAAATGAAAACCCTCCTGAAGGTACACAAGAGTGTCATTTTTACAAGACAAGTGCCACAGTACGCGATTGAAGCTAAAGACTGCCACTACATCTAATAGTGTGAACCCACAAACTTGTTACAAAAACACAGCAATAATTAGTTGCAACTTAATGATAGCCAAGGAAGACAAAGAAATACAACTGGTTTAGGCAAGGGAGTAAACAAATGTTTTCATATGATAGCAGAATATATAGAAATTGAGAAAGAGATTTGTGCAGGGTACAACACCTGTAGAATTGATGGACCTTGAAGCAACTTTCAGAATTGCAGTGACACAGTACAAATTCTGAAGAGGAATAAGCCAATGTTATTGAGTCATGGAAGCCATCACAATTTCTGTTAACTCTCTTTCTGTGAACCGGTTCTGACTGGGGAAGAAATAAAGGACAATTTTTGTTGTGTGGAGAAGGTGATGTCAAGAATAGAAATCAGCTGGATGGCATCTGTGAGAAGTGATGATACAGTAAAAAAGAAGGAACTTTTTTTTAAACCGGCCTCTGATGTGGATAGGAAACATCAACCAAACTTGGGAGCTCTAAGGCAAGCAGCAGAATTCCCCATTAGCCAAGAGATAATAAAAAACAAAAATAATTTATTAGCTTGCGATTTACAGCATGACAATACTTTTCCTTCTTAATGTACATTAACTAATTTGTCTTGAAAAATCTCTGTGGGTAAGTACTGTCTCCATTTCATATTTCAACAACTTGTTCTAGGGTAGTGAAGAATGCATTGGGAATGCTGGAACCACCACAAACTTCCACCCATTCAGGCTCCCGTTTTGACGTTCTGAAACAAAAAGTGCCTTTGCAGCCTGTCAAGCAAAGACTTGGAAAACAAGACTTGGAAAAAAGAAGTTCCTCCTCCAAACAAGGAAGAACAACACCATAAAGCAAAAGGACAGAGAGAGACCATGTCATGCCATGAAAGAGTTAACTGTATCTTGTGGGACATAATGGCGTAAGAAAATTCAGGGTCAAAGAGCCTTCCAAATTTGCGTTTTAAGCAGATGAATGGGAAGGATACATTTAAGAAAAAAGGGTCAGCTAGAGTGTGTGGAGAGTGATTCTCTTGTCAGAGAAGAGAACTTCCACAGAAGCTTAAGGTTGATGGAGACAAAGAAAATCACCAGCCCACGAAAAGGCTGGCCTGGAGGACGCACGGCAAGGGCTGAAAGAGATGCACATGCAGCACAAAAGCTGCAGCTGATGTAAAATACGATAACCTAGGTGACATATCATAGAAATTAGAGCCCTATTTTCTGTCACCTAATTTATTCCCATGCACCGCCATGAAGGATTTTTCCTGGCGGTACAATTCCGGTCTGTACTGCTAGGCACACTCCATCACTGGTGCAAATGCAGCAGCAGGTAAAAGTAGAGAACTTTTCCATCATTAAGAAGTAAGTATCCCTAAGATTCAGCCTTCTAGGCTAGCTCTCTGCCCAAGCCTATTTGTTTCATTTTTCACCTATTTCATTTTGTTTTCATTTTGTTTTCATCTTAGCCTTTTTTTTTCAAGCTCAGCTATATTTTAATCAAAAAAGGTTAAAAATACCATTGCTGTTCAGTCTGACTTGAAGAATAGCAGCATACGAGGAGCAATGCGGGTTAAAAGTTCAAATTTGGCAGGGAAATGTCACTCAGCTGAAGAGAAGAGTATTTAACTGTTCTGGTGACAATTGGTTTTGATTTGATCATGTTATGACAGTTTGCAAATCCCACTTTGCACTAAGTGATATTTGGGTTAGGCTTTCTAACCAAACTTCGAAGCAAATGGAAGGCTGCGTTGCCTCTGAATGACTAATTGAACGAGGCAGTAAACATCAACATCTCCCAAGCTGTTCAATGTATTGCACGGCGCTCTGCAGGGGTCTCATCTGGGGGGCTTGGGGAGGGGGTTTTTTTGCATAGCTATCTAATGTCTTGGCACTTGCATAGGTGTGCAATGAAAATCAATGAAGCCAGAAGCACAGTGGGTTCATTGTGAAGGTTGCCTGCGAGAGGGTTGGGAGAAAGGGTGCCTAGCCAAACAGCTAGATATTAAAAATGTACCAGTGAGGTCCCAAACTACAACGCACTAATAGAGTGCTATTGGAGAAAAAATTCAAATTGTATGGCTAGGCACTGAAAGAAGAAAACCAAAATAGGATGTACAGGCATATCCTTAAATCTGGCCACTGTACACGTGTTTTGTGATTGCTTTTGATTATACAAACATACTACCCCTTTTATCATTCAGTCTAACCCAAACACGAGACTAGTACCTTTCAGTCTAAACACGGTGAATGAGGCAGTGTTTTGAAATAAGCTTTATCCAGCACACTATGAATAGCATATTCTGTAAAGTCTCTTGGATAAGTACCACATATATGGGATTATATTCATGTAATAAAAATACTGTGTTATGTGGCTTTGCACCTTTGAGCAGGTCTCCTTCACTCTGCCCACTGCTTCATTTCCTCTGGGGCTTCTCTTAATGCCCTGAATTGCAAAATGTATTCAAACAGCACCTTAGTTAAGAAAAATAAATCTGCCAAAAGGAACGTTTCTTCTTTCTTTCTCCCTATACATTCAATTTACCTCTATAATTATGTTAGTTTAAGGCCATGTGACAGAATTACTCAGTTCTGCCCCATTGATGAGTTGGTCCCATAGATGTACTTGCATGTTTCACTAAGAGGGCATATAATAATTTTTCACAGGCAAGAATCCTGAGATTGGACTTTCAGGGCTTGACATTTTTATGCAGAGATAATTTTAATTTGGTAATACTTACGTTTCTCATTTAGCAATTAGATTTTTTTTAATTTCACAGACATACCTGACTTGCTGGTCACTAAAGTAGCTGTTTTACTAGCTGAAGGCCATGATAAATAGGCCGTTCAGCTCACACACACATGCATACACCTATGTATATAAGAAGAGGGTGCACTCAATCACATAACGACTTGTATTTTCAGTAGGTATCACCATTTCACTTTACTATTGATTTTCCACTGGCTCCACTTAAAGAAAGTAACTCTACGTGTAAAAAAAGTGTGCAGGAGCATCTTCTGACCATACATGGTCTATGAGGCATGCAAAAATAAGGGGCTTTGCCTAAATATAATTCTAAGCTCCCATAAAGGCTGAATTGAAAGTGCTGCTTACGAGAAGTGTGGTGGTAGCTCGACCACTACGCTGCGGAGACAGAAGGAGTTACTTTCCTCAGTAAGGATCACTGAGTGTGTCACTAGTTAATTCCTGTTCTATGATCCTCATTAGCATTACTCTCAAGTTTCTGGTTATCATATCCGAAATATTAAGACATAATAAGTACGAAGGTGCAGATAATTGGATATTAACCAGAACATACTTGACTGGGCAGGAGGTAGGGCCTTGCTTAAACTAATCCTGAAATGTATTAATCACCAATTAATGAATAGGTTTCAAATTCATTTTCTATTCTAGAACACCTCTGAGTATCTAAGCTTTTTCTAATAAAATGAGTTGGAATAACAGGATAGGAATAAGAAACACTCCAATTTGAGGCTGGTTTGAATTAATTCCCTATAGCTTGTTGTTAAGTTCATTGAAAACAATAATCCTGGTATGAGTGACTTTCTTTACAAGGTTGAGAAAATAACCATATATTATAGCACTTCTAGGCTCTATTCGCAGGTACAAATGGTCATACAGAGGCTAAATTCAGAACAGACATAGTTCACTGGAGAACTGCTACAGCACTACCTGTATTTCTTAAAAGCAAATATAGCTCTATACAACAAGCAGCATAAGACCTGCATCAACTCCAGAAGGAAACTGCCAATCAATGATTTTCAGTGTGATGACAGGTATGTCAACTTCTGTAAAAAAAAAAAAATTCAAACATCCGCTCTCTCCACCCTGGCCCAAAACATGGTCTGCACCAGTCCACTCTGGCGACCCAGGCTCTCGGAGGGTGGAAGAAGAACAGTGGAAGGGCAAATACATAACGATTACGAAATACAGTTAAGCAGCCTGGCAGGGTTGGGGGGAGGCTGAGGGGAGGGTAGTGTTAAGCTCAGAAGCCCCAGCTTTGGTCAAGTTTGCTGATTTTGTGTTAAGCATGCACCCTTGACCAGCATTACTAACTAGCCTGACATGGTTGCACTTCTCTCAACTAAGAGGCTAAGCGGCTGCACACAGTTAATCTCTAAATAATGGAAGTTTTTTGTTAACTGGGCATATTTAAAATCCAAAAAGAAATGCAAAAACCAGAAACAAAGTCTTCATTTTTCCCTTTTTTTAAAATATAGTATTCTTAGATGTCCAGTATAATTTTTAAATGGATACTTAGCATTTTCATTATTTGAAATGGGAGCCCACTACCGCACCAGAAAAACAACACCAGAGATTCTTATTGTTACTAATGAAGAAAATGATAACAGACATGGTTGAAGTACTATTATTCCCCCTTCTCTCTTCTTGCTGTCCTCGCTGTTATTTACATTGATGTGAATTGCAAGTAAACCAATATTATCCATCTCTCTGTTTTTTCCTTAATTTGTTGACTTTAATTTTAGTAAGTCTTAAATAAGCGCTTACTGAAGATGAAGTAAGATATGCAGGCAAGTAGTCCTTTTATCAACAATTTTGCCACAGAAATACACAAACATTTCAATGGCTCTTCATTAGCAAACAAATCAACAAGTGATATTTTAATGCATGACTTTATTCCATCTCTGTGGGGACCGTAGTTGAGAGTGTGATGTACAGTACAGAGAAAGGAATCATCAGCCACAATGTCCCAGGGCTCTATCCATTGAGGACTTCTCAGCCTCTGCTTAAAGAGTGCATTTAATTGACTGATAGACAGTAGCTTCTTTGTTCACAGAAGACAGCGAAGTAATGGCAGCTTGAAAATCGTACCATCTACAGGATCTCCTGAGACTAGTAACAGGGGGATATGTGTCAGGAATAAATAAATAATCTAATTATTAAGCCACTTCCTGTCAAGTTAACTCCAATTTGTTGGCTTTTGAAGGCAACAAAACGAGGCATTTTTCCTCATTATGCTTCTCTTTTTATACCACTGGTAATCACAGGCGGATTAAAGGGTGCCTGATTGGTTTTTTTGTCAAGGAACTGAGAAGCAGCCAACAGTACAGAAAAACAGAGTTGGGGTTAGAAGAAATTTCATGCTTGTCTCCTTTCCAGCTCCCTAACAGCCCACACTGCTGCCCCATACGGAGCTGCCAGCTGTACAGCAAATGTGTACCCCTCCAACGGTGGCCTACCAGGCCACGGGCTCCATCCTGAGAGCCGCAAGATACCTTGCAATCTTGGCAGGTAGCTACTGCTGTCATAGGCATAATTCTAAAGGTGACCTACGAAACCCCGTCAGCTCACCAAATGCAACAATACGAGCAGCTGAAGTTCGACACCCACTCTCCATATTGGCTTCTTTTGTCTCGCTTCCCGCGCGTACATCGCAGGGAGAAGCCTCGGGACGTGCTCCCGCGAAGAATCGGGGGCTTCTCGGTTTAGAGGAGCCGCGGTGAGGCCGCCCTCTGTGCCGACAGCTAGGCATGGCCCGAAGGAATGTGCTAAGGCTGCTGATAAAGCCGGCAGTACAAACGGTCAGCGGCAAAGAACAAAAGGGACGGCTGACGCCGTGCCATTAATTCAGCCCGTGGTGCCTGCCTATTAACATGCACGCTGCATCACAGCAGCTGCTCGGAGGAGAATCTTACAGCAGGTAGAGGGAAAGGAACAACTTTTGTGCTGCCCGGCGCTACTTTTCGGTAGCGTCCCCTTCATACCACAGGCATTTCTGCAGGAAAAACCTAAAGCTTCTGCGTGCTTTGCTCCATTTCCTTACAAAACGAACTCCAGCCTGAACTGTGGACTTTGTAAAAATGCTTCTTTTAGTAGTATTATCATCGCTATTACTATTACTACTACTATTACTTAATAACAAGACATTTTCATCCTATTTCATTAGAATTTTTGGAGTCCAAGGTGCTCCCCCCGAGAAAGGATTGATAGACGTTTGCACGCTGTGCCTGCTTTGTGATTTTAAAAGCTGGGATGGTCCTTCCTAAAAGCTGTCGCAACAAGCAAGCACCCGTCGCTGCTGGCAAGCCCTGCGACGAAGCCCAGCTCTGAGCAGAGCGGCCGGGCGGGCGGCAGCGGGCACCCGGGGCCGGGCTGGCCCCAACAAGGTGTCGCACACAACCTGGAGCCCAGGGAACGGCGTGGCTCTGGCGTGGTTACAGCTGTCTTTGCCGTTTCCGAATGCATCTTGAATTTTTTGTTAAATTGCGCAGATAATTAAAGCCTCTTCATATTTACAGTCTGCTTCATCGGTACCATGAATTCTGTTTTCAGTTACTGTCTGCAAATTCCCTCTCTGCACAATTTCATACCAAGCAATAACACTTCATTTTACATAAGTTTTATCTGATGTCCCCATACAGAGCTGCCAGCTGTACAGCAAATGTGCAGCTCTCAGACTGAGGCCTACTAGGCCACAGGCTCCATCCTGAGATCTGTAAGGCACCTTGCTGTCATTGGCAAGCGTTCCCTGCCATCGCTGCGACCATCGCTCCACACCACACACAACTTAAAATCATCTGATTATTAGAATTTGTGGTCCACACTCCATTTTATCCTTTATTTAATCTATCCCCAGACCACACATTTGTTTAAATGTTTTGGCTGGTTTACAAATCATGCAGCCATCTGCACAGTAGGTGTGACACCATTTTTTAGACAAAAGTTACATTACAAAACAACAAAGATAAAGTCATTTGAAATGCTTTGGTGTTTGTTATTCTGCCTGGTTTGCTTGGACCAACTCTAAGAAATAAATAGAATTATCTGTGTAAATCGATGAACATCTATGAAAAACAACACCCAGCAGAATGCAGAGCTTGCTCCATTACCTACGTTAATACCATGACAGCTGAGGAGAGATGACCTGGCCCACTTCTCATCTCTCCTGTACAGATGGCTATTAAAGAGAAAGTATCCCTTTTGTATGGTCCATGCAGAAACCCTTTATGGGCTTTTCAAATAAGCCAGCATTGCCCACAGGAGAGTAGCTTCCTGTTAGTATTAAACAGCCCAGATTTTGTCTATTTTGTAACCCAGCTTCTCACAAAATCAACCTACGTTTTCCCAGATTTAACTCCAAATGCTGGTTTTCCAGAGTATTTCAATTACATGTCCTCATTTTGCAGACAAGGTGACCAAGTTTCCTCTAACTTTTAGACGGCTTCTTGCCAGCTCTGCCTGGAAATACGAGATTCCCATGCATCCAAATGATTTTCAGATGTAAAGAGGATATGATCCGTCTCTTCACTATAAATTGACAATTTCCATATCTTACTACTCAGGAATCAGTGAAAGATGACCAGCTAAAGGAAGTCTCCACCTCCTTCCTCCTCTAGTGTGCAGATGTGCATCTTTGGATTGTTTACCTCCAAACCTTGGGTAAGAGGGACTTCACAACGTCAGTTTTACTGTAGAGCGATTAAACTGACGTTCTGAAGACGTATTACTTGAGGTGAACATGGTGTAACAAGTATTAGTTGCCCAGTCCAGCTTTCTGTGTAAGTGAAAGGAAAATCATGGGTTTTAATGACCTTTGGCATTAAACGAGTAACAGAATGTGTGAATGCCACATGCGATTAAAACCAGACTAAAATTTTCTTGGGCTCTAGAAAAGCGATTGAGGTATTTCCTTTGTCTTGACATCAGTGATGTTGTCCACATGTACCATAATGTACACTGCACAAATGTCAGGCAAATAAGATGATTTGTTTTTATAGGTTTATTATGCATGCAGTTAATACATGCATAATGCAAACATGCATATCCACACAACACACAAGCATATATACATATTATATACTTATATCACTGTCACTGAAAAAAATCAGAAATCATGAGTTGCACTAAAATGTGTCTTTACATCTTCTAATGGTTACATACTACTTGTTATTGTAAAATACAGCTGTAAAATTTCTTTGCAGAGAAATTAAAATGTTAGATTCTGCTTTCTATATACTCTCCTTTTTAAATTACAATTGTTCCAGCATAGATTTGTTTACTTGGGGTTTCGTGAAGAATTTGCTGGTGTAAACTAGAATTCTTCTGGTCAGCTGCAGGGTTGCTTCATCCTGTTTCCCATTTTCTTCCTAACTTCAGTGCTCAGCATCTTTTTTTCTTTCCCTTCTTTTCCTCCTCCTCCTGCTCACACCTGCCACCTCGCTAAGTGCTACACAACATCCTCCCCTCAAAATCAAGCCCCCCCCCACCACAACAGACTTCACAAAACATGCTTTATAAGTGATACCGAAAAGGTTAAGGAAAGAAAAGTCTGTTTACTTATCAGAAACGACCTATACAGAAATTGCCAAAGGTAGAGTCACAAAAAGGTACTGAAACCTGACTGTGCCACCCTTCTCCTTTGCTCCCAGACTCTTCAGAGGGGTAGTGGCCCTCGCTATGAGACCCAAGCTTGCTTTCTTCATCAACAAAAGTAGCAGCAAACTACAAAGATTGTGGCTGTTTCCCCCTTTTATCGTTCTCTTTGTCAGCCTGATCAGTCCTCAATGGTAAATGTGCTGCTCTGTTGTGCACAGCCAGCGGCTCGCAATTTGCTCACTATGTTTCATGAGACAGTTGTTTGTGGCTGTTTGGAACACATTTACCTCTTTGGGGATTTATGCGCTAGTTGCAATGCCAACCTCCATAGTGATAGAGATTTCTTTCTAACTAAAATAGATAATTAGAGGCTGGTAATTATTGGTCAAGAATTATCAGAGTGAAAAAAATTAAGCTCTTCATAAATAGTTCTTGGCAATGTCATCTCTTTACATTATCTCATGCCTAACAGCACTTTCCTCAGAGCACTTACAAATTTGCACTACTGCTGTTGAGCCTCACAATTTTATACGGAGTAATTCCTTTTCTGAGTTAAACATGTCTGAACTCCCCCAGTTCTGAGCCACTCTGTGCATGTGTGCAAAATCCTAGGCAACTGTTACAGCAACTGTTTAGTCTGTTTACACTGAACGGCATCAGATACTACAGATGTGAAGGAATCAGCGGAAGACAAAACAGTGTTTAGCTTGTCTGCTTAAAATAACAGGGAAAATAGTAGGAGGAGCATTGGAGTGGAGCAAACAGAACACAAACAATGGCAGACTCTCTTCCTACCCTCTCAGGTCAAATGCCAACTGTGAACTATATGATGAAAACAAAGGGATGCCAGAACGCCTCCCTCTCTTCCACAGACACCATGCACCCAGAAATAGAATTTCCTCAAAGAAAGCTGCTAAAAATGCTACATATTCTACCCAGGGGGAAACGAAAAAGAAAGAAGGTGGCTGAAGAATTACCGTTTATGCCAGCACTTCCTAAGACCAGATGAAACATGCCTGGATTTACGCTTCCTTCTTTCCAACTCAAAAGCTGAGAAACGCTTACCAACAAATTTCAATACACACACCAACAAGTGTGTTTTCATTTGGCAACCATCCTCACGATTAAACAAAAGTACATGCTTACATCTAGGTCCAAAATAATTCCTAAACAGAGGGCCTATTTAGAGAAGCCCACAGTTCGCCTAGCCTTCTGTCCGCTGGCATCCCCCAGCCTAAGCTTGAATTAGTGTGTAGTTTAAGCAAACGTGGGCGTTGCTTGACAAAGGATGGTGTTTAGAAATGTGCGGACAGACCTGGCAGTCAGAACTCTTGAACTTTCACTCACTTAACGCAAGCAAGGAATTCTACTTCTCCTCCTCTTTGCCCTCATCTATCCAATGGAAAAGGCTTATCGCCCTGTCCCATCACAAAGATGTTGGGAAGACTCGATTAAAGGCTGCAAAACAGTCTTAAAATGGAAAGTTCTAGAAGTAATGAACACACAGTTACTGAGGAAAGCCATCCCTATGACATCTTTTTAATATATAACTTGCATAATAATGAATGTAAGTTGTATTGTTGTCAAAGATACTTAAGGTTATACTTCACTGGGTCATCTGCAGATTTTATTTTCCATTCGGTGGCATAATCCCTCTTGTTGAATTGACTGAAACGTATAATAAAATCTGTAAAAACACTATATACTCTCCTAACAAAGAAGAGTAAGAGGCTTTTCAAATAGCCTCTAATCCCTCTTCCCCTGCTAAATGTCTAGTTGAGATTATATTTGATTAGACAAAAACACACACATACACACAACCTAAAAATATCTACCCTCAGTGGAGCTATTTTAGCCAACATAGTAATTCTGGTTACCTTATTTAAAAGTCTAAGTTTCACACTGGGGTTTTATAAACATATCTTTGCCTCAGTGACCTTCCGTAACGCCACTTCTCTCTATAGATGTTAGCAACATGAACTCAGTTTACACCCCAGGATCATGTTCAAGGGGCACAGTAATTAGATGGGACACCATCAACTTCTCTAGGCTCCTAGACTGCTAAAAAGAAGGTAACAACTGTTTCCCTCAGCTAGCTAAGCATGTATCTCTGTCAGTGGTTCCCATTTCTGAGTGGAGTTTGGCAGGTGACTTTCCACCTTCTTATTTGCCCCATATCCCAGCTGCCTTCCCTTTTCTCTTTTCCCTGAATTATGACTATGGAGTCCTTTAGGTAAGAAGACACTACACCCATCAATAACTGCAACACAGATAATACTGACATTTTACTGTGAGAGAAAACAGCAGTTCCTGACACTGTGTGATGATGTCTGTAGAGGCATTTATTGCCCCTACATTTGATCTAGGGATTATCACACTGTTTGACTTTTAACGCCTGCCTTCCCAGATTACCTTCCCTCTCCCTCGCATTTAAAGTCCT
>Ga0181612_144856_pt1 | contig 19184 bp, 13 predicted proteins | sample HoacroProtozoa21_FD_119630 | JGI IMG/M metagenome (GOLD analysis project Ga0181612, IMG submission 119630) | Hoatzin crop microbial communities from Cojedes, Venezuel. Combined Assembly of Gp0051906, Gp0051904, Gp0051908 | reverse complement strand
TTCTATAATGGAAGAGTTGAGCTATAGCCAGGACAGAGAGATACCTGCCTGCACCAGATGTAGAAGATAGTTCTGTAGAAGCTAGAGCTGAAACATCAGCCGGAATGATGTGGCCACTCTGGTTACTCATCTTCAAAGGAGACACAGAAAAATGGGAAGAGATTCAGAGAAAGCTACAGGACTCAGGGGGAAACTGAAGAGCCTGTTTTAAGAGAAGCCTGAAAGAGCTTGATTTGTTTAACCTAGACAGATGAAATGCTGGGAGAGAACAATTGTTCTCTATAAATATGACACAGCGTATATAGGAGGGAGGAAGCACAGTCACTGTAGTTTAAGGAGAACATTAGCACAAGAAAAAAATGGGTATTAACCCCACATATATTTTCAGCTGGAATTGGGAAGAGCAGTCTTTCAATGATAGCAATGGGACAAACAACCTAAGCAGTTTCAAGACAAGCTCGATAAATTTATGAACTAAGGTATATGCTGCAATTGGCATAGTTACCAAAGGACCGGACTTTATGATCTAAGAGTCCTCTTCCAGTCTTCTGTTACTCTATCATTTCATTCTGGATCAGCTCTTCTCGCTGTCTCTTTATAATCAGATTCATATTTTTCAATCTGATTTGAGAACCGGGTATTTCCCTAAAATTGCCTTACTAAAACTGTTGCTGTCTTCATGCTGCTGCTCAGCTGAGCGCCGTGCTACTCATCTGTCTTGGGTTACCCAGTCTGACATAGGGTGTTAGGATAAAAGCTGTCAAACGGTAAGGAAATTTGCTGTCATCTTGCTAAACCAGTTCTGAAATGATGAAATACACTTTTGATAGATGGAGACTTCCTGCACCAGTCGGTCATCTCCCTTCCCCTCCCATCCCATTGGTTAGGTAGATAACTGTATCCACAGATGTTCCAGCAAAGCTTCACTTTTATTTATAACTACTGTGGTACAGTACTCTAATCACAACATTTAATCACCGTTTCATTGTAGATAATACAGGGAATTCACATTTCTGCTAATGAACACCACTTCTGTTCTGGTGCCTTGTCTGCTATATTTCTTGCTTTATGTCTAATAACTCTTAAACAACAATTAAATTAGCTCTATTGGCAAGTTATCCAGGGCAGGTCTTTCTATACTAAAGTTCACGTCTTTCATATTATCGTTGTTACCACCTGTAAAGTAAAATGTAGCAGAATTTTTATCCTTGCCAGGTATTTCTCTTAACTATCAAAAGTTACAGTTCTTAAAAGCCTGGAGGTCTGATGGAACCACTGGAAAGTAAAGCCTTTCACTCATAATGCAAATGTTTCGTGAGCTGTGTGTGTCTCTTGTTGTTTATGTATCGATGCCTACTGCAATTTTCCCAAACGCTTCGCGATTTTTCCGTGTTGTCTTCCAGTTAACAGCTCGTTCCCAACGACACCATGCATGGTGCTCTCCGAGCTGATTTCTTTGACGTATCCTCCTTTCTGTCTTCATTACTTCTCCTGATAACCATCAGCGCAGCTAGTCACTGACATTTCAGGGAATCGTTAATCCTAAAGACGACAGTTTCATCAGACTGAACACGCGCTTTGGCTCCTTCACTATTCCTGACCTGCTGCCCTTAAATAAAGGTCTCCTGTTCTTTGCAGAGGGTTAACAAACACTTCTACCCAAGGCAAGGGCCATTTGTTATTTTAATTTTAAGGTGTCTTTATTTCTTCTGTTAGGACACTCAATATATACCATTTATTTTGTGACAGCTACATTCTTGGACTTAGAATCTTCTTTACCTCTCACCCTGCTAAGCAATTCTTCTGATTCTTATATCCATCCTTTTTAATCTGCTGGAGGGTGAAATATAATTTGTTCCAATGAGCAGTCTACAGATTTGGAGCCCACATGGGCCAAACTGTCTTTTGAAGATGAAAGCCAAATGATATCCAGAGCACCTCAGGGCAATGAAAATACAGGTGATACTTTTTTAATACCAAGCTGACTTCCCTCAGGGATTAATGATGGAGAAAAAAAAAATCTTGACATGAACACCCCCTGCTACAGAACCAGACTGAAAGAAAGTGTAAGATCAGGGATCACAGCTGTTGTGTGGATGGTGAGCTTAAGCCAAACAATTTCCTCCTGTCTACAAAGGGAGATGGAAAAGGCAAATGAAAATTAGAAAAACTAACATATGTTCTGCTTCCCTCCCTCAGGCCTCAGGGAGAGAAAGAAAAATAATATAACAAGGAAGAAAGCATTTTCCACAAACAGTATTTTGGTATGAGCGAGCCTAGCTCTCAGCTCTACGCCAGCAGAGCATTAAACTAACGTACCACAAGAAGCAAGATCAAGGAGCACAAAACAGGGAGCCATGTGCGAACTCTATGAGCAATCTCCTGGCACATCCTGGAGATAAAGATACCGGAGCAGGAGCCTTGATAAAGAAAACTTCCAGTGATGACAAAATTGGCAGAAACGCACACATACACACACAAAATTTGTAGGAAAGAAGTGCGCTTAGGCACCAAAAAAAATTTCACAACAAACCCCATTCTTTCAGCAAATAAGAGGAACCCAAAGCCCACAGATCTGTGGGGCAATTAAATCAGCTGAGCCCTGTCAGACTGGTGGCTCTGTTCCGGACCACCCCTCACAAGGCAGACTGGCCTCTGTCCCCTTACAACAGGAACACGCTCCAACTGTGAATAAAGAAAAATAAATAATTGAAGTGCTAGAGGTAGAGAAAAATCAAAGTTTCATTGTTATAGTTACACAGCACAATGATAAGGGTAATTTTTCTTAAATCAGAAAATAAATTCTAGGTTCAAGTTCCCTGAAGGATATAAAATATTAGAGGATTTTTTATGGTTGTAATCACAAACTCATTTCTCCAGCCACTATTGGCCGTGTCTAATTAGGGCAAAGTATGTTAATGATACAGCGGCACAGCCCAGAGACGTCTTCAGTTGCAATATTAATTGCATTTAGAGAAAGAAGCATGAATTGTGCTTATACAAGCTAATTAGTATGGGTTTGCTAATTAATACTGGAAAGTCAAACTGCCTTTGTCTTGTCAACTGCAATTAGCTGAAGATGTTTAAATTTCCTACCCTCTTTTTTTTTTGGTTTTTTTTTTTTTTGTTCTTCCAACAGCAAACTCACTTTAGCTGACAAGCACCAGAATCACACACTGAAGTACTCAATGGCAGTCGGTGCGGCAAGTCCATCCCAGTTTACCCCAGTAAGAACCTCATGCCCTGGCCTAGCACTGCGTCCCCTATAGCAAACACCACGCTTTGTGCCGTCGTCCCCACGGACACCACTCCCCGAACGAGGGCCTTCTCCCTCCAAGGACACAGAGCATGCAGACACTGTCTTACTGAGGCCATGATCCTATCGGATTTATCCCACAAGTCTTTTCCTTTTAAATACTGCTATGTAAAGAATGAATCATTTACCAGGGCATCGAAAACGCTCCCCATCGCACACAAGAAACCCCATCAAGCTCCTCGCTGAGATCCAATCAGCTAGTTCACTGGCCCCAGCGCACATCGCTTCGTTCCCAGTGCTCTGGGGAGGGTGGCAAAGCCATTAGCACCCTTCAGGGCTGCAGCGGAGACGTCACCTCCACGGAGGTTGATCCCAGCAGCAGCCCAAAGACCCAGCAGACTGTACGATAGCACCTGACAGGTGTTTATTCCGCTGCACGCGGGGCCAGAAGCCTGTTTGCAGAACGCCTGATGAAAAGCAATATCCACATCTGTCAGCACCCAGAGCAGGACGAGCCCTTCCACACCCCCCCAGCCGTGGAGGCTTAACTTCAACCTAACAAGCAGCGGATCACGGGTGAAAAAGGGGGAGAGGGATGAAAAGCAAGGCGAGATGCCAGGAATCCGAATCAGCAAACAACTGCTGAAGTGTCAACTTTAAAGGAGTCTGAAAATAAGGCCATTCAGGTGAGACACTGATCTGGAGAGAGGGGAAAAAAACAACCCATATAAAGCTGGTTTTGTTGGATATCAGGGAGGAGAGTGGGGCTGATGGTGCTGGAGCCCTTGGGCAGGCAGCTAACGGAAGAGCCCCATCCAAAGGGGACAGACCTCTGTCAACCCTAACACTGTAGAAGACAAGAAGTGACACATCTTTCCCTACCTGGGATGCTTCACCTGGGGATGGAGGAGAACCATCCACCACCAGTGAGAAGGAACTATACTGTCACGTTTCTCCTCAAAGAGGAAAATCGTTCTCTTCCTCTGTTTGAAGCCATTTTCTTATATTTACTGAACAAAATGCCAAATGCTGAACAAAGCCCAGACCTCACAACCTGCAGTCCACCATGTAAAGCACCACAGCAGACAGCCTCTTCGTGTGAGGCGGGTGTCAGCTTTGCTGGAAGATCACCAGACCTGCAGTTTTCCGCTGAGTAACCCTTGGGAATAAGCACCGAACACTGACTGCTGCTTTATCCTCTGCTGATGGATGCTGCACAACACCAATTAACGCTTTAACACTGGACGTCCCAGTTTCTCCGGCTCTCTGCTAGCTTATTTAATATGACAAACTTTTGAAGGCAAACAAATAATTCAAAATCTAGGCTTAACAAGCCAAAAAGAAGAACTTTGAAACTTTTTAAAAATGCACACACCAGAACATTTAAAATATAACAGCAAATTTATCCTCTGATAAGTCCAGTGAGCACAATGCCAAATTGATTGTATAGAATGTAAAACTGTAACAAGGCAGCATGTAATCAGATCAGGTGGTAAATAGGATTAATTCAGTTTTCCTTGGAAATATCTGTTCCGACCTGTGACACCAGAGAAAGCGGCTGAGCATACAAAAGTATTTGCCCACAGTCTAAGACCACCTCAGAACTGGAATCAATTAACGCTCTCATTATGGAAAATGTGATGTCGAAACAGCAAGGAGTACGAATTGGAAAAAAAGAAACTAGCAGACTTGTGGCAACCTATTAACCGTGCAGCAGGGGCACGCCAAGTCTGCCCGCCAGTGCCCTAGCAGAGGTAAGCAGTCTAACGAGACTTCTGTTAGCACTGCAGTTTACGACTGGGATTTTAGAGCAGAGGTCTGTTTAACACCTACTTACTAGCCAGTGATGCATGTCCATTTTTTTCGTTAGTAAAAAAATTAATCCAGGGTAACACACACAGGCAGAATGAATGTCTACATCTCGGATACTGCTCGGGATTTTCTTGTGACTAGAAAAAGTTGCAGGAATCCCACAACTCGCCCATCAGCAAAAACCTTGGTTCACGGAACAGCTTAATGGCAACACCTCATTCAGTCTTGCGTATGAAGAAGATGAGGAAGAGATCAAAAGCTGAGGAAGAACTTCTTCACTCTGAGGGTGACGGAGCACTGGAACAGGTTGCTCAGGGAGGCTGTGGAGTCTCCTTCTCTGGAGATATTCAAGACCTGCCTGGACAAGGTCCTGTGCAGCCTGCTCTGGGTGACCTTGCTTCGGCAGGGGGTTGGACTGGATGACCCACAGAGGTGCCTTCCAGCCCTGAACATTCTGTGATTCTGTGATATCCCTGATGGCAGGAGGGATTCTTGTGGCCTGAAAACATATTGTCCCCTGTAGAAACCAGTGACATGTTTTTCTTGCCGTGCCATGTACAGATATGCATTAGAAACCTATAAACAGTTGGGTCACTGGCTCCAGCTTCCCATTTGCTACAACTAAAATAAAAAAACACATACCTCCAGCCTGAGACTGAGCTCCTATGAGCAGAGCAGCTCTTGCACCACGTAATGGGTTTTCCTTCGGTCTCAGGTGACAGTGGCAGCTGGAAGTGGCCCTAGATATGAGCTGGCTCTGGAGAGCAGCACAAGCCACAGCACAAACTACAGCTGGAGCAGACAGAGGAGGTGCAGACAATCTCAAGGAGCAGAGCGGTCAACGTGACCTCTGAGGCTGTCAGCAGGGACATCCTCGAGGCAGCACTGAAATAAAAGCTCTGCCTTACAACAAACACGTGGAAGCGCAGGTGATACTTTTGACCTGTCTGAAGGCTTTGCTGCCCTTTGGGGGAAGGTTAAGCAAACCCTCTGGGCTCTGTTTGCAGAGGTGCAGCCAAGGGGAGGCTACTTTAGGGTCTAGACACAGCTGACCACCTCCCAGGGGCAGTGCACTTAGGTCCTCTGTGCATGCAGATGGGCTGCGGGTGGGACAGGACCTTGGCTTGTTGCATTTTTTTTTTTTAGGGTTTTAAGTATGTTCTCTGAAAACTGGCACTGAAGTACAACAGCCCAGAGCTTTGCATACCTGCAAGTTCAGCATCCGCAGCTCTTCAGCCCTCCTCAGCATGCAAGTACGGCCTCGAGATGAGGTGCGAGACTCTCGCTGTCTTCTTCCCTGCGTCCCAGGTTGGCATGGGAGGGCAGGATTGCAGGGATGGGTTTTGCTGGAATAAAAATCCCCTCAGTTCCCACCAACCTGCTGCTTCTGCAGAACATGTCTGCCATGGGAAGGTACTGAATCAATACCAGGAAGATGATTTCCCCATTTTTTCCTCTACTATCTCCTCCATTCCCTGGTATTGCCAGGAGAAAAATAACCATCTCCATGTTGGAGCACTCTTCAAACTGGAAGAGGCAAGCATGGAGCAGATTCCTCAGCAGTATTTTAGTAAAACTCTTTTTTTGTAGGTAGAAACATCTTTTTGTGTGCAGTTAGGCCCCTGGCACAGAAGGCTCCAGAGTCCTGCTTCTCAAAGAAGCAAAAATGTTAAATCAACAAATCCCTTTTTCCCCTCACCCTTTTTAATCTTCTTTCACTGGGTTTGAGCCAGGGAGCCTTTAAGTCCTGGTTCGGTACTCCAAGGCCAGAATTGCGATGCGCTCGATGGCAAAGTCATATAAAACCCACTTGCTTCCATACCAAAGAGTCTGTGTTCTTAAAGAATAACGTGCTGGGATAATATTTTAGAAGTGGATTAGCAGATCCGGATGTGCCTTCATTTGCATTTTCCCCCTGAGCATCTCTGAAGGTGTTCAAAGCCCTTCTTTTCCCCCCTCATTTGATGCTATTTTAATCCTTAAATAAAGGCTCAGCTCCCCAGAAATATTTATGTAGCCACCATCCAGCACACTCAGGGATGTAAGGAACACCCAGGAGCTGGCCTGATCCCAAGTTATTTCAACGCCAGCAGTGGATTCCAGGGATCGGAAGCCCGGACTCAGGTGCAGACTTCTCCCGTGCATCCTCCTTCTGCCCCTTCCTTCCCTGCAAAGCCCTGCCCTGGTGGCCATCACCATAGATGCCCAGGGCTTTGGGTTTGCAGGTGAATGAAGCCTTCAACCACATGATCCAGCACAAGTCTCCGGAAAGGTTGTCATCATCATCTCCATGAGGAAAATTTGCTCTGTCCCCAGGGCTCAGCCAGAGGAGACTCTCCAAGCTCCCACCCAAGAGAGGACAAGCCAAATGGGTCAGGGACACACCTTGGTTAAGGTGGCTTAAGAAGTTGCTGCCTGCCAGCTGGGCAGGGGTAGCTGTTGATGGCTGTGTGCTTTTAGCCTGTGCCCTCTCTGGGCTTAATGACCAGCTGGAAAGGCTCCTGCTGAGGCTCAGAGCCCAGGGGGACCTGAAGTACTTACCAAAGTACTTCAGGGATTTGTGTTGTATGGTAAATCAGAAGATCCATCAGCATCAGACTTACCTTGTGAGTGTCCTGCATCATCATAGCTGCAGGAGCAGTCATTTTGACCAGGCTGCCTGGCCTCCCAAAACCTCGAGTGAGTTTACACAGCACTCAAAATCTGACCTAGAAACACTTCTCAGTGGCAGAGGGTCACATCTATAGTCCAAATGTAAGTTGATTTCTCACACAGCTTTTCCAACCCCATCAGCATGCTGCAGACCACTTTTCCCTTATTGACAACAGCCGAATATCCTGCATTGGCTGTGGTTACTGGTTATAGGAGCAGAGGAAAGTAGCTCCCTTCCAGCTTCTTTCTACAGCATGAGCTGTATGAAGAGCAACTGAGGTTAATCAGGGTCCCACCGGTCCCCATTGGGGAGCCACTACCATAGACCATCAGAGCAGTCCCCCACCAGGCACCCGATGAACAGCTTGATAAAACAGTCTCATCTGAAACGAGGAACAAAATCAGAAGGACATGGGTGGAGGGGCAAGGGTTTGCATGCGTGTTCTGAACAGGGGATGAAGTCACTGGCCCATCCTGCCTCCAGCAGGTACCAGCAAAGAAGGGAGACTGCTCTCCTGCCTTCCCTCCACCTCACCCACTGCATTCCCAAGCATCTCTGCCTCAGGAGAAGGAGGATGCTCTTGACCCTACATCAGTCCAGCTCAGTCCCAGGAGTGATTACAGATGGTGTTACCTTCACAAGCATCACTGCAAACAAAAGGAAACTGAAACTCCAGTGACAAGCTGACTGTACTCTTTGGAGCTTGACGAGAGAGACTTGAACTACAACAGACTGCAGAGATGCAACAGTCAAACCATTGAAGCTGACAAAACTTAAATTTGTCTGTGCTGTGCCCTGCTGTTCCAGCTTCCAGCATCGGATGGACTCTGGCTACACCAGCCACTTTGATGTTGCCGCCGATTACCAAGAGCTTCCTCCACTGCAAGAGCCCTCCGTGCTTTCTTAGCATGCTGCAGCGACTACAGTCCCACTTTGCAGTGCCTTAGACCCTGGAGGAAGTTATTTAACTCTCATCCAGCCTTTAAAAGCTTTGCAAATTCATCACATTACACACAGCTTCTCATTGCAGAAGAAAAGAAGTGGTTTTTTAGCTTATTTCACCGGTAACAGCAGAAAATGGCCTATTGCAGCAAAGAATTTGCCCAAATAAACTGTGAGCCGTAGCTGTCCTGTAGATAGCATCCATCTCATTTTAGTATCCTGGGAACACTACAAGCATCCACTGTTGAAGCACCATTGTGCTTCGGGTAAATGTGCTGCTTAAAGACAGCAGTCAGCAAAGACCACCAAAGTGTGGATTCATTTTATATGTTCAAGCTGTCCCCTGAATTATCAGCGACACCTACAGTCAGCAGTCTGATAGTAATAAAGTAGTTAAGGTCATAGTGGAAGAGCAGGACCCTTACCCTGTTGCACCTACTGAGTTCCAACAGTGTTTAAGGACTTTAAGTCACATATTACACCTAGGTTACCACATTTATTAGTCTTCAGTCATCATCTTTCCGTCAGCTTGCTCTGTTGAAATAGCATCTTTGGTTTCTTCAAGTCACACCACAGGGAATTTTGCATTTTAGTTGCACACTATAGATACAGAAAACCTTAAGAAACTGATTTTAAGTTTATCTGAGAAGCTTTTTAATATTATTTCTACTACAATAGCCCTGAAGAAACCAGTCTCCCCCTTCCAAGTGCTGCTTACCTCAGCCACATCTTTTATTGATCTTCCTTTTGCCAAGTAGAAGCCTTCAGGTCTTTGGACAGCCTCATACCTTATAGATTTTTCTCTTCAGTGATATGCAAACCTTTCAACAGCTTCCACTCTTTGCTCACAAATAATCACCTCAGGCAAAGAAATAAGCATTTTTTTTTAATCTCATAACTGTATAATGTGTTTCAGGCTTTGACCTCTACTTCTCAACCTGATGCCCAGATTCAAAAGTGGTTTCCCTCTAGTTCTTCCTTCTTCAGCAGCTAGTACCACAGCAGAAACCCACTCTTTCCTGCCCTCAGTGCCTAAATAAGCTTTGGTGGCCCTGACTGGCCTCACCTGAGCATCCCCACCCATGGGCCTGGGGGCCTATATAAGCTCAGCCTTAGGGCTTTTCTTTATTTCTAAGCTGTGTTGTAGGAGCATCAGTTAGCGGGTCAGTATAATCAGACTGGTCTCAGACCCTGCTGTTTCCGGACCTAGCCAAGGGTCTCAGACCGGGGTGCTTTCTCTAGAACTGGTTCTGACCTGTAGACTGACTTGCCAGCTGGCTTTAGTCCCACCTCACCTCTACAGCGGTGCCTGAGCCTGGACCTGGGTGCTTTCCAGCACTCTTTTCCCTTGGTTCTCCAGCTCCTAAAGAAGGTAAAATCTCCTTTGCTTGTTTTTATATCCTAATATTAGCTGTTGATTGTTTATTGTTCTTGCTGAAGCCATTCCACCATCCAGGCAGTTCCTGTGAGACACCTTTCCTGAGCAGGGCTGTTTTGTTGTCCTGGTGTCTTCACTTTGTGGCAGGAGATGTGGTAGGGCTGGGCTTTCTCTTGCCTTGGCTCTGGGGTGCCTGCTGTCCCTCTGCACCTACAGCTGGGTGGTGGTAGGCACCTATGGGATTCATTTCCCATATGAGCTCCTGTAGCCAAGTGCTGGCACCCGACGCTGAAGCTCCCAGGTGCTGAGGATGTTGTGCATCCCACCCAGCTTCCATTCAGCTGAGCTGAGCTTACAGACGTCAATAAGCTTGGTCAGGTGTAGTGGTGGGTATCTCCTATGGCTTGCTGAATAATTTGTTATTGTCTTCTCCTGAAGAGACTCTCATCAGCCTCATGCTGGGGTAGCTGAGCAGTTGGGGAAAGGAGCATGCTGTTGGCCAGGGTGTTTCACATCCCTGCTACATACAGTTAAGTGAAGGGGAAAAAAATTGCAGCTGCCCACAGGGTGTTGCCTTTCTCAGGAACCGTGAAGGATTTCTTCAGCTCTTCAAAATGTCTGGAGTTTTAGTACTAACAATCAGCAAAAACTGGAGTGGAATATCAACGGAGCACAGCTTTCAAAAACTCATTTTCTTTTTCCTTTCAAGCCCACAATAGGATTTTAAGAAAAACTTTGAATAATGGATACACTTTTGAATAATGGATGTTTCGCAGCCAAAGTCCCTTGACTTTTCTCTCTGTGCCTGAATGAGAAGCCTTTTAATTACACAACATGTAGAGAGGAAGTACAAAACGCTTTGTGTCTTGTGCTGCTGATCAACTGATGTGTACGCTCCCATTAAACATTCAGAGATGGGTAAGTGTATCCCAGCCCCAAGCTGTGTGTTATGCATGTTGGGTTTTTATCAGCTAAGGATCTGGCATGAGGCATTTTGAATTTTCCCTGTCTCTGTTATGGCTGCTCATAATTTTCCTCTTTTTTTTTTATGTGGATTGGATCTTTCCTGCTGCTAGGAAGGTGTTCCACATGAAGAGATTGCACCTTATTCACGTTCTGGGCTCATGCGATGTGATGCGAGGTCACCTTGTGAAACGAAGAAGCCTCCTAAGCTCACACCATGGAACAAACTTTTAAATAGGCTTTTCCAAAACAGCAGGGCCTATCACAAGGGTTTTACTGAGAGATGATTGCGTGGGGTGAAAGAGCTGCCCTGGTGTCTGTGCCAGGCTGGGTGCCGTGCCGTGGTGTGACGGTGAATCTGTGACACACAGAGGAATTTGAGCCCCCTGCGAATGAGCTGTGCGGGATGCAGGGAGGGGAATGAGCAAGCACAGTGCTGATATGGGGCTTCCCTGCCCTTATTCTAGTGTGCTGTTGTCTGTCCCTGGCTCTTTTCCAAGTTCATTTGGCTGTCATGAAAGTTTAACTCTGCTGCAGAAGGGAAAAGACAAGTCGCTGTGCCCCTGAAAAATGTAAAGGGTGGGTTTGGCATCAGTGGTTTTGTTGCGCTCTATCCTTGTCCTCAGTTTCCCTGGTCAGGTGCCCAGCACTCTGACTGAACCCAGATGGGCTCAGCTGAGTGAAACCCTGCTGTGTCAGTACTCCTCTAACTTTTGTCTGCACAAAAAGCCCTTAAACCAAAAACCTATGACCCTGTCAGCTCCTCAAGCACAAATCCAGCCCAGGGACTGAGCCTTGATTAAAAAAAATGCTGCTGGAGCCTGGCTCCGTCCTGCTCCCAGCCCTCTGCGTCCTGGCTGCAGGTGAATGGAGGCTCAGCTAATACAGAGGTCCTGTGGGTTTAGAACATGTTTAACTCTTGCCATTAGACCGTAGAAGTAGCCATGGTGGCCGCTTGTCGGGATGGCACAGAGGGACCCATGGGATCTCTTACATCAGACATTTCTCTTTCATTTAAAGGTTTTTGGTGATCCTTGCCCCTGCGCACTGTGGGAGGCTGCCGGCCAGATTTCTGGCTTTAAACAGAGCTCGTTCTCTCTCAATTTTATGGCTTCTTGCCTTAGAGGACAACTGCAATTTAGCTTTATTTTGCAAAATTTGACATGACTCGAGACTGTGATTTACCAGCCTTGAAGGATATGGTACATGCAACCATGGAGGGCATAAGTGTCTTTTCATGGTAGAGGAGTCATAAACTGAGATTAAAAAAAATGAGGGAAACAATACTGTCCAACTTTACAAGGTAGCACTAAGAACAAGACACAGCAAAGCCATCTGTAACTGTCAAGGGTCTTTATTGTCCCTGATCGTGTGTAATAGAGCTCCTGAATGAGACCTGTGGTCTCAAATATGAAGGCAACCTACATTCAAGTGTCTGAAAAGACACAAGATGGCAATCTTCTCAAAAGGACACCCTGGAATATCTCAGGGCTAAAGATTTCCAAGCTGTCAGTTCTCTTTGCTCTGGTGCTTGCTAGAGACCCTGGGAAAGGGCCTGTGCCCAGCTTGCTCCATCCGTGGCCACCAGCAAAGGAGCCTTAAAGTGTGTGGGCTCTAACTTCTTCCCTCTGAGGGTGACAGAGCCCTAGCACAGGCTGCCCAGGGAGGTTGTGGAGTCTCCTTCTCTGGAGATATTCAAGACCTGCCTGGACAAGGTCCTGTGCAGCCTGCTGTAGGTGACCCTGCTTCAGCATGGGTGTTGGACTACATGACCCACAGTGGTCCCTTCCAACCCCGAACATTCTGTGATTCTGTGATTCTGTGATGGGAAATATTCAAAAGACTTAGTACTACTAATGGTTGTCTCTGACCATAACCATTTAGGATATAGTAATTTACATTAATTGTTACGAGGATTTAAAGTATCTGTTACTCAGCAGTAAAAGGGTGGGATGTGTTCTCATGTAATAAATACAAGGCTCACTTCATTAAGAACATGGCAGAAGCTACATCACTGTTGTAATAGGTGAGTTTGCAAACACGTACAGACAGAACATAAATGTCTTTAAACAGAATGACAAGCCTCCGTTAATCCACACCTCACATTGCTCACAGAAAGAAATGCTTGGCAGTTTTATAATACACCTTTGGGCTGGTAGATGACTGGTTCTGGGAGAGACTGAAGTCTTTTCCCTTGCATTGGTATAGAAAGTGGTATTAAACGCAAGCTAGTTTCTGAATGTTGTTGAATTATGCAAATTAAAGAAAAAACACAATATAGCGAGAGCAATCTGAAGTGCTGTGTTTGTGCTGTAAAGTTCATGTATTACATACAAAGATCTTAGGGTTTGTTCCTCTTTTGAGGAGGCTGCCCTCTTCAATTTATTTTCTGGCAGGAAAATCCTTCAGAGTTGATGAAATAACTTTGCTGTGTGTTTTTGCTGTATTTCAGAGCAGATAACAATAGCCTTCACAGTGTCCATGGTGGTTGGACTGGTGATTGGAGGGATCATCTGGGCATTGTTCACTTGCTTGTCCCGTCGCAGAGCTAGTGCCCACATTTCCCAGGGGAGCTCCTCAGCCTTCAGCCGTCGGTCCAGACCCCCCTCCCATGGCCACACTGCCGGCAGGACTGGATTTTACCGGAACAGCAGCTGTGAACGTCGGAGCAACCTCAGCCTGGCCAGCCTCACCTTCCAGCGGCAAGCCTCCTTGGAGCAAGCCAACTCTTTCCCCAGGAAGTCAAGCTTCCGCGCATCCACCTTCCACCCTTTCCTGCAGTGTCCTCCCCTCCCCGTGGAGACGAACAGTCAGCTGATCACCCTCACTCCCACAAACACCACCACCACCCTTGTGGGAAGCACCACTAACAGCCTGAGTCGACCCGAATTTCACTGGTCTAACAACAGCCTCCGCATCTGCCACTCCACACAAACCCCTCCTCCCGCCTATGAAACCATCATAAAGGCCTTCCCAGACTCCTGAGCTAGGTCCTCACTGCAAACACACAGGTGCATTTTGGGAGGAACCTCGATCATCTCACCAATTTTCTGAGCGTGAGATCTCTGAGAAGTCTGTGGCTGATGTTGCAGAGCGGACATACAATGCCAAGAGGCGAGCAGCGGTGGTTTCTTAGAGCACAATATCCCACTGTCCGAGGGAATTACTTGTCTTTGCACTGCTGGCTCCAATTTACTGCTCTGCTGTATGCCTGAGTATTTATAGTGTTGTATCTTTAATTTTAACCATTGTATCTTTACTTTAGAGGAAAGAAAATGCTGCCACATAAAAAACAGGTCATTTCTTGAAGAAACAGATAATGTTAGGAATTACTGATATATACATTTCTGCAAATTTCACTATTCTGTTTCTTTAAAAAGAAAAAAAAGGTTGTTCTGGTTTTATGTATTTTCGCAAAGATGTTAAACTTTCAGAGAACACCTCCCATTACCCACATTCTTCCTATAGCCACAGAACAGTTTCTTCTGAGGAATCCTTGCAGAGGATTTAATACCACAGTCCTGGCTGTGGTCATAAACATCCTGTTCTGCTGATTTTAGAGGACCTAAAAGACTCCACATCAGGGCTGCTTGTATAAAATTCCCCACAGCGTGGGAAAAATCTTGACCTATACAAAGCTTCACGCAGAGAGAAGTTTCGAACAGCATACTAAATGCATGGTAACAATTATGAAGAACCTTCTCTCTGTAGCCAAAGGAACAGGTAGTCACATTTTAATACCTAGTAAGGCTGTATGGGAGCAGAACTCCTCATGTTTCATTTTTCCAGTTCTGGCTATCAAGATAAGCAGCATGAAAGACAAGTATTTTTTTAATTAAGTTTCCTGTTTTGCTATGGGATTACTCATTTCCTTATTTCAATTGTATTTCTCAAATTGTAACAACGTTTAATTCTTCCTGGCAAATTATTCACTGAAATCTTGTCTTTCAGTAAAGCAAGATTTTAGACATCTCTGGCTGAATACTGGGATTGTCCAATTAGTTGGAATATGAAGATAAAGATGGAATATTTAGTTGAGGTTAACATATACTATTGACTGTTATACTTGTATCGTGCCAGGCTAACCCCTAGCTTAGCAGAGACTGATTACACTGATGTGAGAGAAGTCCAGGATTTGGAAATATCACAGACAGATGATCTAAGTCTTATTGTATCAGCTTCCTGTTAAATATTTCATATTCAAATAAAGGGTAAAGGATTTCCACAAGTAGAGGAGCAGGCCTACTCCTCACTTGCAAATAAGCCCGTTGCTCCTAGAAGGGCTGGGGAACTACCAGCAGCAGGACTCCTGCTCCTGAGCGGCTGGCCCTGTGCTTCTGTAGAGAGAATAAGTCCTCATCTGTCTTCTGAAAGGGACAAAGATTTAGCAGCTTTTGAGAAAGGGCAAAATGCTTAACATCTTCCTTTCCAGTGTTTTGGAGACTGGCAGCATGCACCCCTTTGTCAAGCTCAGCATCCCTCAGGAAGCACTGGTATTAATCTCTGAACTGCAATCTTCCAGTCCAGTATCACCCCATTTGCAAATATTACTGCAGACACTGAGCTTACAATCATTATTTACTGTAAACCACAAGTATTCCTTATTCTAAAGGCAAATTATTTTGCATGCATTTACTGACTGGCTTTCATTTTTTTATTTTTAGTGTGCAACATTTTCCCTTCTAGAGGGATATGTCATTGCTAGAAGAACAACCATTTACAAAGTTTACAGAGCGTTTCACTGCAGACACCATGGGTTCTAGTACACTGAGGACTTGCTGATAAAACTGCAAAACTGCATTTGGCTGGTCGCAGGCTACAGACTTCAAACAATAGTCCTCTGGAGAAAGGAAGTTGTGTTATTTCATTCATTAATAATATTTTTTTCATTTAGAGTATTATTGAGTTTGGTGAACTTCATTGCATGCGAAAGTGTGTTCACTGTGTCCTAGCTCTAGAATAGGTGGTGCCACCTATTCTAATGTGCCTACGAAAAGAACTCATGCCTGCTCCCTTTGCTTCATGAGTTTGGCAGACTGTTTGAAGAGGCAACTTGGTCTACAGCATGTACTCTGCTGGCCAAAACTGCTTGTTCCTTGACAATGAAATTGTTTTAGATGACTAAATTTTTACTCCTGGATTGTAAATGCACATTACATTACAGCAGAACTTTCCACAGCATATTATTACTTGTATTACACTATATTTAGTAAACAATGTAGACAGGGAAGACTAAGTGTACTGTATTTTTTCCCTCCTGAAATCTACACCAGATATCAAAACACTTTTTTATGTCTCCTGGATTAGGGACTTTAAAAAAACAGATTGTTGGTGCATAATCAGTATGGCTGTCTGATACCTAACTACTGGTTTAAACAATGTCTGAAATGAATGTTTTGCAAGCTGCAGAATGTGAAATAAAGTTAGATGTTATAGTCTTGAGCTCATGTTTTTCCTTAAAGATAAATGTGCTGGTGTCTATAAAATGGAAGTGTATCATTTTTAATTACACAAGTTGATACAGCTGGAAGTGCAAATGAGTACCTGGTCCTTCCTCCACTCCTGTGGGGAGACACTCCAAAGCTGAAGAGCTTATCTGAAGTCCGCATCAGTATTTGCTATATGAGAACACCTTCCAAGGATTACAAGTGAGAATGCCTCTCACAGATAAAGGCGCTTCCAGATTTTTAAATCCACTGGTTTCCGGGTACTCAGACTTCAATCCACAACATGTTTGACCAAATGCTTGCTGTAAGCAGATGGGCAGTCCCTGTAAGGTTCATGCTTAACTGGACTCTTGCACATTTTATTGAATTAGAACCAAAGCACGTTGCACAGGATCAACCCCCAAACTGAACTGCAGGATTCATCGTGTGTTTGATATGCAAAAGATTGTATTTGCTCATTGTAATGGTCTTTTCTAGCCTTTTATTTCAATCTAAAATACCAGGAAGAAAATATGAATTAAAAAATATGTATTACTGGAGATTTCAAGGTTTCAAAGCATTCACAAGCAATGAATTAAGCTTCACAATAATTTTGCATGTAATACACTTTCACAGTGAGAGGCAGTGATTGAAGGCTGCTCCCAGAATCACACAGGGAGTGATAGGCAGAGCTTTGATCAACCTCCAGATATCCTGACACTTTGTTCTGAAGTGAGCAGAGCTATTTCTCCTCTTCATAAAGAGAAACACTATTCTATTATTGTCCATGTGCACAAAAACAATTGCTCCAGTTCTGGTTTCATACAGAAGACAAAACTTGACAGCTCTCTGTCTGAGAATAGTTATGTTCCAGTATATTTACAAAAGTAGCTTGTGCTATATTCCTTGACCTTTCCCTGCTGAAGAACTGTTGATCACCTCTTCAGACAGCTGCTGATTATCATACTATAATACACTGAACATGCAGGATCTTTGCTAAATCAAATTTTTAAAGTTCACTTGTAATTTACCATGAAGTTTTTGAGTCATCTCAACGTCCATTCTTAAGCAGAAACTGAAAACTACATTTACTGGAAGTATCCTCTCAGAGGTGAAATGACACATGCCAGATCCCTGACCTATAGGCACTTGATAAAATTAGGTGATGTCTATGATGCAGTACAGCTTCTGGAAAAAAAAAGAAAGAAAACACTAATTGGAAATTTACCACAGCCAAGTCCAGAGCAGATTAAAGAAAAGAGAGTTGATATAACTTCACAAAGCAGAGAACAGACATCAGCCTTACAAAGTGCTTTAAAACCCAGGTAAAAGACCTGTATCTTCATTTGGGTCTCTGGATACAAGTGAGTTTTCAAAGGGGTTGAGTGTTTGGAGTTTATGTATGACTTTGTGAGGAATTATTTATTTACCTTTTTAAATGCTGTGAAGGATGACAAGACCCTGATATCTTTTTGAGTCGAGTGTTAATAGTGACTGTAATTGAATCAATATTTTTCATCCAGTTGGCTAGAGAGTTTTGAGACAACTAATGCAGCTGTCCACAGGTGAGCTGCTGCTGCCAGCAGCTCTTCTTGAAGCACACAGGGCAAAAATAGCAGACTTTCCCAGCTTGGTTTTCAGCCTCACACTGTAGCAGCACCAGTGACTCCACTGAGGATTTCTGGTATCACTGTGCTAGGTGGGGGCAGTATGTTATTCCGTGCTTTTGCCCCCAAACAGAAGTCTAGTTTGCATGTCTTGGTTTTGCTTTTAATTTTTATGGAAGTTTTTGGCTCCCATCAGATTACTGCATGAGGTTGGCAGCGTCTGCTGGGTATGCACTGGATCACGGAGCTATTTCAGTAAACATGTTTCCTGTCTGCTTTCCAGGTGACATTCTGCATCAGAGACATGTTTTCATCTATTTAGCAGCAGAATCAAGTGATTGTGTGCTGAGGGCTGTGAAAGAGCAGTTGCACTATTTTAGAGCAAGTTCTTCTAAACAAGGGTAGCTTAATCATGAAAGGGATTATGCAGAGTGATGGGACCGAGATAGCAGGAAATTGGATTTGCTGATTTAGGACGCAACTGTCTGATGTGCCTATGACTAGGGACAGTATGGAAAGGCAGTGGAATGCAAAATTATCATATCTAGTTTAGGACAGACCTGTATCAATATCGATCCACTTTATTTTATGGCAGCACATTGATGACTACACAGGAAAGGTGATGCTGCTCTCTTGTTCCAACTTGACAAGAACACAAATCACAACTGGCAGCAGTTTGCATTCATTTGGACATGTATGGAGGAGTTGCCGATGCCTAGCTGCGCACTGAAATGGGATGAATCTTCAGCCTCTAGACTGACCGGTCTAGGGCTTGAGTTGAAGCACACTGAAGAGGCAAGAAGGAGACCCATGCACTGCTCATGCTCTCTTCCCGTGCTGTATAACCTGATGATCTTTTAGAGTTATTTTTGTAGGAGGGAAAAATTCCCTTTAAACCTTTTCTAGAGAGATTGTAGATTTTTTTTCTCTTTTAGTGTTTTTCTGTTTAGTTCCACAGTAAGTTCCATCTTTTTCCCTCTGTGAACAAGTATGATGATGAAAATACAAACATCTTCACTCTATCCCATTCTTTTGTTGTTCGGCCAAGTAACAGAGACGATGACTTTGTTATCCAGAGAATCACTTTGAGGAATTGATTGGGTTGCATGTGATAAGCTCTCCAGCACTAGTTTGCAAGCATCAAAGC
>Ga0181612_179841_pt1 | contig 19186 bp, 5 predicted proteins | sample HoacroProtozoa21_FD_119630 | JGI IMG/M metagenome (GOLD analysis project Ga0181612, IMG submission 119630) | Hoatzin crop microbial communities from Cojedes, Venezuel. Combined Assembly of Gp0051906, Gp0051904, Gp0051908 | reverse complement strand
GGCGCCTGCTGTAGGTTCCCCTGCTTCAGCGGGGGGTTGGACTAGATGACCCACAGAGGTCCCTTCCAACCCCTAACATTCTGTGATTCTGTGATAGCTGAAATGCCTTTCTTGCAAGTTTGTTATCATTTTGTCTCTGTTCTTTCCATGGCTTCTTGAAACCTACTCTTCCATGATCTCATTCTTTCAAGTTACTTTTCTGTCTTTAGATCTTTAACCTACCCCTTTTCCTCTTTAGCCAAAACAAAATTTAAAGCGTGTGCTTCGGTATTTATCCTCCACCTTCTAAAACAGAAGTATCTTGAACATACTCTAGTCTGCATTATATCATTGCTTTTCATTGCTGTAATTCAGATGATTAAGGTAGCGTTGACACTAGGTCCTATCATTTGGTTTAGTTGCTCGAAAGAGCTTCATTTTTCCATCCTTCTGATGAAGTGGTATGTAGAGGGTCATCACACTGTTGTTCATTCATCTGAAACGAAGTGGTTAACAAACCATATATTCTTCCTTGACTTCAGGATAAGTAATATGCACTGAAGCAGTTAAACTCTTTAATCTCAGCTCTCTCTTCGAGCGAGTTGTCCGCTCTCCGCAATGCCCATATTGTCTGGCAAGTTAATTTTTGGGGGGTTTTTCCTGTCTATTCCAATCCTTCTGGAATTTGTACACATGCTCTTCAAATATTCTAACCAGATGCAACTCAACAAATGCACGTTTGATTTTATGCCTATTGCAGTTAACATATGATTACATTCAGACTGATTAATCCATGTTAGAGTTGAAAACACATTAAGTTAGTAAATATTCAAGCCTGAAGAAACAAGCTTCCTAAGAGCTTTTGGTCATTAGAAGAACATAAAAACAAGTAATTATTTACATTGTTTTATTCTGGATTTGATTTTTTTGATGTGAAAATTTAGGATGTCAACATCTGAGTGGTTGACCTAGCTTCTTTCTATAATCCATATTTTACACTTGACTTAGCTGAAGTTCTGCAGGACAATAGTTTTTCTGTCCTTATTAGAATGAGACAAGTATCTCCTGAGAAGATTCGCTGTTTCTGAGTAGATGTCTGTATTTAGTCAGCTGACATCTAGTTTGTATGCTTTTCAAATGTATGCTAGATCTTCTAGAAAGTTTTGCAGTAATTTAATGAAATTAGTGTAGTGATACTTCCAGAAAGTATGTGGTTAAATGTTGCTCTTTAGCTCTTAATCCTGCTTTAAAGGTGTCAGTTGCATCTATACCTTACCCAAAGATCCAAAATAACTTAATTTTTTAAAAGCCGATATATAAATTGCATCAAACTTTTACTAGTGAGGGTTGTCTTGTGCTAAAATTTTGGAATGATGAGTTAAAGCATTAATTCATGAATGCACAGATAAATTCAGACATGCTGATGTGTTAAGTATCACCACACGTGCAGATAGCACACAGCTAGAATGAAGCAGCATATTTACTGGTTTGAGCTATCTTTAATATTGGAATTCATTCTCTATTGCGAGAACCTTATTTTCTAAGCAGTGAGCAGGACATCCTGAAAAGTTTTATTGCCATTTCTGGCACTACACTACACACTTCCATTCAGAATGAAAATCTGCAGCTTTGCATACCAGTGCCAGGTGGCATTTGGTAGCGTTTGATGTTTCTCTTACGAAAAGTTCAGGTGTGCATAAATAGCCTGTTAGATGTCCTCCATACAGTTTCCAAAAGTGGGACAATGTTATTGTGAGTCATTACAGATTACATGTTATTGTGCTGTCTGGATGTTGCTGCAGTTGCTAAAATAAACCATGTTCCATGGAAGCCAATATCTTTTTAATCTGATCAGTGAACTAATTGGCAGAGAGGTTCGTATTTCAGATTTTTAAGGGAGTCATCCTGTTTGCTGACTGTTATTCTCTGTCCCAAGAAGACCAAAATATGCGTAACAATTGTTCATGACAATTGCCTGATGGCAACCCGTGCAGAAAAAGAATGGGCACTTTGTTTAGGATACAGTGTTGAAAATTGGGCCAAAAGGAAATACGATTAAGGAAGAATACAGGAGTAATAATCAATAGAATGACAGTTAGTATGTACTTCATGCTAAAGAGCAAAAAAGAAAAATCTGAATACTCTTAATGCCTGCATTTTTCTGGTTTTTAATTAATGCTGATTTATTTTCAGATGTCAAAGACAACTCTTTCAGTCGGTCCCGGAGTTCTAGTGTAACTAGCATTGATAAAGAGTCACGCGAGGCAATTTCAGCTCTTCATTTTTGTGAGACTTACACAAGAAAGGCTGATACATCACCTTCCCCATGCCTGTGGGTTGGGACCACACTGGGTACAGTGCTTGTCATTGTACTGAACTTACCCCCAGGAGGAGAACAAAGACTTCTTCAGCCAGTAATTGTTTCTCCTAGTGGTATGTACAAAGCAGACGGACTAAAGTATACTTTGGTGAAGTATTGTTGTAGTTCTTTTGTTTTAAAAAAGCAACTGTTTTTCTGAATTATGGATTAATTGAAACTTAATTTATACTTCATTGATTTAGCTACTAAGTTTAACAATCTAGATTGGTTACTGCATTACCAGAGTTTTAAAGTTGCAAAGCTGAAAATATGATCTCATACAATATAAAAATACTGCTTTAATATAAACTTGCTGAGAAAAGCATGTTTTCTAACCTTAGTGGCAATTATTAAACAGAAATAGCAGAAGAGGTGAGTAGTTCAAATGTTCGATTTATTCTTTTTTAGTCATGAGGTAGGAAACTTTCAGTTTTCCTGCATCATGAAAAGGGGATACAAATTAAGGGTTGTATATTGAACAACTAGTTTAAAATAGTAGTGATAAAATATTCCTTTTGATTGTTGTGAGAGGTCTTGTATCTTGTTTTTCTGCAGTAACTGATTTTGTTGTAACTATGTATTGTTTGCTGAATGTGCTGTTAGGCACAGATTTACCTTGCCTGCTACCACTGTTTCATGCAGAACATACAGCTCTGCTCCACTTTGCTCAAACAGATGGTATCAGGACATGCAAACTGCAATGCTACTTGATTGAAATAGTGATTAGGAATAGTGCGACCTCTAGACCATATTTGATTTGTGCTTGTTGAGTATAGTATTGGCAGCAGTATTCAGATTTGGTAACATTGGATCGTGAAAGCAAGGCTGCAGACTGGACAGTATGTTTAATCACTGAATCTGCAGCATGAACCCTAAAAGGTACTGCCATGTATATGATTTTTTGTGTACCTAGCAAATGTTCATGTCTTTACTTGTGCGTGAATAAATATAAGTAAAATAAAAAAATGTATTAGCTTAAGATCTGGTCTACAGAGACAGTGATTTCAATGGTGGGGAGCGGAAACTTTTCCTCCTTCCTGTTATGCTAGAGAAAGGAGTTCAAGCATGAACTGCAGTGGGAAAAAACCTCATGTTGCTTGTTTCTGAAGAAAAAGGAGGTGCTCATCTTTGAGTAATAACATTTATTGTTGATATTAAGCACACTGTGTACTTCTCAGGAGAGAAAGAAACTAGTCGCATTTGTGACGCTGAACTTGAATACAAATGTGCATTCCAGCTTGGCTCTCATAATAAATGTATATGTTTCTGCTGGAGTTAATAGAAGAGTATGCATACACTTAACCCTCGAAAACCGGTTTAACATTATCATTGCTATATATGTGCTCTTGCACGTGTTTCATTGGTTTTTAGATGAATATCCAAAGGTTTTGGTGTGTCTGTTTTGCTACAGAGGCAGGCCTAAGTTATTGTTTTCATTTTGCTAGCTTCGTAAAGGAGTATTTTGTAGCTTGAAAGACAATTTAGGAGAGCTGTTTTAGAAATGTGCTCAACTTTTTTCCTAGGAACCATCCTGAGGCTAAAAGGGGCAATCTTGAGAATGGCTTTTCTGGATACCACAGGATCCTTGGTCCCACCAGCACATGAACCCTGGAGGGAACACAATGTTCCTGAAGATAAAGATGAAAAAGATAAATCAAAAAAGCGACGACCTGTCTCAGTGTCCCCCTCTTCCTCTCAGGAAATCAGTGAAAACCAATATGCAGTGATATGTTCAGAAAAGCAAGCAAAAGTTATCTCACTGCCATCCCAGAACTGTATTTATAAGCAAAACATAACAGAGACTTCTTTTGTTCTTCGTGGAGATGTAGTGTCGTTGAGTAACAGTATCTGCCTTGCATGTTTCTGTGCCAATGGACATATTATGACTTTTAGGTAAGACCTGCTTGATAGTAACTTAAATATAAAATGAAAAAATAATCTTCTGCTAGATGAGAAGTTTCCTTTTCCATAGGAATATGAATAAAGCAAATCTACATTCGCTCAGTGTTGGTGTACTTCTAACACTTGAGCCTGGATAATGTTGATTGTGCATTCCTATTTGTTATGCCTTTAACACATGAAAAACTTCACTAGTTTAGCTCAAGCTACCAGTAGTCAACAAGTCAACAAGTAGTTCCAAACATGTGATATAGGTTCTTGAGCTGATGAAGATTATCAAATGTGAATTTATTCCATGATGGAGAAAACTGCCTTCAGTCAGACCTTCAGCTGGTACCTGGCCACAACTCTGCATGTTTTTGTGCAGCTGTTTGCATCACACTCATGCCTCAAACTTACCTTTTTGTCGTGTAGCTTGCTCATGTCTTAAAGGCCTTAAACTCAGGCTATAAAGGCAAGATTAATTGCTAGCAGTTGTAGTGTAGAAAGAAGTCCTCTAAAGTAAGGGGTTTACGTTATGAGTTTAAACATGTAAAAGTAATGTTTGAATAGACATACATGTCATCTAAGTAATTTTAACATGTCCTTTCTTGAATATTTCCAAATGCTACTTTATTCTGAACAACAGTGTGTATATATCTATACCCTTGCACCTACATTTCAGTCATGAGTAAGGCCAAGATGAATGTGGAACATGGCATTATAAAATTGTTCCAGTAAAATTCCTAAAAGTTTATTTTTCAGGTTGCGAAAACAAGCTCTCAGCTTGGGACATTAACTAAAATGATACTTCTTCAGGAAATTGTTAGGAATAAAACTAAAGCTAATCTGATGCATACTGCAATTAAAAAATCCATTTTGATCATAAGTCTCCACTCCATCGATCTATATCCCAGCATATGTTCTAAACATCTCCAGAAAATGCTGCTCATCTTGCAGGGCAAGCACTGTTTTTTTCCTGATTAAAACTTCATTTAATAATGTTCAGACACCATATATTCAAACAAATCCTGTTCCCCTCTGGGTTCATTTTGTTTTCTTAAGAATTTTGCATAGAGGTAGGTGCTAAACTACAAATATTGGATTCTTACATTGTGTAGGGAAGTTGAACTCCTGGGTATTAACTTCATTTCATAAGCATGAATTGCTGCTGGGAAGTGGACTTAATATGCTGTTTGTGTAAAGCTGTCAGAGCATTGTATCATACCCAAGATGCCCTATACTTATCTACTGATATAAATTTAGATGGGACTTGTGATTCTGTTACAAATTTGTTTGAAATTTGCTTGACAATGCTATCTGGATGTCATGCTTGTCCTATCTGATCTAATGGTTTTGTGTTTTTGTCTTGAAGCTGTGAGGATGTTTTGTGCTTCCATGGGTCTGAAGCAAAACACTTCCCTGTTACTAACTCATTCTTAGGAATATTCTTATTTTAGATGTGTGTACAGCACAAGTGTCATTTCTGGGTGATGTGCTTACAAGAGAATATTGCTTTTTTGCTTACTTGTAGAATTTGCTTCCAAAGTCATGTTACACGTCCTCCTTCCTTTTGTTTGTTGTAGATAAAGTCTCCTGCTAAGAGACAATCTGCGATCTGTAAAATGCAAGCTTAACATTTAGAAATCTCAGTATCATACTGAAAAAAAAAAAACCCACACTGTTGTGGACGTTGCTACATCTGTCTTTTTTTCTTTGCTTTTGGCTTCACTCTACCCCTTTACTGCTCTTTTAGTTTCTAGATGTAATAATCTTCTGCAGATGGTATCTGCAGCAGAAGCTGCTTAAGGTATTGTCGGTACATCTGCAGCTAACATCTTGAGCAAGCTATGTTTTTACAAAAATTTCCAGGGGATGTTTTCAAGACGACGGTTTATTTTGGATTCTATATATCAAGACGTCAGGTGTTCAGTCACTTCTTATTTGCATTTATTATTACTTTGAGGGAGAGTAATGTTTGGTAGCAAGAGCATTGTTACAGCCTGAGTGTGCTGCATCTGTGCTTCAGTAGCTTGATGCAGTGAATACAGCAGTTACATGTGCAGAATCAGAAAATACAAGGTAAGCGAACTTTGCTCTGAAAGGACTTCCTCTTAAATATGCAGTCAGACAATAAAGGTAGACATAATTCATAGGATTGATTGAGGCTACTGAATTCTGCTTTCCTTTGAAAGCACACCCCTATGTATTTCGAAGTGTTCTTGAGATATTTTAGACTTGTGTTTTCAGTCAAGGAGAAATTCTGCATCTGAGGGGAGGCAGGATGTTTAATTGTAAACTTTTGGCAGATACTTCAAAATACTTTATTAGTAATTACCGAATAATGCTTTAAGTGAATCTGTGCTTTACATGTTCAGAGTGTATCATTTAAATGATGCTTTAAAATGCATCTGTGATACAGATGTTTAAATTTCACTTTTAAGGTGCTACCTTGAAAAATTTCATATTTATGTTTTGAGATTTTGTAATTGCATCAAATGATACCCTGTTTTTGTGGTACTTAAGCAGATGGTAAAGAGAAAAATAATGTATTGCAGTTTTAAAATGAGCCATTTGATCAATAATAGACTATCCTGCTGTATTTAATGGGTTTTTAAATTCTTTTTCTTAAGTTTGCCAAGTTTAAGGCCATTGTTGGATGTATATTACCTGCCACTCACCAATATGCGGATAGCCAGAACGTTCTGCTTCACCAACAATGGACAAGCACTCTATCTTGTCTCACCAACTGAAATACAGAGGCTCACCTACAGTCAAGAGACATGTGAAAATCTTCAGGTAATGAATTAAAAATAATTACTGTTTTCTCAGATATGCTCTCAGGTTCTTGGTTCTAGATTCATGCTGCTTACAGGAATGAAGTTTGTCATAAAGCCAAGCACTTTGGCTTTTGTGCTTTGATTTTTCTCACTGTAGAGTCTGATTCAGGATGAATCACTTCTCCTAGTCTTAAATTTTACTGTTTGATCTATCCTCTTGTGTTTGAAACAGTTTATTATTTAATTTCTTCTTTGATCAGAAATTTCCTTGTTTAACATGTGCAGTTAACAAAAGACCCTTGTTCAATCGATGTTGGTATAGGTGCATGCTGACATAAGCGGGGAATGCTATCTCGGGATACCTGAAGGAAGCTGTTATGTTTCAGGGGTATTAACAGCTTGAAAAGATTCTGTCATGCTTCTGCCTGGAAGCTGTATAGAATACTGGAATAGCAGACATGCAGGCTGTAAGCTCTACTGTGGTACCACACGTGGATATGAGTATTTGCAGATTCAGTTTCAACAGAATAAAACTGGGAGTGTGGTCCAGGTGTTTGAGGGGCAAATATAGCTTTACTTGAGCACAGTTTCTTGCTACTGACTTTCATGAACTGTGAACTGACAGCTATCAGAACAGATGGTTTGGACAGATTTCTTGATATGTTTTTAATTTCCTGAGTCACCTTGCAAAGGCACATACCTGTTAAAGCATATTTATTTTGAAATTCAAATCCATGAAATAAATCCTTAAGTGAAAGAATATTCCATTAATTTGTGTGAAATAATGTATGCCGTGTTGTGTCTCTTCTTTGTTGTGAAGGAAATGTTGGGTGAGCTCTTCACTCCTGTAGAAACACCAGAAGCACCAAACAGGGGTTTCTTTAAAGGCCTGTTCGGAGGTGGGGCACAGTCCCTTGACAGAGAAGAACTATGTAAGTTTTTAGTATTCGTTATTTTTCTGGTATTCCTACTCAAGGAAGCCAGTGATCCATGGGAGAAATGTATTACTTGTATTAATAGAACATTATATTTGTAGAGAAGAAAGTAAAAAGGGGAATGGCATACTTTTCCATAGCTTTACCGTTAAGATCAGAAAAGCTTGGTACCGTTTTCTCACGGGCTCCTTTACCACATTTACTCAGGAGTAGATTATAAACCAAGAAATGGGACAACTGATCTTATTTGTATTCATCTCTATGCAGTGTACAGTACTGACCATGATTTTCTTAATGCTCTTAAACTGAAAGGGGCTGGTTCTAGAGAACACTATTCTGGACAGTGAGAAAATTAAAACTCCATTCTATTTCAGTTCATTTGCTAGATTCTTTCCTCATTTTACTTGTGCAAAGATGCCTTAGGAATGAGAGCAAGGACAGAACTCTGTGATAGTTCAATGGAGTTCTCGGTTCATAGGACAGTAATATTCAGATTTGGCAAATGTTGTTATTGCTTTATCATTTTCTCATTGGTTTTTGATTACAGCTTTATATTTTTACTGTGGTGGCATGCAGCATTTTAATATATTTAATGAAAATGACTTCTACTTATTCAGATATTTGCTAGATGAAACACACTATTATGCAAGTTTATTTGTAAGAAAAACTGTTTCCTGTTTAACATGAAACATAGCTGTTAAAACAGACAAGGCTTCCTGGCAAGCCTTTCTTTTTTATTGGTTCTTTTGATCTATCCAATAAAAAAATAAATTAGCCTTTACTACTAGTGCCTCTACATTTTGAACAAATAGCAAATACTTAGAGGTCACTTTCTGCATTAAAAATTGCATTTGTATTTATATGTGTGTAATACTTTGAAAGGTTGGTCAAGTATTCTAATAGAGAAATTTGTGTGCACAAATTGTATGTTTAATTAGTATGGCTGGGATGGAAAAACTGCTTTTTCATAGCAACAGAAAAGCGCTCTTGTAACTTTAGCAGCTATCTCTTCACATCATTTCAAGTTTCCACAATCAAGTTTTAGCTCAGATCTTCAGAAGGTAAATAGTACTGAATGGGAGAAAAAAGCCTAATGAATTGTAGCCTGAAAGTGAGTTCAATGACAATTCAAAAGACATTTGAAAATGTCTTTAAAATAGTCATATTTAACATGAGTCACAGCAGAATCTGTAATGAGTGAAATTATTTCTCTTTTTATTCCTGGAAATTCACAGAAAGGTGTTTATAGTGTTAGTTGCAATCTAAATCATTCTTTCTAGAAGCATAAAAGCAAATCAGAAAATCTTGAAATACTGCAACAAAACTTGTGAAATAAGTTAATAATAATTTTCCTGGAGGGGGAGGGAAATATTTAAACCATAATTCCATTGTTTAAAACCAAAAAAGTTAAAGATTATTTGGTTTGACTTCAGCATCCAAAGTTTTTGCATAATATACAATTTTGTGTGAGATTAACATGTCTGTCAAGTGTCTAGACCGATGTGCTGTTATGAGCAAAGGAAATGTAGCCAGTGTGGTCATGGGAATCGAGAGCTGTTCAGCTGACCCCTCCTGGATGTTTGCTTTAGGATGAGCTAATTTGTTCTTACAGCTGTACTACCTTTTTGTGATTTACATTACTTTTTTTTTCTTAGAATATTTTTACAATAATGAGAGCATAGACACCTAATCTTCGGGTGTCTGCATCTAAAACTGAACTTCCATCAAAGGAAACTTCTGCTGGTGGAGTTGTACTGACTGGCTACACCAGCAAAGCACTTCCAGAACTGACCACAGCTTGTGTTTTCAAAATTCTCCTGCTTTGTATGCTGAACTCCCTTCCCTGTGAAGCAGGCTATATTGTTAAAAACCACTTCACCAGCATGTTTCTGTTGACTGTGATGCCAGCCCTGTTGAGAGAATTTTAATTTCACACTCGAGCTGCGAAAAGGTTGTATTTTTATCATCTGCCTGGAGACTCTGAAATGTTTGAAAAATCTCAGTTTTATTAAATAGTAACACCAAGTAACGTTGAGTAGCGAGTATTGCTCAGTCGTGCCTGTGATTAGGTGTTCAGTGTCCATGCAAAGAAATGATACCTCTTTATAAACTAGTTCCATTGATATTTATGTAATGACGATAGAAAACCTTACTATTTTGGTTTTTTGCTTTGCAAATGTCTCCAGTTGGAGAATCGGCATCTGGGAAGGCATCAAGAAGTCTTGCCCAGCATATTCCAGGGCCTGGGGGTATTGAAGGTGTCAAAGGAGCAGCATCTGGTGTAGTTGGTGAACTAGCACGAGCCCGGTTGGCACTAGATGAAAGAGGACAGAAACTAGGAGAACTGGAAGAAAAAACTGCAGCTATGCTTTACAGTGCTGATTCTTTCTCTAAACATGCTCATGAGGTGAGTCTGTTGCATGTTAAACTAATTCTCTCTCAAGTAAGTGCAAGTTTTGCAAGTAACTGACTTCTGCAAAAACATGTTGGGCGTATCTAAAGGGAATGCAGTATCACTGATAAAGGACTCTTCACTTTAGTCTATCAATCACTACTCCTAATAACTATTCATGTAAGCAGCTCTGTCTTATGGCATGTTGGTCTAGAGCATACCCTCTGCCCGAGTGGCATGTACGCTTCCAAATGAGCGGCTCAGTTCCCGTTACTTAAAGAATTTGCAACTGAATTCGATAAGAAGAGTAGTGCTCTGTGTGAGATTCCTGTGGTTATTGAGATCTAGTTGTCGTATGCAAATCCCATGAATCCAAGCTAATTTGCCTCAGTAACTATTCAGGGTGGGTGTTCTCTTCTATGTTCCTGCAGATCTCTTTCCATCCTCTAAACTCTTGTGCAACTTCCCATTCTCCCAAAAATGTCTTTTTCCATCTGAGGCTAGGTCATCAGCAGTGGTGCTAGCATTAGAAAACTCATCATGCTAAACCCTTGCTGTTCAGCAATGTTGCTGTTGGAGTTTTGAGAAGCCTTACTAAAGTCCCTCTTTCTCATGATGCTGTGTAAGCATATCATTTGTTTGTATCATTGTACCTTTTTGGTGCATTATAGAAACAGTAATTAGAAATTGGTTTTTTGTTCTTTTTTTAGATGATGTTGAAGTACAAAGACAAGAAGTGGTACCAATTCTGATGACGCTCATCAATTACATCTGTTGAATTTTGTCCTGATGAAAAAATCCTGGGTTTTCATTGATTTTGGCAGGACCATTGAAATTTGAAGGAGTATTCACCATTGGATACTGTTGTTTCCTAGCACAAATCACACACTGTTTTACCTCAGTTGTGGCTTTAACTGAGGAGCTATATGTCTAAAAGAAACACACAGAAAAAACCAAACTTGAGTGTTTCTTAGCTGTTGGTTATCTGAGAGTTGGAACAGAGCACGTAACTAGAACATGTGGCAAAGATTAAAGGGAAAATATAGTGTGAGATGGGCAGGGGCAATGCAGGGTCAATCCTGTGTTAGTATTTCATATCCCAAAAGTTTTTGTGCTATTGTAATTGCTGGCAGTGTTATACCCTCCTGTGAGGAGAGGCAATAAATCAGGGGTCCAGGAGCTGGAATAAAGTTGTTTGTCTTGCTGAACGGTAGCTGACTTGCGCTTACCCTCTCTAGGACTCACTATATTTACCATTATTGTTGAAGAGCTGAAGTTTGCTGTCACATCTTTCATCAGAAAAGCTGGAAGCTTGGAAGATTTCAAGTTGAAAATTATATACGTAGTTGACCTGTGCATAGTCTTTTCTTGGACCCCTGATGTGGTATTCTTGTATTCACATCATATTCTGTGAAGTGCAAAACAAGAGAATACACAATTTTTGCATTAAAAAGTCAAGTGAATAATATGACTGAAATGTGTCATGCTGGGAGTTTTCATTTGTGTTATGGCCATGCAATGTGAAACGTGGTAACATCTTCACGATGGTAAGAATACTTCAACTATCTGTTCAGTTAAATATAATTTTTTGCCAAAAATAGTTATTGGTTAGTTTGTGTAACATTTAGAATTGGCTGTGGGTTCCATTCATGCTGTGAATTTTTATAAATGTTTAACAGAATGTATCTTACAGCCATTAATTAAATTAACTGAGATAGTTTTGCTCAAAACTTAAGTTCTAGGTGCCCCTTTAGTCCTTTACTATGAAATCAGATAATCTTGGACTCAGGTTTTCAAATAGTTTTACACTCCATGGAGGTGCTGATGCATGAATAATGGCAAGCATCTAATATTTAATAATTGTCAGTATATTGTTCAGCAAATTTCTAAATCCTGCTAGTAAGTTATTTTACGAGTACCTGTCTCAGCCCCACCTAGCACTAAAGGCAGTTGGCCTAAAGTTTGGGTTTAGTCTCTAAAGCAGTGTTTTCAATAATGTGGGCTGTGTAAGTGTCCACTAAAATTTCAGGAATTGGTGAAATAATGTTCCGTTTGGATGAGGTAAATAATATAGCTGGGCTAACTTGTTAATGGCTACTGCACTGAAGCTGTAACAGTGGGAATGACCAGAGCTCTTTTAAAAAGAGAGGATTCATTAAAATAAATGTTTGCATTTCGGGAATTAGTTTAGACTTTTTTCCTCAAAGGAGGAATAGTTATTGACTGGTTTTGTTTTGTAAAATTAATTATTAGAAGCTGATAGGCCTACATTGTCTGAAATTAATCATTTGGATTTGATTCTCCAACCATCACTTTCTGTGTGTTTTTTTCATGCACTTTCCAAATGTTCCCAAAACCTTGGTTATATTTGTATTGTAAAGTGATGTTGCAGGTACACAGATACGGCAACCTTACAAAACACTTAAAGGATGCAAAATGTTCACGTTACTGATGGTTCTTAATTTTTCAAATGAAGGGCGAATATGTTTGGGCTTTGTAGCACAAATTGAGAAATTTTGTGATTTTATGTATAGTAAGATTTAAAAAAGACAAGTGCATTCTCTTGTCAGTACGAGGGCATGCCATACCATGTCCACTGTTCGACGAACATAACAAATGAGGATGTGACAACCTGAACAAGCAGCATTGTGACTTCTTGATGGCTCTGTCTCATACCTACTGAGGCAATGTCAACTCTAGTTACTTAACTCAGCTTGCCACTCAATTTTTGCCTCTACATGTTAGTTAATTCCTTTTTTTAGTGTCTAATTAATGCATATTTAAATTAACATAATTTTGTTAAAAATCCAGGTAGAAGAAAATTAGATAAACAACTACCCATACCATTTCCTGACGCTTGTCTCCTTCTCTCACATTTATAAATTGAGATGACTGATTATTATTTGATCTGGTGAAGAACTATATTTCAGAGCAACAGAATCCTGGAAAATTAGTCTGGTCAGGCTCTGGGGGAAAGGATGCCAAAAGTACTCTTCAGCAAATCATGGTATCAGTTCAATGAAAGATGACCTTGGCTTGAAAGGAAAGCATACTTAACTTTCCCATCAAGAAACATTTGACAACCACCAGCAAGCAAAAAATAAGAGGCAATGAGAGACCATCTGCCAGTACAAGAAGAGTAGTGGCCTACTTGGTATTGCAGGATTTATTCTAGTTGAATCTTTTTTTGTTACGTATGTTCAGACTGTGCTTCTAGATTTGGAAACTAATGAAGTGATTGCTTGTGAGATGAATACACAAATGGTTCTTGGTCAATAAAAGGGGCTATGTACAATTTTAGTCTGAAACGTTCATTTTTCCTTCTCTGTGGAAGGAAGTTGATCGTATATGCATCATTGCATCTTATTCGGCTATGGTGGTGCACCTTTTGTACAGCAAAGTACATTGAAATCCTTGCGGGGAAGCACCCCTGGTTTTTTTGCTAGCATTTTAGTTGTGTAAAACTTTTTTAGAGTGTCTGGAAGACTATAAAATACAATTGAGCTATTACTTTTTAAATTTTTTTGGAAGAAGTGTAAGAAACTGCTGCTACCTATCTGTTTATATGTAGTGTGTCTCATTAGGAACTGTAAACTGAAGAAGCTTTTCTTCACCTTAGTCCTGCCAAATTGTAACTTTTGAATGTTGATATGTGTAAATATGTGTGTATTCCAAATAAGTCTGAAAGTGTTACACCACAGGCATCTCCAGTGATTTGTTCATCAGCAAAGTCAGTTATAAAATATAGTAATATATAGCTGTGTTCCTTGGCTGTCTTTATGCAAAGAGTCTTGCCTGAGGTGGTAATTGCATGGCAGGTGATGTTGGGAAGCTACATCCAAAGGAGGATTTTTGGAAGCAAGTTAATTTCCTTTCCTTTTTGTTTTCCTTTTCTCTTTTCTTTTCTTCTTTTTTTTTTTCTTAATGGCACTGATCTTACCTGAACTTTTAAACTTGAATTTTTCCTGCACTTTAATTCAAGCACGGTGTTTTACTCCTTAATTTTGTTTCTACATTTGTGCAGTTCAGGTTCATTATTTGTATATAAACACACACATTCAGCAAAGATTTTAGAACAGATTACTTTTGGGCACATTTGCTAATTATGTGACTATCATTTAGAATGTGTGTTTTCTTAGCAAAATATGTATATACAAGTATATACAATATAGAATCTAATGAAAAGCACTTATCCTGTGTCAGCATTCAGTTTATAAATTACTGCAACACTTTCAGATTTGTTACTAGATAATACAATAAAATCTGTTATATTTATACATACTGCTTAAGAATATACTTTTAGTTTTAAGTAAGTTTTTATATGTACACTTCTACCTTTAATTTTAAAAATACTTATGTTCAATTTTTAAGTCAAAGTACTTAAAGTATGTATATTATCCATAGAAGAAGTTGTTTTAAGCTTATGAATACATTCATATCTCATATCGAGATGATACAATTACTAAGCAATGAAAACAAATAGCCCATTTTGCTTCGCAGAAAATAATCATACTTATTTTTAACTCCCATTTTGAACATTCTTAAACAATTCCCAGAGTATGGAGAGGGAAGATAATGCATTCAGAAAACGAACCTAATGTAAAAGTCTTCTCAATAGCTGCAATCTGTGGCTGACTAGTTTTTCTATGATTTTATTTTTTTTAGGTATACATGTGAAAGACTTTTTTTCAGCTCTATTCTTCAGACTTTTAAAATTCCCCAAAATTGAAGTGAGGTTTGTCCAATAAATATTTTCTTTGAGTCAATGTATGAATCTTGATTCTACATCAGCTCTTTACATGTAAATCAGGGGTTTTTTGTATACCTAACATGTGTCGGAAGACTTACAGCCTGCGGCTGAAGTGCCCTCTTCTTTCTCATCGCGGTTTAACACAGCGGGTGGACGTTGATAGCAGCTGAAGTTCAGCAGGGAGGGAGGGAGCGCGAAGGCGAAGCCTCCCTCTCTGTGTTGCAGGGTAACTTGGTGGTTGAACCTTTTCTTCATTCTAGCCAACTTCCTCTATAATTTGTGTGAATCTCTTTGGATGGATGTTGATAGCTTTGCTACCGCCACAAAATCTTCACATACTTTGTAGACAGAAATTAGTGATGTTTGAGGAGAGGAAGGAAGTAAAACAGAAAAAAAGATGTGTAGCATAGGCGAATCAGCTAAGCCAATTTTATTGCAGTTTTTGTTGAAAACCTAAGTTAAGCTGGGCCAATTTCTCCTTCTTATGCATGTTATAAAGATGTACTGGATATCATCTCCTTTATTTCTGTTTCAAGCCAGATGAGTGTACTGTGTTTCTGCATTCTTTTACACTTCATAAAATTTAAGCATAAAGATGTGGGCATTCATTTTCTAAAAAAAAGAAAAGAAATGAGACAAACGTAGAACAATCAAATGAAAGGTGTCAATCAGTATTCCTTTTATGTTTCCCTGTAAAGCACTTAGAAATGTTGAAGTCACACAGCTGTCGGTTACTTTGACACTTGTATTTCTTTTTGTTGGTACCTAAGTTACATATTACCAGGCAAATAATAACTAGAAGTTAAACTGTTTCAGTTGAAAACACGTAAGGAGTTGTATGTGGATTACCACTACCATTCAGTAATAGGTGATGCAAAGGGAGAGGGGTGGGAACGTGTTTTAAATATTCCCTTTGAAAACAGAGTTGTAAATAAGCAGTACTGTGTTATTTTAGACCTGAGCTCTGCTATCTGTAGTGGTTAGAACTAGGAAAACATGCTGCTCTCTAGTTATGCTACTGTTCCATTGTACCAGCACCATGGGGGAAAAAATTAAAAAAAAAAATCAGTAAATTTTTCTAACATTGCTCACACTTGTGGGTAAGCATGCTTGATGTGTAGCTGTTCTTGTTTATGTATATCTTAGTGTGTACATGTGTGTTTTCTTTTTCCTTTTTGTTCACTGCAACTTATTCTTCATTTAAGTCTTGCTGAGCCCCACTAGCTCTTCTGAGGGTGATTACTGGAACATGCATTTTTAGGTAGGGTTGCAAATCCATCTGTCTACAACTATAGTTTCGTATGAACTGCAAACCGTACTGTTAAAAACACAACTATGTTAGATTGCATAGAGTTATTTTACTTACATGTACTTGAACTGAACTATGTCATAAGAAAGTTAAAAAATTAAGTATGGAATATTTTTGTAAATAAAAATACCTGTGCAGCTGGTATTTTAAATTTAAAATGTATTATACATTCATGTTTCAGAAAAAATGTTCATATATGTGTATATGAATGTGTCATTATGTTGAAGGGCTCTGATTGGGCAAAATAAACTATTCAAATCTCTCCTGAAACGAGTGGAGCTGACTCCTTTTCTTCCTGCTGGCTGGAGCATGCTGTGGCTCTGTGCCAAAAGAGGCTGTTCCACTTTGCTTAGGGTTCTGTGAGATGTGCTTCATAACGAGCAGAGCGGCGCATGCTTGAGGCACGAGCAGCCAGGCTGACGGCGAGCAGCCATGAAGGAGCACGAAAGGCGAAATAGTCTGTCCGTGGTGATGCTCCCAAGCAGGCCTAAAAACATTCCGAAATGCACATCGCGCTGGTGACGATGTGAAGCCCTGTCGATCCTTTCACACTATCGGAAAAGATAAGGTCGTTCATGTTACAAAGACACAGTAGAGCGAAGTATTTTCTGTGGCTGTGTTTTGACAGTGTTCGCTCATGTGAACACTCAGAGGTGCATGGGGAGTAGCAGCTGAGTTTTCTTTGCCATCTTTGCGGCACAGCAGGTGTATTTTCTATGGTTGAGGCTCAGCTTTGCCACAGACCAGTTTCTAGCTTGCAGCCTATTAAATTTTCTGGCTTCTGCTGTTGGGGGGGGGAACCCCCACACATTTGTAAACGTGCTCTGAATAATACAAAAACACTAAATCTGAAGAGAGGCTGGGGAAGTAATTCTGAGAAGTGGAACTGCTGCACCTCAGTGAAGTTTTTGGAATCTCATGATGTCAAATAGTAAAATATTTCAGTGCTGCTGGTTTTAGTGTGTGATAGATGTAGTGAGGATGCAGTTTCATCTGCGGGGAAAGTCTGCTGGTTCCAGACCTCTCTTGCCTTCCTGGTTTTTGTCTACTATGTGATAGTTACATATTCTGAACTTTAAGCTCTGCAGTGCATGGAGTTGTGGCTAGGATGATGCATTGGAAAGGACGATGCATTGGAATAAATTGTTTTAAGTTCAGTCCCATGAAATTGAAGGTATTTGGAGCTGTCACATTGCCTCCAGCCACTTGCTAGCTCTGGTAATCTCTGCCATCACCAGCATTACGGCACCCCCCTCGCTGTACGGACTGCGGGGCTGCACACAGTGTCGGTGGACTGACGAGAGGAGGGGGCTGTCCGGCTGAGGTTGCAGGGTGAAGCACTTCGATGTAGTGGAAGCCAGGATTTGATGAAACCTGCGTAAAACTTTGGTCCCTTTGCGCACTGTCTTTTATGAGAGTTCCAGTGCTGCTGTACCGTAAATTAAATGCATCTAAGACCTATAGGCACGTGGCAGTATGCACATTAGCATTAAACTGTGCCACCCTCCAAAAGTTTTCCGTACCCGTGTTCTTTACTGGGAATGGTTGCTGGCCAGCTCTGCCTGGGAGGAGGCTGAGAAGCCCGGTAAGGACATGTCAGCAGGCAGCTGAGGCCCAGTACAGAGGGACTGTAAGTTGGGCAGTGCTAAGGACCAAGCATGGGCATGGGGACCAGGCTCCCACCCCAGCTTTCGGAGGCATCCTTTTCATCCTGGCTGGGCCACGGAACCAGCTACTCCTCGTTGCCTGCTGGCTTGCAGCTGGCAGTTAGCTTCCCAGCCCTGGCGTCACCTGCTCCCTCCTGCTCTCCTGCTGCACCTGGGCTGCTCCCTTGGCTGTGGGTCCGCCAAGCCGGAGGCACTGATGTTCCATCTCTCTCAGGAGAGAAGGCAGCAGCCTTGCTGCAGGCATCCCAGCCTGGCCGCAGGAAATAGGATGGTCTTCCCCACAGTGCTGCACAAGAGATAAGCTCATGAGAGCAAAATGCCAGCAACCACCAGCTTCTCACCTTCTAGGTTACTGGCTGATTTTTCGTAGTGTGTAATTAATGCTCCTTTAGTAAGGGCTTGGGAGTTTGCGTATGTAACTCATTATAGTAGCAGAGTTCTGCTCAGTTGCTGTAGCAAACTGTTTTCTGCTTTTTTCAGCCCCAGGGACAGCCTGGGCTGAGGCCTGTGCGCTGGCTACTCGGGAGGGAGGGTGGGAGCTGTACCCTCTGCCTGGCCAGCCCTCCTTTAGCCTCACACACGCGTTTAGAGCTGTTTGACTCCAAAGCTAAGCAGAAGGGGTGATGGAGGCTGTAGCAAAACCGCAGTCAGCAGGAAAATGGGAAGACTGATGTTCTGTTTTGGAGCAGATAACAGCATTTTCTGCATCTTGCTGCAGTGGCAATGTGAGCAGGGCTTCAGAGAGAGTTGGTCATTTGAAGGGGTTTGCAATCCAAATGTCAGACTGTGCTTATGTCTTGAGAAGTTTACCAACTCCTCTGCCTAATTAAGAAGACATAATGAGAAATTTTATATAGCTGCGATTTCTGTGGCGCAAGAGACTCCAGGGAAGAATAATGTGGAATGCAGTCTCCTCTGTGGGAGTGAACAGAAAACAATTTCAAGCTGGTATCTACTATTTCTCTTGGCACCTGCATGTCTCTTAGCCCCACCTCAGTATCTGAATGTCAGTGTCACACACTGACTAGGGTGCTTTTTCTTCTGGGATCTCGAAGCACATAGCACAGTGGGCCAGGCCCTTATGAGGCTTCTCTTGATTGCAAGTTGATGTCTTTGAGCATGCATATGCCTGTTGTT
>Ga0181612_152625_pt1 | contig 19186 bp, 9 predicted proteins | sample HoacroProtozoa21_FD_119630 | JGI IMG/M metagenome (GOLD analysis project Ga0181612, IMG submission 119630) | Hoatzin crop microbial communities from Cojedes, Venezuel. Combined Assembly of Gp0051906, Gp0051904, Gp0051908 | reverse complement strand
TTTCGCATATTCTCACTCCTCTATACCCCACTGCAGGTTTTTCCCCCCCTTCTTAAATTTGTTATCCCAGAGGCACTACCACCGTCACTGATGGGCTCGGCCTTGGCCAGTGGTGGGTCCATCTTGGAGCCAGTGGCATTGGCTTCATCAGACATAGGGGAAGCTTCTGGCAGCTTCTCACAGAAGCCATCTCTGTAGCCCCCTTGCTACCAAAACCTTGCCACACAAACCCAATACATAGTGAGAGAATATGTATAGAATCAATAGTTTCTTTTCTTTACATACATTATCAGTATGTAGCAATGAAGCACCTGCTTCATGACAGAGTCTTTTACCCATTTTGAATTCTTAAACGCTCAGAGTAGTCAGCAGTAGCCACACTCATTACTAGAACCACAGGCAAATATTATCACAGCATCTGAAATAACTAAGGGATAGAAGAATGCACACAACTGTCATACAGTTATACATCCTCCTGAAAATGATAAGCTTATCTGAACTTTGCTACAGTTTTGTTTGATTCTATTCCTTTATTTTAAGGCAGGAGGAAAAAAAAAATCAAGGACCAGATTGACCAATAAGGCAAACTCTTAAAAAGTAAACTCAACAGGACAAATAAGACACAGCTAGTCCAGAATCTTACTGAAAGCTCTGATTTTGTTACCTAAAACTGTCATTTAACTAGTTATAGAGAAAAAGCAAAGTCATGCAACAGCCTTCCAGAGTATGGAAAAAGTCAGTTGATCGAAGGAAGATGTCTACTAATGGCAGAACATTTCCATTTAAAACTGCAGTACCAGATGGATTCGTATAGCTCTGCTTTTGCCAGGATACAACCTGTATATCAATTGTGTCTGCTTAGAATCTGCATAGAAAAGATTAGACTGAAATAAACCAAGGAAAAAGCTGTGATAAAATAGGCCATATCGCTTTTCTCTTTATTTGACTGCTCTCCAAAAGAGCTAGACTCATCAAAGCAAATAGTAGATTTAAGAAAACTTAATATTATGGAAATAAAATCTGGATGGTAGTTAAGGAAACCAGTCAATATAAAACCGTCTGAATTTGCTATCAGGCACTCAAGTTCCACCTGAAAGAAAATTTGTGAAGGTGAAAAAATGCCAAGAATCCCCTCCCAGTAGACCCAATTCATTTCAAGTTGCTATCATTTTCAAAGCAAATCAAGGATTTGCTTGCCCTTTTATCCATCTGTGCCACTCACAGAAACTCAAGTCTAAATTAACATGAAAATAAAAACAAAATAGAAAAAAAACACAACACAAAAAAATTATCTTAAGAAAACATTTTCCTGTGCTGACATCGAAAAACATATCCTGGCGTTAAACATTAAACACAAGCATATTTGATTGAGCCTGAAGGAAATGTTGCCCCCCCATTCCCACGTTTCACATTTTCTAGTATCTAATTATGCAGTCTCATTAGGAGCTTTTTCCAGCTAATAACTGCTACTTTTCCTAAGGGAAAGTATGGTGTCAGAGCCTTCCCTTGTACCAAATGGGAACAAGTATCTTGTTGAAACCTGATTAATCTGGAGTGGGCATTAACCACTGCCCTTGATGTAAGCTTGTTCTGGACACACTGAGCTAGCAGACCTATAAACACAGCGTCCACACAACGTAGTATGGAGCAATTGGTAACAGAGAAGAGGAAGTAGTTTTGAGATAAACTGGAAAAACAGAACGTTTTCAGGCTAACAGCGAAGACATTTCAAAAAAAAGAAAAAAAACATTTATGCAATGAAGGCAAAGTATAAGACTGACAGATGAAAGGAAATACTCCTAACATGATTTTTTTAAGCCTTACATGAGGTCCTTAAGGTTAAGATACCTATTTGCAACATATTTTAGGCAACAGTGAGAGACCTACTCAGGCTAAGATAGATGAATGATCGTCAATTTTCATCAGTTTCATAAACAGAGAACTACAAAAAAGTGTCCATTTCTTGAATCATTTCAATAATCCATGGTAATGTGAACCAGACCAGTAACACCAAAATGAAGTCCCTTTCAAGCAAAATTGAACAAAAAGTACAGTAACTAAACCAACTCAGAAAGACAAGGCCAGGTTGGATAGCGCGCTGAGCAACCTGCTCTACTGGCAGATGTCCCTGCTCATGGCATGGGGTTTGAACCAGATGATCTTTAAGGTCCCTTCCAACCCTTACTATTCTCTGATTCTATAAGGGTTGTATAACAGGCACAGTGATTTTATTTTCCTCTAAAATACATGGTTAATTTGGTTTGAAATATCTTAATTTCATATTTGGAGGTCTTACGACACAGCAATAGTAATGCTGTTCTCTAAATTTGAGGCTGCTAAATGTGAAACATTAGCCATCTCCTGAGCAATATGTTCATCAAAGTCACAATTCTGTCATCAGTAAATGTTTTTACAGTGTAACTGTCACCAATGAAAATGCAAGTTGATGTTTAGAAGGAAGATAACCTAATGTGAGGTAGCTTTTGAGAGGGAAGCTAAACCTGTGTTAGGAAAATTAGGAAAACCCAAACTTAGGGGGGTTTTCCACCAAGCGAAACCAGCTTTCTAATTCAAGAGTTTAGTGTTCTTGATTTCAACTTCACTTTCTTTCCAAAAGCTAATAAGTTTTCATATCAAATATAACTTGTTGTGGCTTTGAATATCAACTTGAAAAACATTGACTGCTCTGACTCAATGCTATTGGATAACCTGTTTGTTGTTTTAGTAAAAATGATGGGAATGGATCCTGCTTTCCCATCCACCTAGGCCAATTCAGTGCATATGGCATTACTTGTGGGTACAGAGAAGGCCAAATTTCAAATTTGTATCAATATTAAGAGTGCAAATAAACCTTGTGAGGGAGTAACTTGTGCTTAGCACATTCATGCAGAAAATAGCAATGTATGCTGTACTGCACTGAAGTGGGTAATTTTGAGAGCTTTTTTAAAATCCAGCACCATATTTTCCTAGATGTGTATATATAGTAATACAGCTCTTTAAAAATATATCCTTTGGGCCTGTACTGTTTTTTTTAATCTGGCCTATACACCTGTAAATAGACTTCCTTTAGCAGAGACATTCCTGATTTACATGGGAATCACCGATTGCAGAGTCAGGTCCTGTGCGTATTGTATGTACGAGTAAGTGTGAGTAACTTGATCATAACACTGAAACGTTTTGTTTCGGTGTTCAGTTTTATCATCTTGAAGCATTTTACTAGTACTTAGTCTCTTTGTTCTTGGGAAGTCAAGCAAAAAAGATATCCTTACCTGAGCTCCTGTCCAACAGCAGTGTCGTCGTCAGCTTCTCCTTCCTTGTTGTTGCTATGGGCATTTCTCTGGCATCTTTGGAGGCACCACTGGAGTAGATGTTCCTAATGGCCACATTTTCTAGTGTGTCCTGTAGCACGGATGCATGCAGCTGATGAGTTCGTAACTCTTACTGTCTTAATACTGCTTGAGGCAGCTACAACAACTTTCTGAACACTAGTTCAGAAGTGTGGCGTTGCCAGATTTTTTTGAATATGAAATTTCTTTCTTTTCAGTATCTGCATCGTTGACTGATCTGGTCCTGAATATTTTGAGGTTTCTTGGTTTTTCAGGATCATAACCCACAGAAGCTAGGGCAGAGAATACATTTAAGTGAATACAGACTGCATTTTGAAATCCTCCTAGGAAATAATTTTGCCATTTCACTTGGATGAGCACTAATGATAAAAATACCTCTATCCAGTTTCACTAATTAACCACTAGAGATTATTTTATTTTGGGATTCATAAAAGGCATCTGTAACCTAGTTTAAGTGCATGTATGGGATTTAAAATAAAATGTATCTTATGTTTGTGAAGGAAAGAATCTGGAATATAGGTTTGGAGTTTTTGTTTGCCTGAGTTCAAGGTGCCCATGAGAGGCTCCCTTTCTGTGTGGGGTCCTGCATCCCTTATTTGAGCCAGTGTTGGGGTGCTTTAGACTGTGTGGTAGCACACAGCAAGTGTAACAGCTTTGACTAACCTGTCCAAAGCAGGTTATTTTTTTCACTCTATATTGAGATGCTGAGCACAATGTAGATAGCTATGACTAGAAGCTTTTGGTTATTTATGTGCCCTAGAGAGCATGTTATTGCTTCTTATATCTCTTTGCTCTTTTCCACAAAATCACTTGGAACCTATTAAAATGCGCTTGAAATGGCAAATCATGCTATCTAGTGATAGTATTACTTTTGAGTTATATGGTCTATTTTTCTTGAAAATAGGTCAAAAGTCAGCTGCAGCGCTTTCCCCCTAGATAGTCTATGCCATTCCAGAATGTTTTTCATTAGTTCCTTTCCTTGCCACTTTGAGCCTGATTCTTTTCTTGAACCATCGCAATTTGAATGCAACTGCTCTGAAGTAAGATCATCCAGGAACAATGTGTTTTTTGGTTTTTCTGAACGAGGATTGACAGTTCTTTGTAACTGGGCCTGTGTCAGACAAGGGAGAGGAGAATCAGGACCAATACTTAAAAGCCAAGACCACCATAATCTAAACACATGTTTGTGGATATACTTGCATGCTGAATATAAAATTCAGTATAGCCAGTAATCATGGGTTTAATCTAAAACCTCAGAACTAGACCCCAAAAGGCACGGGGGCCCATTCTGTGGAAAAGCAAGAGCTAAGTGGTCTTGATGCATGCTTGTGTGTGTTACAATGTGGTTCTACTCCATCAAGACAGAGACATGGATAACCACTGATGATTTCATGCTGTCAGAAGAGTGAAGGAGGTCAAAACTTGGTCTGCCAGCTTTTAAATGTGACAAAGTTATTTTGCTTTCTTATTTCTTGCTGGATTTCTTTGTATTCATGCAAAAGCAATTAAGGATTTGGAAAGCAAGATGGTGGAATATGTTAGTTTTAGCTGTATCTGTGTTCTTCAGGGATTCAGTGAAAGTATATGTATTTTTGTATAAACTGTATAAATGCTATGTGTGTAAGAAATCTAATACTGTATATTCTCATCCAAAAACAAATAATGCAGATCGATTTTATTAATGTTAACTGACTAAAAAAATGCGGATGGCTCAGTAGCAGCAGCAGTGTAAGCCATCAGTAACCAGTAACACCTGAACCTCTCAGCATTATTTGTGATGATGGTTCCTGTCAAGTTCAATTTTGGTAGAAAAGTGAGTCTCCCTTTTGGGTTTACTAACAGTGTCTTGACCTTTTCTCCCTTTTGTTGCCAAGGAGTGACAGGTGTCTGGAGCAGCTCAGCAATATGACAGCTTGTGCCTTGTGTCGGCTGGTATTCATTAGTGTTAAAAATGACATGTGGTTTTGTACTACTCGGAAATGTGTTTGTGCTTATTAATACATCCTGCTTTGTGGACAAGATAGGGATAGACTATTGAGTTGCTATGTTTTCCCTTGTTTTTCGTTTACTTAGTGTTATGATTGAATATGTAAGTACATGAAATCTAAGAAATGTCAAGATGTGATGTCCATAGTGGCATCATTAATCCTTGTTTGCCTGCTGCAGTGGCACCACGCTGTGCTGTGGTGGTGGGTCCAGCAGCTTTCTGCACTGGGAGCTTTGTGCGATGCTCACCTTCGAGGTCCCACTTCTCTTAGAAAGTCTAGGTCCCTCCAACTGTCATGCATGTTGCTGTACCCATCACTGGGTTGTGCTTTCACCATCGCTTGAATCCACAACCGGGCTGTGCTTTAATCCGACATACGTGCACACTGTCGTTGACAAGGGCAGTTTGATCTTCATTTCTCTCTAGAAGCGTGTTCTTTTCCCTCTTCCTTGCCAAGCCACTAGTGTTTGCACAGCTGCAGGATGAGCTCTTCAAGGTTAGAGTTCAGCTAGATCATGTTCCTGATATACACAGGAGTTCTAGGATGAGAGGTAGGACCAGCTCTTCTCATAGCAGCGTAGACTTTTGTCATACTTCAGGGTGCATGTTATTTTAGTAAGCTCAGGTGGGAGCTTTTCGTTGTGTATCTGCAAAAAAAGACAAAAAAATTGGAGGTGGAGCAGGTGAAGGGCAGGTATTGGTGTTCACGATATCACTAGTAATCTCATGGCATAACTGCTTGGGGACTTATAATCAACCAGTTTTTCCCTTTTGGGCTGCCTGGGTATCTGTTACTCAAAGACATCCCAAACGTAGAGCTGGGGAAGAGGGAAGGAAGCTGAGAAGTGGTAGTTGATCCCAAAGGCATATCTGAACAGAAAACCCTTTCCCAATGTCAGTCATGTGTTGTTCATGTGCACAAAGAAGCTATGATCTCTCAAAAGCTGAGAATACATTGGAGACCATCATTTTAACAGAATGTGTGCACAATTACTGGATTTTATGGTGTGTGATTTGTGATATGTGAGGGGGGGATTTTTAAGAAGGTGTATTAGGCCATCTGGGCAGCAAGGAGGAGCTGGCTTGTGTGAAAATACACGGTATTCCTACAGTGGAGGAGTGATAAAATGATGGCAGTGAAAGTCCTGGCAGACTTTGCGTCTCTGGAAGCGGTTACTGCTATTTTTGAAGTAGTTCCTAATTTATGCTGAGTTGAAATAAGAAGGTGGGAGCAGTAAATCTAGGGGAAGAAGCAGGAATATGTTACCTAAAGAGGATAGCGCTTCAAGGGATGCGAGATGCGAGAATTACCATTCTCTTGAAGTTGCCTGGTATTGCTGAGAAAGCATTCTAGGGAAGGCATGAAAGAAAAGCTAGAACACTGTAAAATATGGATAAGGATTGGAAATCTATGGGTTTGGCTTTTGACTACGTAAAGAGTTACAAGTAAGCCTGTCAAGCCCTCCGTTCTTGGGCTTGGTGAGGAAAAGGGAGTGTATGCTGGTGGTCTAGAAAGGGTCTCTGTGAGGTTTGTAAAACCCACTGGCGTGGGGGAGAGGCACAAAGCTCTCTCCTTTTAACTTATTTCTCTCCCTGTAGAGAAGGCCTGTTGTCTCTTCAGCAGTGAAGTTACTGCCTTGTTTGCACTGTAAAAAGGGTAACATACAAAATAATGCAACCTTTAGCATGCTGTTTTTGATACTCAAATACATTGCTAGTACCTACAAGGTTTCTAATGAATGACACGTATTTCTATGGCTTTCTTCTGCTTACATTCACGATAGCTACACTCGGTGAGAACTATTCACACGTGAAGATTTATCTGCCCAGAAGCCTGACTTTTTTTTTATTTTTAACAGGGATCTAGAAGTGGCTTTTTTTTTGTCTGACTTTGTTCGCTGTAAAGCAGATTGTTGGATCAGTATATGATGGTCTCCTGAGAACTCTGCTCTTCAGAAACTCAACACAATTTGTCTGGTCATTGCCTGTCACTCCTCGCGTAGCTGACTGCATTGGAACCTGAGTGTTGGTGACTGACTGGGGATTTTTGGGTGGGTTGTTTTTGTTGCGTTGACTGAGTCTGTCTTCCTACTGATTTTACTGGTGTGTTGGTGGGGAATCGTGCTCATGAGAAGTTTCCAGTGCTCCCTTTAACCATGCTGATACACACTCGAGATTGATCACTGAATTTGTATTCCTTTCTTACAAAGAAGCAAATCTACAGGTTTTTGTTGCAGACCTAATGCAGCTGTAAATTACACAGATGCTGCGTACAGTAATCTTAACTTGGGGTTGTGCTCAGGCACTTGGTTCAATTTCCCATTTGTAAGCAAAGTTGCTGCTGCATACACTTCTACAATATAAAATCTAGCAATGCTCCCACATCTACTGTCACATTAAAAATGATGAAGATCGATGAAACTTTAATTATTGTATTTCTCCATTTGGAGGTGTAGCTGGAGGGTGCTCTGGTGGGCAGGAAATGTCTGCTCTCTTCTGTTTGAACAGAAGTAATTACTGTGGAATTCTATTAAATGGAGAGAAACGGACCTTCACCTGCCAGGCTTCAGTTATCTCCCCTACTGGCTTCAGTCACAGTAAGCTCCTGCAGTGAGTATGTGTCCTATTCCAAAAAGCACTTCTGGCAGATGACTGCCTAAGAAAACGACTTTTGTATTGTAATTAAATAGCTTGTGCTTCTGTTGCAAATACGAAGTTCTCATAGCCTTGTCTTGTGGAGTTTGGTACTGAGAACAATCTTTTGAGGTGTCGTCGTAAAAATAAAGTTTAAAAAATTTGTTAGCACTGGAACTGGTATAAATTTTGAGGGTTGGCAGCTTCCTCCACTGAGTGCCTGGGTCCTGCAGCAGTGTCATCTTTTGGAAGACGTAGGCTCATTCCAAGCCAGCACTGTTACATGTCTGGCTCCTGTGTTGGGAGCTGCAACACCATGCTGGGGATAGTCCTCCTTAAATCTTTTTTTCCTCGAATCATTTCTTGGACAATAAAATACAGAATCCCTTTTTATTCTGTGGCTCTACCTCACTACTGAGTCTTTCAGCTTTGAAAAATAGTAGCAAAAGAGAAAGTAAATTTTTAATTGCTGTAGAAACTAGGTGGATTCATTTTTTTTTTTAGAAAAGCTGTTTTGGTTGCAGCTGTGCTTTGATATCGGTAAGGGGAGTGATAATGTGTTGTCTTACAGGATTTCATGTTCAATTCATTGGGGTTTTTTATAGCAATAGACAAAAAATGTTCCAACTGATAAGTTATATCAGCAGAAAACCACTTCATATAGAAAGTAAAAGCATCTTTTTGCATGCCAAGTTTTTGTTTGAGCATGTTCTCAAAAAAATCATTAATTATCTAGTTTTTCCAAACTGTTCTAGGAAGTTCCATCCACAGAAACTCATTTGGGGAAATATCAGGATTGTTTGAGTGCTCTCTGCTGCATCATCTGAGACTAATTGTAATTAAGAAGAATTAGAGGGTTGAAGGCAGTTTCCTAGAAATGCACGTGTTCTGTAGCACTTGCAGAGTTTTTTTTCCAGTCCTTGTAAGGCTTCCTTTTAAAGGGAATGTGCCTGTTTGCATGTGTACCACCATTCATAAAAATGTTTACTGTCTGTTGTAAAGCAGAAAGGATACCTTTATAAGAGTTGTCAGTCACAGCTGTTCCACTGTGTTGGAGAAGAGGAGCAGGGAAGAAAAAAAGAATACAAACGGCAGTAGTACCAAAATGAAAACAGACTTCTAGGTTTCTCTTTAGTATGTCAAACAGCTGGAAGTCCAACACAGTTCCATTTGAGAATTAATAGCTTAACATATTCTATTAATGATTAGTGAGTTTCAGCTATTTCCTGACAAGCATTTTGAACTGACTCACTTGGATGTGCATATCCCTTTGTATCCTTGATGTATTTCTCAAAGAGGAGCTATTTCTGTGTTTGCATTACTCTTGCCTAAACGGGTTTCCCAGACTATTTTGAAATCCCCATTGTATGTACAGCAGGAGGCTATATAGTTGCAGTGTGTCAGACTTGGTAATTCCCAATATCCCTCATCTTTAAAAGAAATCACTTGCTAATGAAAATTTAAAAGGACTAGAGTAGAACATGGGTATTGCAATTAATATTTTCAGTATTTGTTTGTGGTGGCGGTTTCCTAAAATCTGGAATAAGAGTTTAATTCTTTACTGAACTTCAATATGAATAAAATCTTCTGAAGGAACATCTGTAGCCTTAGGAAAATGAATCTGATGGAGCCAAATCAATTGCCTTTGTGGCATGAATGTAAAATGTTCTCACTCAGTGCTGCCAAAAAGAAATGGTAAAAAATTAAACCATCTCACCACTTCCTTTTTCCCCAGAATGACAAGTTCTCTTTCAGCAGCAAGTCATTTGTGGTCATTTCTCCAATGTATTGATATCTGTTTTATGTAGTAATATAAAGTTTAAGGTAATTTGCTGCCACTTAAAAGGTCAATAACGGCTTGAAGGTAGTACATTTTGTTTTTTCTAGGAGATACACATGTGAGTGAGACGACACTGATTTAACGTTGCAAGGCAAAGTTTTGTTGGAAGACCATCTTGTTGGTATACACAAAGAAAACCTGCTCCTAGTGCCAGTTGTCTTCTGTAGTCACTTACAGCGTTTCCTTGGAACTGCTCCTAAGAAAGTCTACAGGGTATGCAACTTACGCTTAGAAGCTAGAATTTACAGCAAGGTTGTTTACATAATTCTTTTTGCCCCAATTTCCACCTCTATCATTCATGTCTCCTTAGCTGATTTATTGCTGAGATGACTGAGAAGACAGAAATCTACTACGGGTCAGTAAAGTGGAAGTAGCAGTGCATCTACTGCTATGAAATAGGAAATCTGAACTGGACTCAGATCATCTTATTCCCATGGCCCACATCTGTGAAGTGTGGAATCTCCCCATCCTTTTGAAAGAAAAGGTTGGCATTGTCTTCATTCACATTCAAATAAAATAGTTTAAGCCCCTGTCCTCAGCATCAGTGTAGGTACATTCTTGCTGCCCAGAGCGTAACTCAAGTGGATTGAGCTTCATTAGCAATTATAGAAAGTATTCAGATATGTCACTGGCAAATGTTAACAGCCCAGGGTCTACACTGGAGCAAGGCTTTTGTCTAGACAAGATGGGATGGACTGAGGTAACTGTTAACTAAACACAATCCAGTTTCACTGTATGCAGGTCTTGCTTTTACGTTTTGCTGAGAACGTTCTCTGGCAGTAGGTGAATAGATCTACTTGAGAACAAAACTCTAGCTTGAAAAGATACTGCTTAGTGAGCTGACAACTTTTAGCTTTCCCAATCTAGAGGTTCAGTGTGATGTTTCTGGCTGCTGTGCAGGTTAGTGCTCTTTCTTGCAGTTAGATGCCAGCTTTGGGGGCTCAGCTCCCGATATTTTCCTTTCCTTCCTTTCTTCCTCTTCTCTGTTGGGCTTATGCTGGCAACAGCAGTCAACTGTGGCTTTAGGCATCAGTCCAGTTCCAGACATAGCAGGAAAATTTCAGCTTTATAATGACAATCATTTCTTACTCCTCACAAGCAGAGCAGAAAAGCTGGCGGTATGGTTGGAGTGACCTTAGTTCTGTCTTGCTCTTCCCAATTTATGGAGCAGCCCTGTAAACAGCAAACAGTTAAGTAACTCCTGTGGCTCTTCTAAAGTACGTTCATTCTGTGCGACTGTCGTATTCTTAGTGCATGGAACAGTGTTCATTTCTACTATAAGTGTTTTTTTGAAATAACTGATCTTTTGTTGGAATAAGAGTCAAGTTATTTATCCACTGGCTGATGCCCTGAAAGCAAAATGGTTAGGAAACAATAACAAATTAAAAAAAAAAGGCCTGAAATTTTACCTGCATGGGCAGTGGTTCTAGCTGTATTGCTGATGCTGTTGTTAAAGCAGTTAACCAATACTGTTCAAAATTGACAGCTGGGGAATGCCTGGAGGATGACAGATTGTCACCAGGGTGAGACAGGATGCACTGTGTGTATTTTTAGTTAGAAGAGTCTCTCTAGAGCCCAGAGGTCTCAAGAAATGCAGGAAACTTGAGAGGAAAGTGTCATCCTGGCTAAACCCTACGGGATGGCAAGCACATTGCCTCCTTTGTGAGACTCTCTGTTGTGTTACTACTGGTCAGAATCAGGAGGATCTCTAAACTTCAGGACGTTGTGGCTTGTGTTAATGATTATGAACACAATTCAGATGTGTAGCTTGTGCATCAGTAGTGTTGGTGTACACATGTTCTATGTCTGTCTTTCCTCTATGGAGGAAAGACATCCTTGTGCTGCAGTTGATTTGCTCTGAAGTGGTTCATACTGGCCTACCACAGGTGATCCTTTTTTCTTCACATTATTTGTGTTTTCTGATACATAGACATTCCCCTGAAGTGATCCTGCCTGTGTTGCTTGCTTTCTCTCAGAACTTATTACAAAATTGTTGAGTATTTTCGTGGTGTCTTGTGTCATTTATTTCTATAAAATATGAGCACTGAAAATGGAAGAGTAACAATCTTTATATTCCCCATTAGTCTTCTGCTGTAATGTCCCTGTAGAATTGAAAGGTTAGAGCATAGAGGGAAGTCCCAGTTTTTTTCTCAGGTTTTGTCGGTTTGGACCCAAAGACAGATTTGCAAGCTGCCAGCTGACTGAGGGAGGCTCTTGTTTAAACAAGCATTTCATAGACTTAGGAAGGGAAAGATTAGCACTCCTGCTTAAAGAAAATGAAAGAAAATAAGGAAATCTGTATTTCAAAAGATGAGAATACAGTAAAACTATCCTTGTAGCTTACAACAAATATAGCAAAATGATTTTTTTTAAGTAGGTTATAAATGATACATATTGTATACAGTTCTGTTTCCTGAATCTGTGGTTTTACAGCATGACGTTCCTGTAGAAGTTTGCGTGGTGTGTAATACACTGTATATACTGAGGTTTTGATTTAAACCTGAATAACCTGTATTAGGTTTGATCATGTGTGGGTATTAAAATCTTTTACAGTAAGTAGTAATCAATCATAATAAATGATACGATGATACTAAGTTGTAACTTGGAGTACAGCTTAGAGTTGTAACCCCGCTCAGTGCCCGCAGTAGTGTTCTGATGTGCAGTTAAATTGAGCACATACGCACAATTGGCTGAGTTTAGTTGCCTGGCTGTTTACTGTTTTTCATGGTACTACACGAGGTCTGAGTACTGGAGTCTTTGAAAAATGAGGTGTCCAAAGTTTTCAGCTATCTATCTGTGTCAGACATGGTGATATGAAGTGTGGAAGACCTTTAGAAAAAAGACTGAGAGGAGTTAAAAACAGCTTTAAATCACTCCAGGAAGATCTTCAGAAAAACCGACCCCAGAACAGTACTTCTCTATTTTCAAAGTGGCATGTGCAGGCATAGCTGCATGACTCTCATTAAGTTCATCTGAGTCATGCAGCTAAAGCCCCATGCGATGTTTTGAAAATGTAGGAAATAAAAATGGTCTCAAACCAGACATCTGGGCTTCTATCCAGTTTTCCGGTGATAACTTCTGATGCATGCCGTTAATAAAGCATCATCCATCGGCTAAATTATTAAACTATAGAACTCTTTGCAGAAGGCTTATAAGTCAGCGTTATTTAAAAAACAGAACAAAGCAGAAAAAAACCAAAATCCAAACTAAACAAAAAAACCCCCACAACAACAAAGTCATCAAACACTTCTGCACACTCTTCAGCAACTGTTGCTAACCACAGGGCCCTTTTCCTCTTGACGTGTGTTAACTTTCTTCCCCCCCTCGTACTTTTCAGTTGTCTTTTTTACTTTTTCCCCAAAGTTCTCGCAAAGTACCCATCTCAAGTCCATGTTCTGTTTCCCGTTTTTCACAGTAGGGAGAAACTGCCTTCTCTTTGGTTTTTTTAGCTCAGGTGAAGTTCTGTACAATACATGTGCCAGGACAGGAAAAACACACCTTTTCAGAGGTAGAGACGCTTTGCTGGTTCCCTGTCTTTTGTATTTTGATGGTGACGGGAAGGTAGTGAAGTTAGTAACTCTTTAGAAGTGTAATACTGAAAAAATTCCCAATAGCAAGGAAAATGGTCTAATTAACTACTTCTGCAGATGAAGTTCTTCATGAGTGAGGTTTGGTTTTGCTTTCAAATACTGACAACTCGGCTGTGTCTTACTTACACTTACGGAATTCTTAAAATAACTTAGTCATTACTATACTGTAGTCTCAAGTATGTTACAATTTCATAAGCGTTATCAGTTTGACAGGGGTTCTGTTTGTCTTAATCTGGTACAAGTTTGGGAGGAATTACTAAAAAGTAATAGTGAAAAGATGAGCTACCTGCTCTGGTTATACACAACTGTTTGCTGTTGCTTTTTGGAACACTGGAATCTAACAACTTGCCTGCAGTATCTGTAGTTTTGGCTAGCTGATGGCAAAGCGTGCAGAGAAATACCTCTGCGATGGCAATGGGCAAGTAGGAACATTCTCAGCCATGAGAAATGGCTTGCGATATGATTTCGTGACATACTTATGTGTTGGGTTTTTTTAAACTAGCCAAGATATAAATTATTTTGTGGCACTGGATTTGTTTCAAGATGTGTGGCTCATCTTTGTAAGATGTTGGAGTTGTTGGTTGTGACTATCTATCTACTGCTGTGTTGAGAAGCAGCATTGTACTGAACTAGAAATAACCTTGAAAGGTTGTAAAATTTCCATATGAAGTAAAACAACTTCTCCATGGGCTGCGTGTTATACCTTATGTGAGAGATCTTGAGTGTAATTACAGCCTGTGACCACCAATATTCTTTTTCCTTTTCTGTTGATTTTTGAGGACACTAACACAGCAGCTTTAAGTACAGTACCTTGTTACCTGGTTCTCTAACACTGGGCAGAAGGTAAAAGCTTTTGTAGAATGTAATAACCTATTTTCTTGTGGTGGTTTGTTTCTTGGTATCTGAGCTTGAAGTCTGGAAACACGTAGAACAGTTGCACTGTAGTTCCGGGGGCAGAGTGGTGATTTCAGCTGAAGGATGGAATAACTTGCACTCTGTTTCAGCAGCATGAAAAATATTTTGACCCCAAAGAGTGTATTGTGGGGTAATTGAAATTATTAAAATCCAGCTGTTATATTTTCTGAAGTAAAAGCTACTTCCTAGCTAGTCAAATCCCCTTCTCTTCAAGAAGAAAATAGTAGTCTTCAAATAGGACATTGTAGTGTCTGAGCAAAAGGCACGTGTGTTCATGCTAGAACCTGACACTGATAAGACAGACAAGGTAGAGAATAGCTCCCTGGGAATAACTGAAGGCGCCGAGGACCAAACCTTTGCAAGTCAGCCACTTACAAGGGACTTCCAGCCTAGTGCAGCCCAGAAATTAGCTGTATCACACATACAGCAGCTCCAAGGCTGGGGCTTTTCCTCTGTGTGTTCTTTTCAGGCCTGGCGGGGGAAAAAAACTTTGAATGGTAAGGTGAGTGATGTACGTAACCATTTGCCATCTTAAAATTACCTGAAGAGCTAACACTATGGCATGGACAAAATGGATTGGGTAGTGTTTCTGGAGATTACGCAAGATTAAAGGAAAAGCTTGGAGTTAAGAGCATTAATTATATTTAATAATTTACCTGAAAAATACCTAGGTGACTAAGGATAGAAGATCTGATGTATAAATTCTGGACATACTTCCCCCGAAGTGGTTGGACATGGCTGTATGTGGTGATACATTCTCTGTTGTTAGAATTGAGCGACTGAGACAGATCCCAATGTAAAGTGGATTAAGGTTTCTTCTAATATTTGAGTAGTGCAAGCAAAATAATAAGCTTTTTCCCCCACCTTTCAGCCTTCAGTGCTGAAATCCCCAAACAGTGAAGTGAAGGCTATTTCTGACATTCTCTTTCTCCTCATATCATGTCATCCAAACTATAAACAACTGTTCCCTTGCCTGCCATACAGGCCTGCCTGCACAAGGAAGTTACAGTGGTTTAACTGTGATGTGATTGTAAATCCACTTAAATTGGTTCCAAATGTTCCGTGAGCCTGATTTAAACTGATAGTCTGGATAGTTTGTTCTGCAGACTTAAAACCTGCGTTTTAAATAGATTGAGTTGATTGTTGTGCTGCACTATGGAAGACGTAGTCTTAAATGGAACATTAAGCCACTGTCTGTTGTGATATCCTATTTGGAATTGAAATGACTCTTTCTGAGAAGGTGCTCCTGGGTGACTGGCAGCTGAGGGAGCCACCTGTGATAAGAGGGTTGTTTGCCTTGTTGAATTCCAGATGGGGGTCTGTTGTCTTCTGAGGGAGCAATAGCTTTTCCAGTTCTTAGAGAGCTAACTGCCAGGCTTATAGATGTGGACTGGATTATATCCATATTGCTTGGTGTTAGCACCTGGAGGAATAGTAGGTTGAGTGTCTTGTGGCCCTTTGTACTTGGTCTGAGTAGGCCAACACCATGGGGTTTTTTAAAACTTCGAAGTGCTGGAATGAATGAGGTCTGTGTTTATAGCATTAGTGAGGTCTCGTGTTGTGGATATAGGGCAAGATAAGAGGATTGTTGAGGGTACTAAGCCTGCCAAGATAGCTTAAATGACTGCATGGGGTGAGGGTGCCACATTTCAGACTAGCTGTGTGCCATATGCAGTGAAAGACATTTCATAGCTGAACTGCTTTTGCTACTGGAGAAATCTTTCGATACCCAGATTAAAAGACTATTTCTCTTACCTTTTAGCAGATATGTTTAGAAAAAGTATTTTGTTTCTCATTCTGGCCTGAAAACATCTGTAGGCAATCTAAGGTGCCACTTTGTTTCAAATATATTGGTCACTGGCCCCATTCTCTAAGTAGTGTTGGTAAAAATATGTTGTGAGCCAAGTGTTCAATATTGTTTATTAACCAATTATTAATTGTTGGTCAAGCAATTGAATTTGAGGAGAGACATTCCCTCAACCTTACTGACTCACTGACGTCTTGTTCATAATGCTTCTTCCCCTTGCTAGTCACATAGGATCTAAAAAAAAAACAAGCCAAGCTCCAGCTGTAAAGGCTGTCAACTGCTGTACCAGCTTTCTGCCTCAAGTAAAGGCTTGAGCTTGGTGTTTACAACCTTACATAAAACTCCTTGCCAAAGGATGTTGTGTTGCAGGATGTTTACGGGGCTTAAGAAACAGGAAAAGCACCAAGAGGTAGAGCTGTTGCAGGTTACTACGTAGGCGAGACCCAGGAGACTTGTAAAATCCACAAAGCTGGGTTTTTGAGGATATGAGGTGAGTACCTGGAAATTGCCTGGTTCATGCTCTCCCCTAGGTGTTGACATGCATGCACTGTTAATGGCAGGCAACTAGGTGGGATGAGCCATTGGCATGAATGGGTGCGACCATCCTGATACTCAGAGTTAGCATCTGCAGTTGTTCTTTTTGAAGGTTTCTGGAATTGAGATGCTCCTTCAGAGAGCTGAGTACTTTGTCCAGTAACTGGGATCTTATGAGGGCTGCTTCATGCTTCTAAGGAGAAAAGGAATGATAATGCATTTGACTTGAACAGAAGTCTCCCTGATTACTCGTCTTGGTTATGTATCTATGGCTGGTGTTGCCTTCAATTTACACAGAATCACAGAATGTTAGGGGTTGGAAGGGACCTCTGTGGGTCATCTAGTCCAACACCACTGCCAAAGCAGGGTCACCTAGAGCAGGCTGCACAGGACCATGTCCAGGCAGGTCTTGAATATCTCCAGAGAAGGAAACTCCACAACCCCTCTCCGCAGCCTGTTCCAGTGCTCCATCACCCTCAGAGTGAAGAAGTTCTGCATTAAGACACAGGAGAGACATCATATCTTTCTTGATCCATATCAAATCACATGTTACTCACTATTTAAAGGTATATATTCCACAAGCATCTTTATCAACAATATGCATAGAGCTTTTGTTAAAATCCAGATATGAAGAGCTTCCCGTGTCGCTGAGCTCCATACCCATGTGTGTGTTCCTTCACAGTGAAAGTCTTCCTGTTCTGGTGATACAAGAACAGAAAGCCTCGGCCCCATCCAGATTTTTGTCTCAGCTCCATGTTTTCACCTCATTCTTGGAAAGCCTAGATCACAGTGCTAGACTATCAGCAGGTAACCGTCAAAAAGAGCTCTTACTTAGTGCTCAGGGTACACTGCGTGGAGACTGGAAATGGGACTTCTACTCTGGCGTCAGAGTGGGGAAGGTACATTTCAGAGCACATTTTCAGTGCTGCCTGGAGAAAGCACCTTTATTATGTCATTTTTCCACTGACTGCTTTTCTCCCAGAGGCCAACAGTTAGTCAGGGACCTGCCCTCCATTCCACCCACATGTAAAGGAGGTTATGAAGGGCTGCCAGCTCGGGAAGCTCCACTTCCTTGGTAGGGGGAAAATGAAGAATATCTTTGCTTCTTCCACCCCAGGCTAGGAAACAAGGGAGGGAATCTGGTTTTAGTCCTGGCTGGGGCACCTCCCTAAGAGAGAGCGGCCTGGTAGCGGGGCATGGGGGGACAATGACGACCTGAAGGTCCAGGGCTGATGAGAGGATAAGGGAGCTAGGGCAGAGTGGTGGACGCGATGATTCACCGACCGCTCTCCTGGGTGCATTCTCTGCCCCCAGTCTAGAGGGGAAATTAAGACAGGCCTTCGTCATTACAGGCTTAATTCCAGCCCAGCGGAAATTGATGGGAGTCCTTCCACTGGTTGCAGTGTGCTTCGGGTCTGGGGCTGTAAGCAACTGTTGCTCAGGTAGCTGGTACTGGGACTAATTCACCTTTCGGCACGACACTGAGAAACCCAGGGTGCAAACCACAGAGTGCTTAGCAGGCAGCTCCATACTCCCATTATGTCACACTGAATGAAGCTCAGTATTTAGAAGAGATCACAGCTCAATGCGTTTTCTTCATTGTCGAACTATGTTTAGTTTGGTTTCTTTAAAAACAAAAGGATTTCTCTTTAATCCTTTTCTTTCGAAATAAGGGAACCTTTAATATAGCCAAAGCGGATGCTGTTTTTAAACAGATCCAGTCTTTTGAGCATGGCTTTGTTTTCATCAGGTATTTAACTGGAGTTTTGTTACTAATGCTGGACTTATAGTAGCTAAAGTCAACATAATACTTTCCTGAAATATTACTCAGTACTTCTTAGGCTAATATTTCCAAAGCCAGAATTCTTTAAAAAGCTAAGGGCACAATCTCAAATGGCTCAGAGCCACATACCACAAAGTCTGACGCTGAAACTTTTTTTACTCCAGGAAAGTTCCATATTCTTAAAGTACTGTGGCAATTCTTGCATCAACTTCTACTATGCCAGCCTTTTCCTCAGCATTGGTCATGGCAGTCTGAAAAGCATAAGAATTTATAATCCTAACACTCCTGAGAGGATGCAGTGGACAGATTGGGATCTAAACCCAAGGAAATGTGAGCCCAGGAAGGAATAATCCCTTTGAATGCCAGCAGCATGCAAAGGTGAAGGAGCCACCCCAGCTGCACTCGGGGCTCTCTGCAAATTCCTGGCTCAGAAGATTAAGCACTTCTCTGCAGAAAGACTGCGTCACCCAGCTACTGCTGCCTTGGTCTAGGAGCACGAAGAGCAGTTCTGATCTGAAAGATGCAGCAGTTCCAGACGTTAAGGCCCACCAGCAACTGGACCCTGCACACGGAGCACCCCAACAGCCACCGTCGCATTGGGCACGGGAGCCCCATCTCGGCAGAGCTAGCCCTGCCTCAGGCCTGTTGCCCCAGCACAGCGCCAGATGCCAGGCAAGGGCTGCTTTGTCAGCTTTAAACCGGCTGAAACCCTGACACGCACAAGTCTGCAGCAGCCTGGATGTCCCAGT
>Ga0181612_164241_pt1 | contig 19188 bp, 7 predicted proteins | sample HoacroProtozoa21_FD_119630 | JGI IMG/M metagenome (GOLD analysis project Ga0181612, IMG submission 119630) | Hoatzin crop microbial communities from Cojedes, Venezuel. Combined Assembly of Gp0051906, Gp0051904, Gp0051908 | reverse complement strand
GGGGGTGTTTTGGGGATTTTTTTTTTTTTTTTTTTTTTGGTTGGGGTGGTGTTTCTTTGTGTGTTTTTTTGTTGTTGTTTTAAAGCATCCAAAGTGTCTTAATGAGCTAGTACTCTCGATATGCCAGTTATTAAGTTGTCGTGAACTGTTCTGTCTGCTCTGTTAGGCAAACATGGTTTTGTGGTGATTCATTGATTGGTTTCTACTCTTGTTTCAGTTAATCACTGTAGATTTCATTCATCTTAACATCCTTTTCTAATGTGACCTATCTGTCTTTGAGGCCAATGATGGAATATACTTGAAATTAGTTTTAGCTATGTTTTAAAATATCTTTCTTCACTGGAAGAAGAGAAAAATCAAACTGATGAGAAAAATGAATCTGACCAAACTCAGTAATTTAAGCACCAAAGTATAAAACCTTTCTGACTGCTGTTTGTCAGAAGTAATACTAAAGCTTTAATTTTATAGCTGATGTACAAATAATTAATGTTATTACTATAAAGAAGACTTCAGTAGGTTTTATGATACCACATAAGGATGGCTGTATTGAGGCTGTTATTTTCTACTCTTAAAATACTGTATCATTTAAAATTAGTTTTAAAGGGGAATTGTGTTGGCAGACATGAAATCTAACAGACAGTGTAAGAAAATATCAGTTGTCAAACCCATTCTAAAAATCATGAAGAACAGAGGGCAATTGATCACTTCCTTGTATTTCTCCATAAAACTATTTAACTGGTCTGATCATTAGATGATCATAACATTCTTCTATGTGTGTTTCTTCTGCTCCAATTCATAACAAAATTGGGGAAAAACTTTAACCTTTAAATATGTATTTAGTCTCTAACTACAGATTCTCTTACTTATTTTACAGAAATGCAGCCTCATTTCTTCAAGAACATAGTTCTGACTGGGGGAAACACCCTTTTTCCGGGCTTCAGAGATCGGGTTTATTCTGAAGTTCGATGTCTTACTCCAACTGATTATGATGTTTCTGTTGTTCTTCCTGAAAAGTAAGTTCTAAACTGTACAGAACAAGCTTTGTCCTTCTAGCAGAGCAAACTACAAAGTAGGATTTCTTTTGCTCATTAAAAAGATGGATTGAGTAAAGGGGTTAATTTAAATATTAAGTGAACCAACATTGTCCAAGAAGAGTGTTTTAAATCAATGCATTTTCAGGCAAACCAAATATATTAGAGACCACCTGCTTGCCGTGTATTTTGGCTAATAAAGTTAAGCATTTAAGTAAGTGCTTTCAGGATCAGTCTTTTTATTGTAAACAGATAAATATATATTGTCATTAAGTGGATACATAAGTATGCAAGATTGGAGTTTAGACTTTCACTTAGAAGAATTTTCAGTATCTGGATGCTGCCGTGTCATTATTAATGTAGTCACTAACATCTTTGCTGAGAGTATGCAGTTGAGACAGAACAAGTATTTCTTGAAAGTACAAAAAAATTGTCACTTTTTGAAAGTACTGTTACAGAGTGTTTTTAAATATTATTAAAGTAGTATTATCTGTGCAAAGTAAATACAAAGACATCTCCATTTCCTGTCCTCTTCACGCCTGCCTCCTAAGAGGCACTTGCTTTTTCTAAAAAGCAGTCAGGTACCCCTGCTAAAATTTCAAACTTTGCCTCATAACTTGTCTGGAACTGGATGGTTTGATTTAGCAATCAAGAACATATTTTAAATGGGTATGGCTAAATAAAAGTCTTGGAAATCATCACTGCATACTTCTATTTTAAGTGAACTTACAGATGAGTAACAGTAACTTTGTTCACTTTTCAGCCCTATTACTTATTCTTGGGAAGGTGGGAAGCTCATTTCTGAAAATGATGATTTTGAAGACATGGTAGTGACTAGAGAAGATTATGAAGAACATGGACACAATATCTGTGAAGAGAAATTTGATATATAGGTAGCATAGTTGGATGCATTGTTATTCCATTGTTTTACTGCGAATGGAACTCTGAACCACAACCTGTTTTGTGTCAGTTAGGATTGTGTTTTAGCTTTCCTGTATTTAAGTGGGTTGGGAAAAAATAATTTTCAGAGTTTAAAAATAAAATTTTACGAGCCTAATACTATGAAATTATATGTTCATTGTAATTTCATTATGTTCTTATCTTTTACTGATGGCTTCACTGTATTCTTATTGCAGAAAACCTCAATGCATGAGGCAATAAAAACACCAAATGCTTGTACTGGTGTGACACTAGTACATAGTGCGAAAGAATCAAGATTATTTTTTTTTTCCCAAATAAATGTTATTGTAACTCATGCATGCAATTGAAGGGACGTTGAACACATCTCAAAGGGTCTCTTTGAGATTGCCTGCCCTGAAAAGGAATACATGAGCTTTATTTTTGGTTATTTTAGTGAATAGCCATGAGAGGAATATACTTGAAATGTGACCACTGCTATTGAAAGTATACTTAGGCTTTGAGAAAATAGTAATTTGAACAATTCCTTTTTGAAAAGGGTTTTTAGTTTATTTTTTTGTTTTAAACAATGGCTGAGCAAATAAGCTCCCTGCCACTCCCCTCACCTTTCTGAAAAGATGGCGTCAGAAGCTGTCTGAGGTGAACAAAGCTTGGAGCAGTGTCCTGGGTAATCCCATCTGTGTCCTATCCATGCATTCTAGACAAACACAAATGCCCCAGCCCGTGCTCGTTATTTCTGTTTACAGACCAAAGGCAGCATCAGCAGCTTGGTCGCTGCGCCGTCAGTCTGTGCAGGGTGGTGTCCTGGTGATACTCAGTGGTCTTGGATTTGCAGAGGAGTATCCTGTTCTCAGCTGAAGTCTCATACTCCTTCTCGTGGCTGCCCCTGTGTACAACCGATAAGTGTACTTAACGCAGTACACGTACCTAGCTTGGAACAAAGAACACTGACTGGCTTGGGCAGCTGATGGCGTGGATTGAGCAGAAGCTTCACTGGATTTCATGCCCCTCCACTGGTCCTTGAGAAAGTCCAGAGAGGGGCACTCTGAAGCACAGCTAGGTACTATCACCTTCTGGAAATTCCTCTCTGTGACGATCTGTCGCTCAAGGGTAACTGATGTAGTGGAATGGTCAGAGATGTGACCAGAGGAAATAGAGGTGTATACCAGCGTCCCCTGGGCTCACTGATAGCATGAAGATACAGAGATATCCTCATCTCTGTCTTTCATTTCTTTTTTACTTCAGAAAAGCACATGGAGTTAGAGCCACGTCCTGATGAACATTTGAGTCTCAGGATCTGCTTCTAACTAGAGGTCTCAGCATAAGGGCAATATAGAAGAGAAGCCAACACTCCAGAGAATGGGAGATCTTGATGAGTTGCCCCAGTTAAATAGTTTTCTGAGATCATCTTTCTTCTTGAATATGATCTTTTTTATATTGGACTGACAGCTCATGGTGGCTTTCATCCAGTCTAACATGCTGAAAGTAATGGAGGAGATACCCTCCTCCTCCTTTTAATCGCTACATGAGCCACACAGGAGGCAGCTTGGGTATTAATGCAGGAGACACCACCTACAAATTCTTGGAAACAGCTGTTGTATTACTCTGTGTAAGAGAATACAGGACGTCAATAAGTCTAGTACACTGTTACTTTGATGCAGAGGCCCTGGTGTCTGAACCCCAGTTTTTTAAATAACTGCTTCACAAAACTATCAGCATGCTTTAGCTGGGACTTAAAATAAGGAAATACGCACCTGGTTCCCATAAAAGCAACAAGAACCTTTTCCTTGGTAGGAGCAAACATGAATGCTCTATGAATAGAAGTAAGCCTCCTTACTTTGAAGGTGGCATCACTTTTTCTTCGACAAGACTGCATTGGAAAGTACCTCTAGACTAAACTCTTCACTCTGAAAATTTTATACTTCAAACACAAATTCATACCAGCAATGAATTTGATAGCTCTATGCTAGAAATCATAAATAGAAATAAGCAAGTGGTCCAAGATGATTCTGTGTCAAATATTGTTTAAGTAACAGAACTTTATAAAGCTCAATAAAGTTCTCCTGAATTTTGGAATGTAATTGAAGTGTGACAGTGAAAAACAGTAATCTGTAGTTCACCAAACTTGTTCTGTTCAGCAGGCCCTTAAATGTAAAATATCACATTTCTTTCAACAGATAAAAAACTAGTAGATCCTCCTGTCAGGGTAGGTGAATAAAATAGGGCTCTCAAGAGCTCTCCTTTTCCTTTGCAGAACTAAATCAATCTTGACCCATGAACTAAAGGAAAGCACCCGGCAGCTATAAACTCCCGCTCTCCACTTGAAGCATTTCCTTACTGTCTGATACCTGGTTCTACACCCACTGAGCTGCCTCTTCCTTATGAAAGCACTGTGAAATGATAGACTGATTCATCACTTTTTATGAAATGGTTTATTATCATCTTTAAATTATCACAAAAAAAAATCAAGTCAAAGTGCAAGAATTTGTTTCTTTAAAAACCCACATTTTTCCCCAAAGCAATTCACAGTCCATCTATCCTATAAATTACCATGTTATCACCCCTCCCTACTACCAGGTTCAGTATTTCGAGACCCAGTAAAAGGGACTGAAGACAGAGAGGAAAAAAACACACCAAATGAAAATCCCATTGTCCCACTACTCAACACCAGAAGCACTCACTCAGGGAATACTTTCCTGTTTGCAATTCTCTGTAACCTACTCCTGTACATGCCCCCTTTTCTGGGAGAATGACCAAAACCCCCACACAGGGCTACAAAAAGAATATACGGCTGTGCAGTCTAGTAAGTAGGGCATTCACCTCTGAAAGGTGAAACTTGGTCTTTTTTCCTCCTCCAGAAATTATTTATTTTACACTGGACAGTCCCTGTTAAATAACAAGCACATGAACAGGCACGCATGGACTGGTATTTCAACTACATTCCCTGACTTCTAATAGGGCCAGACCATTTAATGAAGGCTACTTGAAATATGCAAGTTAATACAACCTATTACCTGTACACGTAGCTGGCTTTATCCAACAGCGTAACTATTTCAATTTATAAAAGAAGATAAAACAGCACTTGTTTTCAGGAAGCTTTGGTATCCTGTTAACTTGTCTGCACCTATGCAGAGCAGCTGAGGATGTAGATACCTAAAGAAGCATATTCACAACACAAATCACAGGCATACTGCAACCAGACCAGCAAAGGGGCCATGAAAATGATAAGGTATTGGAGCATCTGTCATACAAGGAAGAGGCCGAGCACGCTGCAATTGTTTAGCCTTGATAAGAGAAGGCTCTGGAGGGAGTAAAGCAGCCTGAGCCAAGTGCTGCTCAGTGGTGCCCAGTGAAAGGACAAGAGGCAAGGGGTCCTAAATGTAAGAGGAGTTTCTTGATTGTTTGGTTTTTGCTTTTTAAATACTGTGAGGCTGGTCAAACTCTGGACCAGACTGACCTGAGAGGCTGCGGCATCTCCATCCTTGGAGATATTCTGAACTCCACTGGAAAATGCCCTGAGCAGCCTGCACTAACTGACTCCACTTTGAGCTGGGTGGTGAGACTAGGCCAGAGGTTCCTTCCAACCTCAATTCTGTGTTTCTACATCCAATACATGATCAAATGTCTGCCATGAGGATGGAAGAAGTAATTTAACCCCTATAACATTCTATTGCCCACTTATTTAATGATTTGAATCAACATTTTCTTGTCAATGTACAGTTACCCATCAATCCACCAAGATAGGCCAACATGCTTTCTAGCTTTGCCCTATGAATCCATAAACACTATCGAAGTATTTATGGCAAATAACTGGACACTATTAAAGTATCCTCATGTTTAAATAAATTGCTTAAACACACCAAAATATTTAAACCAAGATTATTTCTCAAGCTTTTTTCAAAACGCAATTTTTTACCTGCCTTTGCATAACAGCCAAATTAGCAGCAGCTCAGTCTGCCAGAGCGGGGAAGGAGTAACAGGCTGTCATTACTGACTGCAAGCACACTCAGCTCTCCTGACACAGATTCATAACCCACTGACCTGCTGTTAACAGTTTTGATACACTTTGCACACTTTTAAAATACTCATAGGAGTCATAATCTACAGTTTAAGATTAGATTGCAGTTATATTATGAACTACAGATAGAAAATATAAAAAACCTTGCTGGTTATCAACACAAGCATGGCTCTGAATGTAGACTTGGCTCAGCTGGAAAGCAATGGGGCTGTGGGACAAAAGGAAAAAAGTGCCAAACCCTGAACTCAAAGCAGCACAAGCAATGTGCCGTTATTATTAACTTAAAAGTAATTAAGTTCATTTTGCTTAAAAGTCATTAATTAGAATTCATGCTTTTTAGCAGCACGCTAATTTTGATAGTTGTAGTTTCCTGTAACTGAAGATGTAAGGACATAAGAAGAAAATGGTTTGCATCATGGGCAATTTTCACATGCATCCTCCCCTTTTTTTGTTTAAAAAAATAAAAATGGCTGTATTGATGTCTAACCATTTAGAGTACAAAATTCACAAGTAGCTTTACAACCACTACAATTCATGAGAGAATGGTATTTTCGAAACTCTTTAATTAATTTCTTCTTCTGCTTCAAAGGAATAGTGGGGTTATTGTCCATCTCTTGAACCAATGCGAGCAGATACTGATTTGTTTGTTGTTTTTGATCTTCATATTCTTTAGCGGTCACGCGCTGACAGAAGGTGAAGCCTTTGTAAGAAATCAGAGGTTCAGGTTAAGTTTAATGCATCATATAAGAGCTCAATTAAAAAATATGATCAGAAAAGTAGGTATATTGATATTTCAGTTCAGATGTGATTACAATTCTTTACAAACAATATGAAACATATAGCCCTCCACTAAGCATGGATGAACATCCAGACATTAACTGCAAAAATAAAACTGAAAAGCAGTGTTAGAATTGCAGTATCACAGATGATTTTGTATTGCAAACAGGCCTGTGAGATAAAGAGCCCATACAGATCTTGCAGAACGGCACCTTGCAGTTGTCATAATTCAGTGATTCCCTGTGAGTGAAACAGATCCGTAGCAAGGCCGAGTACATAATGCAAGTGAATAAATACTTTGGAGAAACAATTGCCTCTGAACCACACCTCTGAATTCAGGAACACAATTCGGGAACTTCTAGGTGACTACACAGCTCAGCATGGTTTGGGCACCAGAAGCAGAGGTGATGGAACAGGTAGTGAGGGCAGAGCAAGGCACTGGAGCCCGAGACAGACACAACTTAAGCGCTATTTAGCTATAAAAATGTGGTGAACCAATGCAGTAGAGTACTGTCCTAACTCCACACGTTATTGAGCAAGTGGGTTGAACAAATGCCAGTTGCCTGAAGGGGAAAAAGTTCTTATTGTTCCTTCTGTACAAACATCATCTTCTTAAGGCTTCACATAGAGAGTGGTAATAACCTAAACTGCCAGAATTTTCACATGGACCTGTCCTTCCCTTCTTTTATGAGTCTGTCAAACACCAGATATGAAATATTTTTTATGGTTTAGTAGAGTCAGATCAAGAAAACATTATCTCTTTCAAAAGAGAAAGCTTAACAACTCCCAGCAAAGAGATTAACTTAAAATTTCAGGGTGGATCCTTTTAGTCTGGTGGTTTCAAGTGGCTTACTAGATTAAAACCAACTCCAGAGTTCCCTCAGTGTTTTCAGGAATGTTTATTTCCAGCAGACCTAATGATTACCTTCCTGCAATAGAGGGACTCCTTTTCTTACCAGGGTTCCACAGCATTCCCTCCCACTCCCACCTGTACTTCAGAAGTTCACCAGCTAAGAATGCTCAGCAGCTCTCAGGAAAGATTTTCCTCCCAGCTCCTCCATGAGAAAAGGGAAAATGATGCCAGAACATGAGGCACGCAGGAAAATGGGAATATGCCACGCTGGGGAACTTACAATCAGATCAAACTAGCTATTTCAATAAGTAGATGGAATCTATGTGTATTTAGAGACTGAAACTCCAAAACTCAGCAGGGAGAATATAGTACTGGGTTTGCACTTCAGTCATCTGTTCAATGCGCTGACGGAGATCACACAGGCTCCAAAAATACCGTAGACAGGCAACTCTTTCCTCTGTTGCTCATCTCTGTATTCTCTGGCTACACAATATGCGATACTCAGAACACTGAGCTAGAAGCAATTTGGACACATTCCAGAACCCAGCGCAATGGTAAAAGATTCTGTACCAAAAGACTTCTCAGACAGCTGCTCTATTCAACATAGAATTAAACAGCACAATAACTTTAAGTATTATGCATTTCCCTGATGGTTTCTCTTCAACGTTTAAACGCATAATGCATTGGCAACACAGAAGTCAAAAAGAAGAGAAGAGTCAGAAAGAAATTCATCATTTAAGCTAACCCTTTTAATCACAGAGCTGAAAGGTATTTTTAGCACCAAGGCCAGATAAAATGTTAGCTCATAAAAGAAATGAGCTGGAAAACACCAATCCCACATACACACCAAGTGTCAAATGCCTTCCTTTTAGGCTACGCTACCCTTCTGTAAGTCTTAAGCTCTGAATGAACTTTGTGCTTACCCAGAAAGGGAAGAGAGTTCTTCAAAACACTGAACAATCAAGGTCTGTGATCAAGACATCTATTAAAATCTCAAACTACTGAGCTCTATGAGAATTTTTAAGTGTCTTATGGCAGAAATCTAAGAATATAAAATCACATCACATTCACAAACCATATTATAAGCAAGTCACTTCAGGAAGAACATTTTGCATTAATTTCTCCAGAAGTAATTCTTTTGTTAAAAAAAAAAAAGTTTGTAATGTGTTCAAACTAGATAATTAATAGAATTCTTTTTATCTAAAAATTCAGAGGTCAGTGTTTTGCTTACAGCAGATAATTAGATTATTTGGTGAATTAGCCACTAGTCGCTTTAATGCTTCACTTCCAATAAAGAACGTAGTCTATGCAAAATTATAGTCAACTGATGATAAATCAATTTGTATGGAAAGTTTTATATAAAAAGTGTGTATCGCACCATCTACCTGAATTGATATCTGGATCTTGTCCTTCTAGCAAACTCTCGAGTCTCCTACTAGTTAGTTCCAGAAGAGTTAAAGGAGTCTGAAAATACAATCCGACAAAGATAAAAATTACAAAAACAATACTTCTGTATTTTGAGAATCTAAAGTTTTCAGGTGATCAGTTTAAAAATTGCATAATTAACTGCAGAAGAATCCATGCCTAAACTTACTTATGTACACATTCAAAATCCCTCAAAAAATTGTGCTAAAACACACACACACAAACATATATATATGTTTATTCCTGATATTTCTGACCAAAGGTATAGGAGGCAAGATGTTCTAGATGTTGTTGTCCACTGAACTATGGCAAAAACCGTAGCACAGACTTTTAACTTATTTCAGCTTATATAATACAAAAGGGTCTCAACAGTGCAGGTGTGAAAGAATGAGCCGCCATCCACTCTGCTGACACTGCTGTGAAGTAGTGGGCACTTCATTTGTCAGATCTGGCTCCATCTCCAGTCATGAATCAAAGCTCTAACCCTCATGTCAGAACCCTTAATAAAAAAAAAATGGTTTTGGCTGTATACTAACACATACATAACTCACAGTAATCACTTGATATGTTCAAACTAAACTGGAGCCAATTAAAAAAATACAAATCTCCCGTGTCTCTTCAGCTGAGGTCAGAAGTGGAAATGAATGTGTCGTAGAAGAACTAAAGATAATATTTTACTGAAACCAAATCAATGTTTCTGTGAGGCTTATTTGTAACTGAACAGTAAATGTCTAGAGCATTTTACAGCTATCTTACAACAGCTGAGACAATTAGTTCATCTCTACCTAGCTTAGTGTTTTAATGGGGAATTTTATAGTTGAGGAAAACAGTACAGAAGCATCACAACTTTAACGCACTAATTGAATTCAGAAAGTCAACAGAGGGTCTGGGAAGACTGCATCTTTTCACATATGTGACAATATGATGGAACGTAAACAGACTATAAAATATATATGTATCTTTACATAACTGATCAATTAAATAGGCCATTTCATTTTGTGGTTCCGTTTATTTTCTTTAATTTAGAAGTTAACATTTCAAAATACCAAAAGGACTCTTTAAGACTTATCAAAGCTGTACATGTACGTGTCTGGGGCACCAGAGCATGACATCTTATATATCACTCAGAATATGTCAGCTGACTTCTACAATGAGAAAGACACCAAGAAGACTTAAGATTTAGTAGACAGACATCAGAAACAAGGTGTCAAAGAGTACTCTAAATTAATTTCCTAATACTTCAAATATCTTCTTAACACAAATGATGCAAATAAAGAGAGGGATATTATATATCAAGCATTGCAAAGCTCTCAAAAAGCTGTCCTCCATAGCCTGAAATAGCTTCTCACCCTTCTTGATAGTACCATTGAACTGTAACAGATAGAATATTAAACTCTGCTCCTCAGATTTGTCAACTCCAAAAAGGCACTTCACGGGATTTAACATTTACAATGACAAAGCCAACGAGGTAAGAAAAACGCTACCTTGAAGAGCTCGGAGTGATGGTCCATCAGAAACTGAGTCAGCAGTTCTGCCTGAGGTTTTGGCAATGTCTTATTTTGTAAGATGAACTTTGTGCAAGTCTTGATTATCACCGATCTGTTATCAAACTAGAAAAAGAACCACCCAGATTTGGCATTAGATTTACTTGCAATGTGTCAGCAAAGACTAAGTGTAACAGGATGCTATCAGTGGGAAGAACATTTTGATATTTGCTTTAAAACAAATCAAATTGGAAGGCAGTAAACAGAACACTTCTAACTCTGAGGGGAGGGGAGAAAAACTTAGCTTTGTTATAGGAAAGTGCCATAAGTGCTATTTCCCACCCTAAACATAACAGATACTTACTTGTTTTTGTAATCTGTAGCCCTCTGATTCAGATGCAACCGCTATGAATGTCAGGAGTTTATGTAGTTCTTCTCGGATATTTGGTGCTAATAATTTTAAATAAAGTTGTGATGCCTCTAGAGCTTGATCTGTTTTTCCTTTTTCTGCATTGGAGTAAAACAGTGTATCCAGTGCAACTGTTCATTTTCAAGTCAAGCATACATATTCAAATTTCAATATTAATCCGATTCTGGGGGGACTTTCCTTCCAAAAAAGCAGGTTATCTCAGTGACTTCTAAAAACTTTTGACAAGACTCAATATAGCATTTAAACAATATAAGCTTAATACCTTTGTCCCATAGCTAGTCGGGGAGCAGATGTACTTGGACAATATATACAGGACATTACTATGTTCTGTCTACAATGTGCAAACACTCAAGTGATGTTTGCACTGTTTGTGCTTACACACCTTCATATCATATTCCAGGATTCATCTTAAAGTAATTAATGAGCTGAACAATTTCTCATTGCTTTGAGGTTTCATTTGTTTGGGGTTTTTTTTTTTTCTTTTTTTTTTTTTTTTGTTTTAGTTGTTGGTTGGTGCCCCACCTCTCCCTTAAGCCTTTCAGTTGTAAGTTTCTTCAGGAAATGTGATAAAGTGGAAATAGTCTCCTATAAAAAACCCTTTAAATGATAATTCTAGTTATCTTCACTTTGAAAGCAGGGAACTATCAAAAAGCGAAGTAACTTTCTTAAGGCAAGAGCAAGAAGAGGGTAGACACAGGAATAGAACCTACATATGATCTTCTGGCCTCTGTCCTATTACTGGGAACAGAGGTTATATATTACACGCAATCCAGGACTTTCAGGGTGTGCCACAAGCCATTTGAAACCATCTTTGTTTAAAAAGAACACCAAAAGAGCAAGTAAGTGACCCCTTTCCAAAACAAGGGCAGACAAAAAAGCAGGCAAGAGAATTGCTAAAGGACATGATCAAGACAGGCAAAAGCGTAGATATGAAGACAGGCAGTTAAATCATTTCCAGAGCAAAGTTTAAGGGCTTCCCAGATCTGTGATTAAAGCTTTACCGAGTTATTTTAAGTTCAAATGTAAAAAGGTTCAATAAACCATATGGGCTAGTTTGCCCAGCTGCATAAGTACTCCAGATCTGTCTATTTTAAAGGCAACAAGCACGGCAATGTTTGCCTTCACAACAGATCTGCATTATCAGCCATCTTAAGTCAAACTGTTTAACAAATGAGGAAAATACAGTTATAACCATATATACATGGATAACAAAATGAAGTCATACTTTAGGTAACTGCAGCACTTCAAATTAATTTCGAAAGGGTTTTAAATATGTAGATGTTCATAGCTAATTTGAGCTCTCTTGCACTAGAGTCAGACCAACAGCACTTTATCAAAGTAAGGTTAGCTGCACTGGATTCTACTTGAAAATTATTATTAGAATCCGAGTTGTTATGCACTGACAACCATAATATATAAGGAATACCTCAGCACTGACAGTGAAAAATGGTTGTAAGCGTGTTAAGCACAATCTCCTAACAGTGATCTAGTATGAACTAGAACACAACTGAAGACCCAAGAACACAGACTAATATATTCAAACATTTCCTAATGATAAAATTATGGCTACCACTTCATCAAAAAGAAATAAAGCATTTGAAACTGCTCGTGAGACAGTCTTACTTGGGGTGCGAAGACAACAAAATTCAAGCAAGAATAAGAAAGCAGAACAGCCCTGGACATTCACAGGTCTGTCGTTCAGATCAAGCGGATACTTAATAAGAAAAAGACCTACAGGCAACTACAGCATCAGAGTAATCCAGCAGAATTATGACACTGTCTTCTCCCTTGCCTACAGATTTGGCTGGTTTTAGTCTAATACATTAATATTCCATAATATTGGTTTATATCAGTTTTGATTTAAAGTATGTATATGAAGTATAACATCTTTAATTTAAGTGAACATTTAGCAGAAGTTACCAGTAGCTAAGTCCATTATTTCAAATTAGCATTCTTTCTTTGTGGATGGGTTATGTAATTATGCAATAGTTTCCCTTTCGTAACCTCTATTATAATTTGATTTTTTTCTCCTTAGCAAAATATTACTGAACAATACTGCCTTTTGTGTTTTCACGAGGTTTTGGCCACAGGATCCACCACTCTGCTCTAATTTTCACACAGGTCAACTGTACTCCTATGCCAGCAAGCTTGTCGTCGTTCTCTAACATCTGAACCTTTTGATAACACTCTATAAAACCTACAGAACTGAAGGAGTAACAGGGCCTACTTAGGGTAGGAGTAATCTTAAACTTCTATTTAAATTAAACCCTCCTGGTTTCCTTGTAAGCATGTGTAGGGAGGTTTTTTTGTGGGGATCACAGCCTGAACCACAATCTCAACAACACCTTTTATCATTTTAAATAACTTCTATTACTAAAAAAGGCCTAAGTCCAGAACTTATAAAACATCGTTCTGGTTAACAAGAAAACTTTGTAATAATGATCTGACTTTTATGTTATTAGTCACAAATAACAATAAGGGAAATTCTGACTAGCTGTAAGAAATTTTCACAATGAGAGTAGTTATATATTGAAACAGGTTACCCAAAGAGGCTGGTGAACCTCTGTCCTTGTAGATATTTAAAATTCAGTTGGACCAGGCCCTAAAGCAGCTTCATCTAACTTTGAAATTTGTCCTTGCCTTGAGCAGGTGATCTGACTAGCAGCCTCGAGCACTCCCTTCCAACCTATAAACTAAAGTGCATCTGCAACAGCATTGCAAATAGTGTTATGATTCAAATAATTAATGCTTAGTAAGTTCCATCCTCTATACAGCTTTCACTCGTATCTTTTGTTCCAGGTTGCTCTTACCTATAAGTTCTGTAATTCCTGAATGAATATCAAGATCATCAGTGGCAAGAAGGGAGTCCTTCTTTTGACTATAATACTTGATTATAATGTCAAAAAGAATCTTCTTGTATGTATTCAGACTGCTCGGTTTATTAGTGCTTTGAGGTAACTGCTGACTAACCATCACTACGAATTGGTCTGGGAAATACTCCAAGCATTCAATTGCAGCATAGAGCCATTCGTCAAGCCTGTAGAAGGAAAAGTTAGTTTTAGTGCTTACTTTAAAATACTCTGCCTATTCTTATTTAATCCTTTAAAGAAAATTAGATACAAATAACCATGCAGGTATAGTCACATATTTGAACCACAGCATTAAACCTGTTGCTTATTAAGCAGTTTATGTAATTTGTTTCACCAGAGTAGTTCAAGGACCTCCTCAAAATAAGCAACTTCCATGGTTCTCCAATGCTACAGAGAATACAGCCGAGGTACGCCCGGACCAAAACAAGCTGCGATCATGCCAGACCATCACTGACCCCCAGACACTTGAACAATTCAGGTAGTATTTAAAACCAAGCACCACCCCACTATTACTGCAACACACACAATGAAAATCCACCAGGGCTAACCACAGTGAAAAAGCAAGGGACTGAATCTTCAGAGAAGAGATACAAGACAATTATTTTGAAACAGAGAAAAATAAAAATAGTTTAAATACCAGAAGACTGCAAAAGCAGTTTATTATATGATTTACTTTAAAGGCAGCAGTTTTCTTAAGCCTGTACAACTTAACTAAGCGAGAGAAAATGTAATGCAAATCTAAAATTCAGGCAGACAACTCATTGTTCAGAGAGGCTGGAAAGTCAGAGGAAAAAGTCATTAACTTCACCATTTTGTCCAGAAGAAATCTAAAATCATAGAACCGGGGGGTGGGCGGAGAGAGAATTACTTTTATCTGACTCCCTGGATATAATTTGAACTGAATCAATAACTCGCGAGAAGATGCAAATATTATTTAAGAGCCACACAATGTTATTTTTATCATGGAGAGCAGAAAGAAATATTTTTGAACTTGCTGCTTGACAGCTACATAAACACGAACTTTTGCTAGGACTGCTGCAGCTGACAAGCATTGTATAATTCTTGTATGCATAAATGGGGTAATACAGAAAAGTAGAAATGGGATTGTGACCTCCCCTTAGTTATGTTCCCATGAGCAGTGCAATCACACTGCCTCTAATTTTATCATCCATAAAAGCCCTAAAGAAAAAAATTAACTGGAAAACATCTTCATAAGGTAAACATTCAGAAGACAGTCTAGATAGCTTTATAAAAGAGGGTGGAAAAAGCAGGATTTGATTACAGTTCTTAAGTACCTAAATGAAGAACAAGAATTTTCTTAGTTCAAGCACAACATGACACTATTTGAATACTGAAGACAGAAAATTTGAGATATAAAGTATGCCCCCCTCCCCCCCCCCATATTGGGGGCAATTAATCCCACAGCAGCTTGTAATACTGGTGGCTATTTTTCATACCTGGAACGTCCCATTTCCCAGGCATGCTACAAGCCAGATCTAAATAATACACTTTCTATAAAGATGCTACTCCAGTACCCCTACTTAAGTAATAGTACAATAAAGTGATGAAGCAAGCATTTAAATTTCTTTATACTCATCTGATGTATTAGCAAAGACCCAAATGTTAGAGACACTTAATACAGAATAATACAGAGTAACAACCACATACGAAAGATTTTAAGAGACATAAACCCACCCATCACCCAAGAATCAAGTACAATGGAAGCATAAAGGTCGAAAGAAACAGTGTTCATTAAGCCATTCAGGGAGGAAAAACCCAGGGAGTTACGATGCTGTCCAGCAGTAAACCTAGTTTGGAACCAGGAATTTCATTAGTTTATACAAAACTCTAAACATATATAAAAATATCAATATTTTTTCCCTAAAGCAAGAATACATAAAAGCTGTAAGAAAGAGTCTCTTCCTGTACACAAATTCACCTCAACCTCACACAGATAAAAATTGTATTGATTTGACAGAAATAAGCATTACTAAGACACATACGCATGAGGAGACATGCCTTGACATATTCATGAAAAGTAACCTTTGATCACTTTGTCTCCAAGACAGAGATCAGCCCAAGTGCAATCAACAGTAAAACTACAAAAATAAGAGAACATTTAAGGAAAAAAGCACTGACAACATGCAGCTGCCTGTACTTCTATGTTCTCATCACAGAAGCATTCTGCAGTGCTACAGCTTAGTTTCTCCTTTCTGTTGCTAACATCAGATGCCTTACTGACTTTATAGCTTCACAGCACCATCACCAGGAACTGTAACAAACAAAGAGCCTCAGAATAACTTTGTTCAATTTCTAATAGCTGTTAAAGAGACCTATGAGAGTAAAGTGTCTGGTCTAGAAACTAGAAGTGTCTTCAACACTTGAGGTTAAAGTTTTAAATGTCCAATCCTAAACATATACTTTCTGTGAATTTCCTTACTACTTCCGAAAAGAAGTCACAGGAAAGTACATTAATGTCACTCCTGTCTACAAGTATACAAGTGTAATGATCTCTATTTTGTTCACTTAACACAAATCTTTGATCGATTAAAATAAAGCATTTACTAACAAAACCATTTTACAGACGTATAACTTACTCGGGCAAGTTTAAGTTACATGTAACCTCTCTGTCCAGGAAAGTATTTGAAATAATCAGGTCTTCTTCTTTGCCAAAACAGCGTGTTTTTCTCTCCACTGAAGACACCAAGATGTCTTCTAGAAGTGGAACATCAATTAACTGCAGTAGTCGTAGCAGCGTTTGCTGTTTCCAGACATCTTCTATTACTGATACCACAGACAAACAAACAAACAAACCACCCTCAGAAATAGTATCTTATGTACAACACTAACCTCTCTTTTTTACTCACTCAAGAATGTTTTAAATGTTCAAAGAAAACAAGGTAACAGGATAGTCTGAAGTTTCTGTGTTGAGGAATAAGGGATAAAACCAGGAACATTAAGAAAGAAGGCTTTAAAGAGAACATCTTTCCCCCATCATATTGGAATTAGTAATAACCTACTCTAATTAGTAATATGTACAAGAAAAGACAAGTGAATAGCAAAGGAGTCATATAATACAGATGTATTTAATCTCAAAACCTATTTCCTTCTGAATTGGTATTTGCATAAATAGAATAATCCTGTTCTCTTTCAGTTTACTTACCGTGAACATTTTATCCATTTAGCATTTATTTAGCTGTTTTGTCGTTAGTGACGTTAAATTTAAGACTCTGAGGAGCAGTGTTTAACAGAAACAAGGTACTCAACCCAAACAGATACAATGAAGAATGATCAAGTTTTAAAAAGAAAAATTCAATCCTCACCTCTTTTTGACAGCAGGCGGGTCGGTTCATTAACCATGATCTTTGGAGGTAAAGATGTATGAACGTTTATTGATTGAAGAAGATCCTCTACCCTCTTTTTATCGGCTGCTTCTAAAGCTAAGGGGTTTGAAAGTGTTGTTTCCCCCTTCGTTCTGCTTAGGGGTAAAAAAAAAAAAAAAAGATGTGTAACAAATATGATCAGAACATATTTATCTTTCTGTCACTTCTTAAATTGCTGTTAAATCAGGACTTTAGGGCTTCACTGTATTTGTGGTCTATCCTGCTGCCAGAAAACCAGTCATCCATATCTGCTTTGTGGAAAGGGCAAGGATATTGATTCCAAATACTGTTGACGAGTTCCGTTTCTTTTACCAGCTTCCAGCAAGTAGCTCATTCATACTGATTCTCAGATTTCAGCACAATTGATTGCAAAACCAAAATGATTCCTAGGCTTATGCTGCTGTGCCAGACTCTATTCTAAATAACAAAGAGCAGATCAAAGCAGTTTAGCATTACCAAGGAATATTAAGTGGTATCTGAGATTTAGGCATTACATTTCTCAAAACTGGTACGTAGTTTTCAAAAGTCTCCAATACCTGGGTTAGACAGGCATAACTGCATCTACAGTTAATCCACCTTAACTTTAAAAAAGAAAAGAAAAAATCAGAATAGTTGGGAGTGACTCACTTGGAACGTCTTTTTGTCTTCTGTTTGCAGATTTCCTCAGGAGACAAGCCCTCATTGTTTTTATTCTTTCTCAGAAGAAGAGGCGTAAGACTGCTGTTTACAAATTTATAGAGACTAGTATTTGTGTCTTCAAACTCTGTTTCTTTCTCATTCTTGAATAAGTACAGCTTTGCTCCAACTGGCTCAAACACCTTATGATCCATCAACGCTTGGCATACACGGACTCCCTTCCGCCGAGAAATATCATTGCAGCTTAGGTACATGCTTTGCATAAGATGGCTTAGTACCACATCAACAGCATTTGAGCCAGTGAAACAGTTTTTGTAAGTTTTCAGATGTTGTCTACGTCTTTTGACTTCCACCTGACTGTGAAGAGCATGAATAATACTATTCCACAGCTGAGTTGCTTGAAAAGGGCCATGACAATCTGCAAAACATTTACATGGAAGTTTTACATATGTTTATAAAGCTTCACTTTAACATTATTAACCACGTTTTTACTCGGTGAAATTAGCTATATATTTTTAAATTCTCCAGAAACGAGCTTAATTTTATAAAGATAATACTCCACGAATCAGTCCTCCTTGTAAGTTGACTCACACCCACTAGGGTAGAGCCAACAGAAGAGAACAAAAAGACACTGAAACAGGCGAGGAAGCTTTTTTTTTGTTACTACCACACACCCCCCGTACGTATGCACGCATACACACTGATTCACTACAGAATGGCCAAGGCTTGCAGGGACCTCTGGGGTCCATCTGGTCCAGCCTCTCCTGCTCAAGCAGGACCACCCAGAGCCGGTCGCCCGGGACCGTGTCCAGACAGCTTCCAAGCGTCTCCAAAGGTTGAGCAGCCACCTCTCCGGGCACCACCGAGAAGAACCCGCCCCCCTCCCTGCGGGTACCTGTAGACACCGATGAGAACCCCTGGAGCCTTCTCCTCCCCAGACCGAGCAGTCCCAGCTCTCCCAGCCTCTACTCCCAGGGCAAGCGCTCCTCCGGCCCCCCGTGTCCCCTCGCCCTATCGCTCTCACCTCAGCAGACCACAAACCAACAATTCGCAGTACACCCAGTCCGCCTGCCCCCCCCTAGACGGGGACAGCCGGGGACAGCAGCCTACCCCCGCCTCGCCGCCGGCCGCTCCCCCGCCGCGGCTCCAGCTCGCTCCGGCTCCGGAGCCTCCTGAAGCGCGGAGTCAAAGCGGCCGCCATAGCGCGGCCGGAAGTCGGCGGAGCGCATCACTTCCCGCCCCGGCCACCGCCCCTCGGGGCGGAAGTGAGCCGTGCTCCGGCCGCCCCCTTCTCCGGCGCCCCGCCTGTCGCCGTCGCTATGAAGTAGCCGGAGCGGGACGGGGCCGCGCCGGGGCCCGGCGG
>Ga0181612_105705_pt1 | contig 19188 bp, 10 predicted proteins | sample HoacroProtozoa21_FD_119630 | JGI IMG/M metagenome (GOLD analysis project Ga0181612, IMG submission 119630) | Hoatzin crop microbial communities from Cojedes, Venezuel. Combined Assembly of Gp0051906, Gp0051904, Gp0051908 | reverse complement strand
CTCCACTGCAAGATTGAATATAAACATGCGGGGCACACATCTACCTCTACGTTGGTGCTCATTGAAAGTCTCCTTTGTCTTCCTCACTTTATACTTGTAGAGGTTCTCCGGTAAGGGCTGACGCCATGCTCCAGCCTGCCCTTGCGCTCTCCCATCAGGGCTGGCAAGCCCACGCTGTCTTTCGTAGCGGCATCGCAGACTCCTCATATCCACAATTTGTTTTCCTCATTGCTTAATTTTCGGTGCAGTCAATTTCTTGACTGTAACTGGTGCTTCATTTTGCAAAATATGTTTTCTTATCATTTCTCATTGGCAGTTTACTCACCCTTCATATGAGGAACAAATGAGAAAGCTGAGAGAAAACCAAATACTATTTGTATTAATTTATTAGCAGGAAGCCAATTTTAGCTCAATATTGCAACCATGTTATTTGGATTTAACACAACATTTCTCGAACTGGAGGCTAGCAGCGATGTAAGTGGATTTTGGACAAAGTGTTTTCCGACCTCATGAAAACAGCAGCAGGAAGGCAACTCCAGTGGTCAAAATTGGATCATAAAGATGAAAAACCATATGTGTTTCTGGTCTTTAAATTGGTACTCTACAGAGTGATAAGAGACATCATATAGAACCTTATCAGGATTTAATTTCCTAACAGAAATGAGAAAGCAATGTGCAAACCCCCTCTTTATGTGATCTAACATTAGATCGCAGTACACGATAAAAATATCTTAACAATGGGTGTATACCTAAGGAAGATAAAATTCCATCTCTTCTTCCTGACGATGCTTTCTATATACAAAGCCATTTAAAAATAGCTTATTTCTGGTTTGCTGTGCATGACTGTCTTCTTCAGGAAGTGTTTTTTGGCAAAAATCTGTTCACAGTTATTGTATCTTTTTAGTGCTTCTGTAATGATATCTTGTAAAACGCTCTTAGAGTATGCGAGATTTATGAATGAAACTTGTCAAAAGATACATAGTACAAAAACATCATTGATGAATTTCTTTGTAATTTAATTCTTAACTGTAGTCTAACTGTATCATAAAGGGTCCCTACTACAAGCCACCACCACTATATGAAATGTTTGATATGTATTTGTATTTTGTACGTGCATCTTTTCTGTGTCATTCTGCCTCTCCTCACTGACTCTTGTATCCTAAATTATATTGAAAAAAATCCCCCGTCTTTTATTACATTTCTAAGCTCTACCACCGACAAGGTCATTTCCAGATCAGCTCAGATTTCAACAAGGTTCACTCTGAGCAATGTCATCCTTTTAATCAAGAAAATGAGTAAATTTTACGCTTTTCATATTGCGATATATATACTGCAGGGACAGTATGAAAAGCCTTTACAAATGATGCAGGCACATTCAGCATCCAGGTATGGCCTCTGGGAAGAACGCAGACAAGCAGCACTTTGAATTTGTGAACTATGCTATAATGTAGCATGCTGTTCTTATTTTGCAGCACTACCAGTACCATTAAAATGAATAGTTTTCTACGGTCATCTTCTATTTTTGTTATGTAAATTATGAAAGACTAATTATTAAATAAAATGCAGTAGCACGTGTATTCCAGAACACAGTAACATTGCGTTGATCCTGTCTTAACAATTTCGGAGTCTCGCCTGCCATGCCTCCAAAAAAAAAAAAAATCATGAAAAGCATTTATAGTACATATTCATCACATCGCCTCCTAAAAATGTCTCAGAGAAGGGTGGAGTTTTCAGGCTTTTTTTTTTTTTCCTCTCCACATCTATTAGATGATGAAGCAGATAGGATTTCCCACATTCATCTACAGTATATCTTCTGCGTCAGCCTGTTATGTGACTCTGCAAAGCATAGTATATATCTTGGTTGGGTGCCAAGTCTGCTTGGGAAGCCAGACTTTCACTGAGCTCTTCATGCCACAACCAAAATCATCCGACCTTATAAAAACACACAACAGACTATACTGTTAAATACATTTTGGCGTGAAAAAGCTTCAGCTAAGGAAGTTTCAGCTAAGCCTGACCTTTCCTTGGACATACTTCAAGATTTACCGTAATGTTACGTTCCAATTATAGGAACTCCCCAAATGAGTAAGCAAATATTTAAATTTTACTCATATAGCCCTACAGAAAATTTTTAGTTAAACATAAATGGCATGGTTACCTAATGGTCATAAGCAAAATGTTAGGAAAGCAAAGTGTTTGGATAAAACAGCTACAATTAATTTTTCGTTTAATTTTTTTCTCAAATATAACATGCTTCTTGAGATCATACTTAGTGAACATACTCGTGGTTCCAGGCCCACACAGTATTTTAATTCCATAAGGTGCGTGGGAGGCTTTTTTAAATCCACATAATTTTGTAGGTTTTTTTTTTTATATGTTAAATTATTATCATCAGATGGAGGGGAAATTAAACATTCTGAATGTGTTAAAAGGCTCGGTCTTCTTGACTCCTATTACCAACTGCTAACTACTACTGAAACGCATCCATTTTTGGAACATGAACAACCTTGATAACATCAGATGAAGACAAAATAAAAATAGAGCTTTGGCAAAGCTTGTGAACTGAATTCCGGTATTTCAGAACACCGTGTAAAGCTCTTGATTGCCTTTGCAAATGTAACTCACTACATTAATATTGTAGCTAACTCATTTCCTAACTTTCCTAAGAGCAGCCAGAACTATGGTCATGCTGGAAGAGGGGAACTGAGTAAAAGTCAGGCTATGTAAGTAGCTGGAATTTGCTTTTTCCTGATAGATAATGAGGAAGACTGTAAGACGAAAGGAAAGATTTTGTGAAAATTATTCCTAAAGAACCTTATATCTAGTTTTGCTACCTTTTTGGCACATTATACACGTTAAATTTCCTCCTCTTTCCATTTTCCCAGCATGGTAAAAGCAACCTTCTTCACTGCCTTAATTATCTGGCTTTTAAAATGACTGGAAGTAAAACACACCCTGTATCTTTTCTTTCTTCATATAGTCCTTATCTTGACTTGTAGTCCTGTTTTTAGCATTTGGATTTTATCACTATTCAGACATGCAACCAGAAGGATGCTTAATGAGCAGCAAGCTCTGTTTTTGCTGTCTGGGTCCTGTTTACATGACATGACCATGCACCTGATGCATTGAGAAGAGCTCCCTGGAGCACAGCCCTACACAGTAGGGACAATTCTGGGTTGTTGAATAAGACAACGCTGTCTTGACCCTATATGTCTCCACAGGATGCGTTTATACATACGAGGTGGCAACCATGCTTTTCGCAATCCCTCCAGCGGTATTGAGAGCACATGTGTTCTGCACAGACCTTCAGGAGGACGGTGTGACTCCCATCACCTTCCCATCACAAGGCTGAAAATCTCCGCTCAACAAATACAGCTGGCTGAGCACAAAAACCCTCTGCTCCAGGGATTCCAGCTCCTGTCCTCAGCGCCTGCATCTCTCTGTCTGCTTGCTTGTCTACTGATAAAGCCTCTGCCAGACCACGAGCTCATAAGGATGCTCTGATGAGGCAAGTATGTCGGTGCTCCATGGCATCACACCAAGGTGCAATGTCATGGGTGATGTCATAAGAAGGCAGATTATTACATACGCAATATATACATGATCGCTTTTTCCCCCCTTTCACAGATGAAGAGTTACCTGAGGTCAGGCAAACAAACGGGAAAGGCAGCAGGAGGTCCTTGTGGTTCCAGACCATGCTGGGTGATGGGAGAGGTGATGTCATTGGGAGGCATCATGCTGGGACAGTGCTGTGGGCTCCAGCCAGCGAGCTGCACTGCCCGAAGGAGCACAAGCATCTCCATCATGCCACCAAGAAGGTCCATCCTGCTTCCCCAAGGTCCAGCTGAAAAACCACCACGCAGATGACTGGGCTGCACTCGGGTTTTGGCTGGCTCTTCTGTGACTGCCATAGCCTGATGGCAGGCACATGATGTCTCTGCCCACCCAAGCTCCTCAGCTGCCTTCTTACATATCAACATGTTAAAAACAGTGAACATCAGGAACATCAGTAACAACATCAGGGAGAGCCAGATGTAGATTTATGTTGAGAAGAGTAATTTATGCTGATGTAGGTACAATAAAAACCATCCTGGTAGGTCTTACGTAAAATCCTTTTTGGCCAAAATCCTGCCAGGTCTAGGTAACACATGCATGGTGTCAACAGAGGGTTCATCACTCAGATGTGGTGCTTCGCAGGGTGAAGGTGCAGTCACGATCCACAATTAAGGTAGAAAGACACAAAGCAAAATTCTGCTTTCTGCTGCTGTGGAAAATGGGGCAGGGATCCAAACAGACATTTGTTGTCCCTTCCTCCCTCCTCTTTGATATTTTTGCTGATTTATCCTCTCTCCGCGGGGTATGGACGTACTGAAGCCATTCTGCTGATGAAGGGAGCTATGCAACTGCTGTCTGCAGCAACTGAAAGCACGGTTAGTGCAGGACAAAGAACTGTAGTGGTCGGGGCTCCATATGGAGCACGTGTAGGAATGGCTACTGGCACGTGCATGCAGCAGATCAGTTGTGACAGTGCATCCAGCACGTGGGTACAGGCAGTACGTGCTACAGGGGACCAAGCACGGAGACAACCAGGAAACATGGCTTGGCCTGAGGCCCCAGGAACTCACGTCAAATGATGTGTAGGAGCCCCGCAAGCGAGACACGAGAGTGAGGGGCCGTTTTAATAATCAAAAATGCATCGGAATTCCAGATACAACACAGGCTTTTGATCAGCAGCACAGTTCTGTTTTCCCTGCCTTTAAATTTCTATGATATGTTAATTTTGCATCACAATCTCATACCTTGACAGGAGACCCTTAGAGAATAGTTGTTCAGTCTAGCTCCAAGTTATTGCAAATATCAACAAAAAGAAAACTCATACCTCTGTTTAAACTTTTCTAAAAACATAATCTTTGCATGATCATTATTATTTAGGGTACTTTACTAACAGCTTTTATTTGGTGGAGCTCTTTGTAAGTCTACAAGGTGAGAAGAGATAATACATATTTTTAAAAAGCATGAAATACTTTTAACATTAAGAATGACCAAAGACCCTGCATTAATTCAATTTCAGATTTAAAAACCAAAAAAGTCCCAAATGTCAGGTGATCTCACTGCAGTCATAAATATTTGGAAGTTGTGTAATTATTTAATGCCTTCCTCTGTTCATAAGCCTCTTACAACAGAGGCACATTCTCCAGAGATCATTGGCTTACTGTGTACCTAAGGAAATTAAGCTACAGTTGAATTATGGTAAATATACTTCATTCCCCCTGGCAGTGGGTAGGTGAAAGTGCTTAAGTTCAAAATAGAAGTTAAGTTAAAAACAATAAAAATGTTATTTAATACCTAACATATATAGTAAGGTACTTACACAGCTTTGCAGGAACACGTCCTCACAACCACTGCAGAAAACAAAGTATACAAAGCATATATGTTTATTTCCATTACAGATTTTAAGTCAATTTTCAAATCGTATCATTGAACAATCATTTTCCATTCAATAGCCATGTATTCTCTGAAATTCTTTAAATAATAGATTTAAAACCTAAAATGAAATAAGCAATATGCAGCATTTATTGATATCCGTCTGCATCCTGTATTACCACACAAAGCATAAGATACAACTCAGCAACAGAAGAGATCTTTCCATTGGAACTGGGTAAACATACAGCGCTTTGGCAACAGCCTTTACTTTCCCTTTGCCAATTTAATTTCACCATAATTTTGATGTAGTTCCCAGATGTGGGTGGTTTTGTTGTGGGGTTTTATTAATGCTATAATGTCTAATAGGAACCAAATTTTTCACATTTCTTTTAAAGGTCTACAACATTTTGAGTATTACACTAGGAATAGCGTGGCTGTTGCTGGTTTTCCCTCTAACTACGTTGCAATTTAATGATCCATAAAGACATTGAGGCCATGGTTCTGGCAAGGATGCCCAAGGACCCTTAAGTGCACACCACTGATTGGCCCTAAGGAAGTCAATGAGACCACCAGTCTGTACCAATTGAGGTAAGCAGGTCTTAAAACCTCGAAAAGGAGTTTGCTGACACTGAGATACATAAATGCAAATCTATTGGTAATAAACGGAATCAGAAACTGGAGAGCTGAATGGCTTTGCTGACTGCTTTAACATCAAGATTAAATCAGAGGTTGTCTAAGAACAAGGACACCTGCTTCATTGACAGAGTATGGTACATCAGAAAGCAATTATATCAAAGGTCCCAGAGTTTATTTTTGTTTAAACTGCAGTCAGTACCAGCCACTGACCAATAATAGTATTTAAAGAGAAAGCAAGCAGTGTCACTGTTGTGCAAGAAAAATGACCCAGCAAAGATTAGGAGATATGCTGTAGTGGGAAGACAGCTAAGCACGGGCATCAGTTATTTAGGGATTCTGTCACGCTTGCTGCCCACAACAACAAAACCAAACCCGTCCGCTGTATTTTCAGAAATGAGCTATCTGCCAACAGTATCACAGCAGTTGCGACCTTTGCTAAAGATATCAGCTTAATTACTATGATACTCCTCCAAGCCTTGCTAAGCACTAACCTTATGACAAAGGACTGACCCATGGTTCTGTAACGGCGTGTCCAGCGTCCTCGCTTCTCTCTAACAAGAGAGCTTAGATGTGAAAAGCTCCATTCAAGAAGGTGAAATGCTTGAAAGCACCACCACTGCTACTCAATCTCCTTCCAGTTCAGGTAGTCTTGTAGGCCACAGACAACGCCATATTATTTCTTATGGTCTGTGCTGGTATCCCACAAGTCCATAAAAAGCCTCTCGCTCAAACACACTGCTGTATGTTTGTTGTATCCTCCCAATCTTGGAGTTGATCAGGACTACAGCACGTGTTTCTACAAGAAGGGAGCCTCCATCCCTCAGCTGAGATAAACACATACATACATATATATATATTTTATAAATACACATGATAGATATAGATATCTGTTGCAGAACTGCCATGCAGGGAATGCATAAAATACTAATACTTTTGTAATGTATCATTGGATTGTAATGTATAATTTTTACAGTATCACACTGATTATCATACCAAAAAGTTATAGATAAGAGAATCTGAGGCACATAAAAAGCATATTCATGCACTCTTATGGAAGAGCTCTCATTTTATACCACACAACAGATCCAAAATGATACATGTACCCCTACAAACATAGGCAGGAAAAGAGCAAAGCACATTTGAGTGGCTTGGGGATAAGCTGCTGCGCAAGGAACTCCCTGCTCATGCTGGTAATTTCCCCTGCCATGGTTCCCCATGATTGATTTTTCACAAGTAGGAGTAAAACAGAATCACGCAAGCTGTGACACTGCCTCAAAAAGAAATCTTTGAATTCAACTGATAAAATGAGTCAAACCAGCAGTATCATCAGGACCATGATACAGATTAGGTCGCCTTCCCAAAGAGTAGTGGAATCTACTCAGGAACCGCACTCTTAAAGAAAAGCAGTTACTGTTGGGCAAAAGGTGTTTTCAATGGCAAATAGTGCCAGGCTGCGTGAGCTGGTACAGCCGCAATGATGTAAGTTGTTGCTGTATCATCTCAAACCCCACCAGGTTCTGGAGCAACAGCTCTGGGTGATGAGGAGTTTTCTTTATATACTATTGAAATCAAATGAAAGGAAAAAGGAAAGGCAAATGCATCTCAAAAGGAAATTTAATGGGTGAAATTTTCCTTTCAGCACTTCTTGCCAGTTCATTGTTCACGTCTTGCTCCGTGCTACTTTTGCCTACTGTAAATGGCCTTGGTCTTTTGCACCCTCTGAATAAGCTGTGTCTAGCTGCCACTTTGCTGTTCTTTGTTGAGGTGTTTTAATGAAGAACCTTCTCAATTATCACATGGAATTTTTCCATATAAAATTAAACTGACTGGCTACTCAATGCTTAGAAGTAGCAGAACATCTCTACGTGCAAAGAGCAAGGTATCGTTCTGACTTCTATGGTCCATTCTTTGTTTTTACCAAACAGTGATAGCTTGCACTGCTCTCCTGCAGGGTACTTATAAACAAGCAAAATCCCTCCAAGATCATCTCCTGATGTTTAAGTGTAGGAAGTTTGCTAACAGTAAATAGTTAGACTTAATGGAGAATGGATGAACAATATCCCAGTGGACATCCGAACATGACACTTCATTTCCAGTTCTCAGTGTTATTGCAATAATTGTCATTGCAATTATAGAGTTATAAATGTATCTACAAGCAAACATGTTCCAGCAGGTCACATTTGCGATACACAGTGCTGTTGGGGTAACACAACATATAAAGAAAGCTAAAAATTAAAAACAATCTGTCACGTACCTAAAAAGTCATACCATGCTAATGCAGAAATAGACATACGACTCCCACCCGCTTTTTCCCTTATGTCCTGTTAACATAATTCCTTTCTCTGCTCCTTCTGCTCTACAAACCTATTTCTCAATCTCAAAGCAACTGCATTTTCATCCCTTGCTGGTCCACACATTGCAAGAGAGATTACAGCTTGCGCACGCTAAGTTTGCATCATGATACTTTATGTGCAAGAGGTATTTAGGGGGAGAACAGAGGTAGCTGAAGCGGCAAATGTACAGTCTTTACCCAAATTTCATACAGTCTGGATGAAATTACTACTGAGTAGAGAAACTGCTGAGAATACTATCTGATGAAACAGATGAGAAACAAGGGTAGAGGTGGGGGAGGTGTTTCTTGCAGATCCAGGTGAACACTTTAAAAAAAGGCAGCTGTAAAAGCCAAGCCCATACGTGCAATTTTTCCAGGCAATTCGTTCTCAAATCTGCCTTGATTCTTTTCCAGTAATTTCACAGAAAAATTCATGTGCATCCAGAATGAATAATCAAAAGTTACAAATAGGGTATGGAGTCAGACGAGACACTTTTTTTTGCAAGAATTAGTGCCACGTAAAGAAACCGCAGAAGCACTCCGAGCAATCAAGTCTCCAATTTCTGACTTGGAAACCTGTGACTCAAATCTTTCTCCTCCTTTCAAGGTAAAAGAAACTAGCAAAAACGGGGAGTAACACCATGTAAGAGGTCTGACATATAGAAAGTTGCTATATAGGTCCATATACAGGAAGCCCTGTTGTATAGTTCTCAGGTTGCGTTGGTGCATTTGGATCAGCATATCCATCAGTCGCATTTCTGTGAAACCCGCTTTTCTCCTTGAAGAATGATGTATTTCAGTATAGTTACCCTTTGTCTGTATTTACTCCATCTAATCTGGGCTGTCTTTGCTAAAACAGCCATCCTCCCTTTGACTTTCAATAGAATAATATTCAGTAATAACATACAAAAGTGAAGCTTACAAAGCAATTGCTTTGACTGTACAATCTCTAACATCAGAAATTACACAATTTCCTCTTCCCATTCCCTTTCTTCTCACTATAGAAGTCCGAATTCATATCCTTTACAAAGAGAGATTCTCCCGCAGGATTATCTGGGAAGACAGAGAAATTCTTTGGGGAGAGTCTCCTTACTGGCAGCTGCTCCACCATCTGAGACTTGTTCTTGCCCAACCTCTGCAAGATCTCATTTCTATTACTATCACAGATACCCCACATTCTACAGGAGGTATACCTTTATTTTTCACTCTTTGCTTGTCCAGAGTAGACTTCAAGTAATGTAGATGCCCACAGTAACTACTAATACCTGAAATTCATGTTTACGCAGTGTGGTGCTCTGATCTCAGCTGGGAGCACCACCCCGCTGCAAAGCACGTCAGGATTCAACCCAAATGGAAAATACGGGGTATTTTTAGTAATGATCAATAGCTTCTGCTTTTTATTTGCATCAAAAGCACATATACTATGCTTCATGTTGAACGTAACAGTTTTTCTTTCTGCTCAGTGAATGGATCATAACAAATCATCTGTAAACTTTTACAGCCAGCAGATGCAAGTTGCTTTCTCTCCGATTGAGCCGTATCTGCATGCCATGAAAGTACAACCTGTTCTCCTCCCGTCTCTCACAAATCTTGAAAATAAAGTGGTATCAGCTGCTTTGGAGCAAATAACAACAGCATCCATTTTGCCTCAGACAAGTATAACTTGTACACCATTAATAATGTTTTCCCACTTTTTTTATTACCAGTGGTAAGGAGCTAAGGAGAAGAGGCTAAGTGATTGAAAGCCTCACAAATCAAGCTACACATAGGTTAAAGAATCAACCACCTGAAATCCCTTCTCAGACTACATTCTCTCCATCCCGAGGGTTTCATCTACCATGTAGGCCTACACATGCCCTCAGAAGCCAAAATTTTCTGCTCTCGCCTTTCCGTCACTGCTTACTGGATTAGAGTCAGCACCATCCTAGCAGCTCCCCACAGCCGGTCTGACTCCAGGACAGGCAGCAGCCAGCACTTGGCATCATGTTCTGCAGCTGTTAGGGCATCCCGAGAATAAAAGCAGAAGAAAGAATCGGCTATTTTAGAGTCATAGTACGTCTTGGTCATTAACAGAATAAAACCACAGGAGATAGTGCTGATTAATGAGTTCCTCCTTTTTCTGCTTCTCAGTTAAGCTTACAAAGGTTTGCCTGTTAACTCCTGTTCTTTTAAATCCCAGCAAACATAGGGTTTCCTATGATATAATTATCAACATACAGCTTTAAAAAAAGTTTTCTTGCTCTTCAACATCAACGCTATTTGTAGAGGACATTATAGCTTAGGGAAGAGAAAAAATAATACTAGATCTGTGACAGCAAGGACAGCATTCAAATAACAGATTTCTCAACCAGTACCAGTTTTATCTTCCTTACTAAGGACAGTATAAAGTTGTACCATAGGTATTCAAAGTAGCTGGAAGAAAAAGGGAGCAAAATATTTCTTCTCCCTCTCAAAAAGACAAAAGGTGTCTCTGATTTTAGGGGATCGGTGTGGGTTGCAGCATGACTCCTGCTCACCCAGTCCCAACTGTGAAATGGAATGCACTAAAATGCCCATTTATTTCCCCTCCAACTATGTCACCTGGGAGCTGGAAACGCGTTACACAGTGACCTCTCCTCCTCTTCTTCCTGGCACATCTGAGGCTGTTGGCAACCCTCACAGCAACCAGAGGCCAGGCAGTCCCTTAGTGAGGTTCAGAGAGGAGGAGAAGGGTTGGTGGCAGAGGGGATTAGGCACTAAGCTCCGCTGGCTCCAAGTGTTTCATTAGGATGACTCACGCCGAGGCAGAACTGTGGTTTCTGGTGACTCACATGATGGCTAGTTTGGAGCTTGGGCTCTGTGTTCAATCCTTAGCCTGCAATCCCTTAAATAATCTTTTAATATGAAGTTTAGTTCACACACAGGGCCAGCAGAGCTGCTTTTGCTAAAATTAATTGGAAACGGATTGTGAAAAGCCACTCACATTAATCACCATGAGCAGTAAAAAGAAAATATACTTCTTGGGGTGGTTTTTTTTCATTTTATCTTTCTAAAGCATATCAGAAGGTCTGCTAACCAAAATCATCGCAATTCAGAACTAAGGCTTTTCGGAAACCTTTGTAAGCACACCGCACCCCTGCACCAGGAGAGGTAACAAATATCCCAACACAGGCTCAGTCAGAAAGCAGCCCTTAATGCAACACATCCCTTCGTCCCCCAGCCCGGCCCCACCTTCCTCCCTCCCTGCGACACAGCCAGATGGCTTCAAAAAATGCGTGGAATATGACATTTTAATTATAGATCACCTGCAGGTAGACTGCAAGAGGCCTCTCTGAAGAATAGGGAAGAACAATAAAAAAAACCGATAGGCTGGTTTCTAATTTTCTGTCTCCTCAGATGGCATGGTGAGAAACAAGAACAGAGAGCAGACCTAACGACAGGCAAATTAACTTTGTTCTTCTGGCGGGGCAGTGCTGGCACCGAGCCCATATCTCATGCTCCAGGCATCTCCCTTGCACCCTGTGGCACCCTCCATCCAAAGAAAAGCATCTCCCGCATCCCCGCCAAGTCAGCTTGGGGCCCCAAGTTCAAGTTTGGCATTTGCTTCAGCAGCTTGCTGGACTCTCAATCATCCTGCACAATGACTAATGAAAAGATTTCAGCGCAAATGCACTGGCTGGAAAGGTACATGCTGCAGCTGATCCCGAAACCATCCCCGGTGCACTAGTAGAGCCGGCAAGATTTTAGAGCTTTCTGTGAGCACAGTTGACCTTGGATATAACAGCTGTCCATCCGCAAGGCCTGTTAGACCACATCAGATTAAAAGTTTGAGCTTTGCTATAAATCTTTGCCATTGACTTTCAGTTAAATTGGCATTATCTTATCATTTCAATTCATACATTTTTTGATATTACCGGTAAATGGTTTCATTCTTTGTATGACACAGTTATTTCAGTTCTGAATTGCTCCCAATCAGTCAGCTTAATTCCATCAATAACAACTTAATAAGCAAACTTTAATTTTGCAGTAATGAATACTACTGGCAGCTTACTCTGGAGTAGCCTTTAAATAAAGCAATTTAGCCCCAGTACTGGTCACGGCCAAATGATAGCCACACCACCAATGTTTTATGCTTGAGATCCCGTATCTCAAGCCTTCACAGCAAGCCATGTAAGCAGAAAGAAACTGGATTTGTGGACAGAAGTGGGAAACTACTCCCAAAGGTTTGTGCATGCCACCTTGCTCCAAATTATAGCAAAAGCCAGAGACCATTAATGAGTACAGCCAGCTTTTGAGGCTGCCCTGTGGAAGATAACGGTGTTGGCAGCTTTGGTTTCAAGCAGCAGTGTTGGACCATTGGCTGCTCACTTCCCTTCTCTCTATCCTGCCCAATATTCCCTGCAGCTGAGAGGCTTTTTCTCCTCATTATTGGATGACACTAAAGAACTTGTCAATGTATGACTTGACAAAAGTTCCTGAAAGACTCCCTTAGCGCTCAGCAGCAAAGATGCTCCATACTTTCTTTCTTTATATACGTAGCTTGTTTTAAACAAATTAGTATTTTTTTAAGTGACATGGGGATCAGAAAACAAAATAGGTCTCTATCACAGATGCCAGTATAGGTTTAAGAAACAGTACAAGGGAACAAAATGCCTCTGTTCCCTGAATATTTCCCTGGATTTCCTCTGTTCATCAAGAGAGACGGTGTTTTCAAACTGGTCTGATTTCAAACAGGCTCAAGAATGAAGTAGTCCCCTCTTTTCCTGCCCCTTCTCAAGAGTTCTGCACGTAACAGGCAATGTCACAGTTTACTGTTGTTCTCTTTTAAGGTCCAAGATTTTTTGCTCTCTCATGTTCAGAGTCATTCTTTTCTCTTTTTAGATTACCTGTTTTAAAGATCTTTAATATTACACTGAAAAACAAAAAAAAAAAAGTAGAGTGCAGATTGCCATGGTGGTCTGGGCAGCCTTCAGCAGCCTAAACAAGTGGCTGCTCTAAGACAACTCAAACACTGCCAGCACAAATGCTCCACAAGTCTGGGAGGAGCCAGATGCTGCCATTTTATTAATATCTTCTATAAAAGAAGCTTGTCATTAAATCCAGGAAGAAAAACAAGGACTGGTACAATGCGAAAAATGAAAAGACACACAGTGTTTCTGGGAAAGCAATTTACAACGAAAGTAGAGCTTTTGTAAATGTAAAGTCTCAAGCTAAGTTAAAATGGCAGTTAGAATTAAGATGATATGGAGAAAAACCTTAATGTTTTCATCAAAGACACACATCCCAGAATTTTCTTCACTGATTGCACATTTAACTAAATGTTAAGTGATCAGACTGTAAAATATTTAATCAATTAACTTCTTTGAAATATTTCCTAGCCAGAGAAAAGCAATGCTGAGCTGTAAAAACAGCTATCACGTTTTTCAGCTGATAAATTGAATTAAATACTGTAGACATTTACATTCCATAGAGTAAGATAAGAACAGAAGTGTTAACATTCAGATATTCCTATCACCAAAGGAAAGTGCTAAATTTTTCAAATCAATATGCCCAGGGAAACTTTGTTACCACTAACAGTGAATACGAGACAATGGCACACCAAGTGTGTAAGATACAAGTGAGGAAAAATATCTGTTTACAATTTTTTAATTAACAGAATGCCAGAAAATAATAGCTGCGTCCCTACAGTGAAGAAAACGCATGCTGTATAACAGGAACCCCTTTGCACTGGTTAGAGTAGCCATACCCTGGAAAAGGCCACTCAAAGGTTGTGGAATAATCACTTCTATTAGATTTCTAAATTTGAGAAGATAGCCATCTATCTGGAATTGTCTAAGAAAAAGGTAGTCTCCCATGACACTAGCGTACAGGCTAGACAATGCATCTCCTCCAATTTTAGGATGCTAAATTACTTGGACCTCTTGCCCTCTTGTTATTCCCACTGACAGAGTCCTGCCTGCGCCTACAGAATTTAAAAAAGGAAAAATAATATAACGAATAACTCTAAGCATTACTCAACTTTCTTCCCATGTTTCTTTTATGGATCTATAAAACTCACAAGAGCATTTTAGGTAATTAGAAAATAGTAATTAAAATTATATTATTAATGGGCATTTTCAGAGTTTTTTAGTCTAAGATTTTTGTTTCTCCCAGTTTTCTAGTCTAAGACATTGCCAAGCAGCCAGCAGCTTTCTTCTGTGCTGGTAAAAGTCTTTTGCTCTTCTGCCTGATAATCAAATTAACTTTCTCTTTCCCACATTACTATAAATCCATTTCCCTAGAGACTCACCCATAATTACCTCATGCTGTAAACTTGAGACATTTCAGCAACAAAATTGTTAAGCCAGTTCACTGTCTGGGGATAGACACGTCTCTCTACTTCAAAAATTTTAGTACTTTAGCAAATGTATACATGGGAAAGATCATCAAAATTACGACATTTGTTCCTTGGGTATCTGCTTATGTCTCTATACACAACAGGTAGTTTTTTGGCCCACTCTCAGCCTTAGTTTCCCCATTTGAGGATATTAGTCAAGATCTGCAGAGTCAGCAACCACAGCTCTTTTCAACAGCTTTCAGCTCCTGGCATATTCCGGTTGTATCACTGCTGGGCACCATCCCTCAGCAAGTCGCTGCAAGATCTAGGTGGCTTCAGCCATGGTGAGGGACCGCCTCAAGAGCATCCTAGCCTGCCTGCCCAAACACACTCGGCAGCTCCGTATGCTGCCGCCATGTTGGTGTTTCAGTATCTCACCAGCGATTGTCCACGCAGGGCTCGGTCCAGAGACTTAGAGGAGGTGGCACTCCTTGCCATTTGCAAAGCTATTCTGCAAGCCAGTGGCGTGCACTCAACCCAGCCTGGAGCATGAACCAGGGCAGGCAACCAGCCTGGGAGACTTTCAAGGTTTTAGCTATCCTGGCATGGTCTTGACAGCTGGCACTGAGGTCTACAGCAACAGCTACCAGAAGACAACGTTAATGTTCGCCTTAGTAGACTTACTCTTCACTTACAATCGGTTTCCTCTGAAATAAAACAACACATAGTAGTGATGGAATTTGTACAATAGCATTAAGAAAAGCACATGCATGCAGGGGTCTGAAAACGCAGCCAAATCCCAGTCTACGAGAGGGCTCCACTCCCCCACCGCTGCTCAAGAGAAGAAGCCAGAAGACCAGAGCTCTTTTTTCAGCATCTGTTCCTCCCAAGGGAGACAGGGTTGGGGTTTTTTTTCTTTTCCAAAAGGCTTTATGTTCTCTGGAGCTGCAGTGGTGGCACTGAGAACATCACAATTTCACTGAAGCATTTCCCTACCTTTCACTTCAGAAAGTAGGTTGAATGCTCAGGACGGACTACTAAGAGTTAAAGCTACTGTGGCTAAAGCAGTTTTATAACCAGTAAGGCTGCTAGCTGTTGTTGATTTGCCAGGCATCTGGTACAGTACTTAGCACTTCCCAGTTTCTTCCTCTGGCAGATACAAGGAGGAGAAAGTCCAGCATCAACCTATAGTGATGCAAATTCAATTGCACTTGTAATAATAGGTATCATCCTTCCCGCTTCATTTTCTCAGTATCCTCCTTCTTGTCTCCTGGACCGAAAGAAATTGTATTTGAGTTCTTTTCTGATAGCTTATTTAGCGTTTTGAATCCTGATATAAACGGAGAGTATCATTATGCAGCATTGCTATGGGGATTAACAGGAGTAGTTCCAACAGCATGTAGCTGACCTGTGATGGTTTGGTATTAATGCACTGGTCAGAACACATTGCATAGTCAAGAAAGGAAGTAATTGCTTATTGCAAAATATTCCATTCAATAACTTTATGAAATTTCACACTCAATAAAACCCAGCCAAATTGCTTTTATACTAAAAATACCCAAAATAGTTACTACCCATTTACAAAGGTATTTATTCTCCATTCCCCCAAACATTAAATGTTCTTTATTTGTTCACCTTTCCTGCCCCCTGAAGAGTTGAACATCATTGTATTTTCATATGTGAAAGCTGTAGTTTGTAGTATCCCAGCAGCTTATGAAATTAAAATTTATGCTAGGAAAAGTTTCACATCTATATATAATATTGCACTCCGTTGAGAATCTAAGTATTTTGTATTTTAAAATATGATATAGGCAGATTGTTGCTTTACAATCCAGCTCCTCCCAAAGCTGATGGTAACACTCCTTCGCAGTCCCTAGATTACCCCTCACTTTTCCTTGATGAAAAGCCAGCTCTGCACACTTTGTGACTTCTGTAGCTGTTTCTGTAGCTGTTGGCAGGGTGAAGTGTTGTGCACATCACCCAGTATTGCACTTCCACTGTGAGAAGCAACCGGGTTTTGAGCGGTGTATCCGTGCGAGGGTATTCTCTAGAACCACTCTGTCTCTGCTAACGAACAGGGTGAGTTTTCAGCAGAGAACAGACTACACAAGGGTTGCAGCAACATAAGATATATTAATTTTTTTTTCCCCATAGTCACATGCCCACAGTCTTTTGCCTACACATCCATAGAACATCACTGAGTTTTTTTTGTAAATACTTTCTTTTTTTTTTTTCCTGTGTTTTTCACAAAGTGGTATACTTTGTGCGTGTCTCCAGGACCTTTCATAATCAGGACTTTAAAAGGAAAACGTAAGCAGAAACAGGAAAAATGCTGTTGGAGGCAACAATTCCAATGTTATGGACCAGCTGAAGCTAACAGAGCGACAGCAGTTTTCACATTATGCATGAGGACAGAAATCATGATGTTTTTCAGCATTTTACCATAATTTAAATTCTTGCTTTGCTGCACCAAATACACCCAACAGTTTCTGATGCCAACAGAAGAGGGTGTCTATCCTCTGTGCTTTGCAAAAATCAGTAAAACAGTGAGTGATCATCTGAATTGCCTTATTTCTTTATGATATAGTTTTGGTGAGAAAGAAAAGTTTAAAGGCGGGAGGTAATAACCCCACCATATAGGCAGAAATATCTTGCCTATTTTTGCATTGTGTAGCGTTTTTCTTATGCAAGACTTAAGTAGGTCAAATTAGTATTAAAATACCTTATTTGTAATGATGATTTTGCTAATAACTTCCAAGATTACTTTAATCACTTTGACATCCTCTATATTAGACTTCAGACTTCTTGCATTTCTCTGTTTTTGCACTTAGGCAGACCTTCTTATTAAGGAGAAAGCTTCAGTTTGACTTCTACATTGCTACTTAAAAGAAAACCACCTCTAACATTTAGATTATCTACACTGTAAAATAAAAATTCAAATTACTGTCACAAAATCTAATGAGATCACGTCGTTTAAATTAGCTGAAAAACTAAGGTCATACCGCTCAGCCAATAAAAGTTTAAAGTAGGAACATTAAAAGAAATAAAGCAAAATGAAAACGGGCAGTAAAATATTCTGAGGAGAAACATGGATTGTTTTCTTTTTTTCTTACTTCGAAGATATACGTGGCAGTAGGGCACACATGAAAGGTGTTCAGCATGGGAATAACTCCAGAGACTTTCTGTTGGCTTCAGCAGAAGGAAATTACAGTAATGTTGAACAGAAACAAACCTCCTCAATACATACGAGCTGCCTTTATGTCCCAACTTCCCTTTGGGCTAAGAAAATTAAGAGAAAGAAACAAAAAAATCATAGAAAAAGAAAATGAAAAACCAAAAAAGGAAAAAGAGTGCCCTCCCACTAAGACAACAGTCCCTTCGAAGCGGCTCCGTCAAGGACAACACCTCCTTACACATTTTTCTTGTGGGAGAGCTGATTTTGCGCTCCAAGACGAGAGACACTCATCAATACTGCTGAAAGCATAAAATATTCAGGCTATGTCCACCTGCTCCAGTCCAGGCACCAGGACAGTCCGCAGCACCGTACCCATAGAACATCACTTCTGCAGCAGCCTGGAAGATCACCGCCTACTGCCCCGTCACTGCTGGTCTAAGCCCAGCATCCCCAAACCCCTCAAGGTCAGGAAATCGAGTCTTGTATTTGATATTCATGTTTTAATAACTGTGAGGTGAGCACGGGGTCTCCCCAGGTAGTACTCCAATTCAGAGCTGTCAGTTCTCTGCCAGCACTTCCTCACAGCAAAGAGCGGCGTCGCATTCCTTGCAAATGATGAAAGATTGCCTAATTCTTCCCTAGTTCATTCACATGCACCTGCAGAATGCAATATATGGGTGACAAGTGACAAAGAATCAAACGGTTTTCAAGTAATACTTCATCTGCAGGAAGCAGAGCTTCACCTGCCTGTCTCGGGGGCTAAGGGAATATGCTCCAGAGTACAGAAATAAATCAGAATTATCAACATCCTGCCAGAAATGAGGTTCAACAGAAATAATAGCTTCAGTCTTTCCTTACCTTAGAAGCAACAACAATATTGTCACGTACCTTTCTTAAATAGTTACAGTTCTCACTTTATAAAAAGACACCTAAAGGGTCATTCTATTTTAAGCATATTTTATTAATGAGTTCTCCCACTGAACAACTTGATAATATCTACTTTTCCTGGGCTTACAAAGGACGGGCTATCAAACTATTTTGCAAAGCAACCTCAGTCAATAGACTTTCAAGGGGTTTTTAATGTGTCATGTCAGGCGATAAATATGTCTGTCTATCTCCACTAAGTCAGAGAAGAAGCCAAACACCTCAAGGAGACTGTTTGATATTTGCAAACCTTGAAAAATAAATGACAACACATAAATTGCACCTAAATAGAAGAATACGGCTATGCAGATAGAACAGATTGTTTTCAAGATAGAACACTAAAAAAATGCCAAACTTTTTTTCCTAGAAAAAATAAAGCTTTCTCAGTTCCTAATTATCTTG
>Ga0181612_114525_pt1 | contig 19189 bp, 7 predicted proteins | sample HoacroProtozoa21_FD_119630 | JGI IMG/M metagenome (GOLD analysis project Ga0181612, IMG submission 119630) | Hoatzin crop microbial communities from Cojedes, Venezuel. Combined Assembly of Gp0051906, Gp0051904, Gp0051908 | reverse complement strand
TCCTTCTCTGGAGATATTCAAGACCCGCCTGGACAAGATCCTGTGCAGCCTGCTGTAGGCGACCCTGCTTCGGCAGGAGGTTTGGACTAGATGAGCCACAGAGGTGTCTTCCAACCCCCACCATTCTGTGATTCTGTGACCTTTTGGTAACAGATGTCCCACAGCACAATGCAGTGGACAAGTGGCATGTGTACAATGATGGGGGATTGTCAGTCCTGAAGTAGGTGGGCCGCAGCCCACTTTTCCTTGTGGGATGCCTTGGCTGTTGTGAACCTGCAGGTGATATCCTTGATTTGTGTAATTCCCACTAGTGGTCAAGAATGAAAACTATGTCAAGAGATGTTCTAGGGTAAAGAAACAAATTACTTCATCGTTTGAGGTTATTACTAGGAATTGTGAAACATCTCACATCCCACGTTTCCTCTTTGGTCACACATGTATTGACTTTTTTGTTTTGATTGCTTCAAATTATGTGGCTTCACTTTTTTTTCATTTTTTTTTCTGTTTTTCAGTGGCTGTTGAATACCTATTTTTTATATAGGCTATATTATGCAGAAAAATGATACTTGCTTTGAAAAAACATGAAGTAAAGCTGGTTCTAAAAAAAAAAAAAGGAAAAGAAACATTAAAAAATAAAAATTTCCACAACTAATTCAGGAAAAATTTATTGTGCTAGACCTGAACTATACTTCAAATGGATTTCTCAAATCCCCAAAGAGAATAGAAAGAGCTAAGTCTCCTTTACACTGTCCATGCTAGTATGCAAGCATATGGTTATACTACATCCTATGAAGAGTCATTAGGTCTGTTCAGAAAACCCTGTGAGTCAGTCAAAATACCTCCAGATGGGAAGTGCAGCTCTGTCTAGCCCACATCACCATGTGGTGATTTAAAACTGTGATGAAACTTCTGGTGAGTGGGAGCCTATACACTTAGTTTAGCCTGTGTACTTAATTTTCAGGGTGTTTGCAGTCCCAATGAAATTAAGTTTTCAAAGTCTGAAATTGTCTTCATTTTTATTTAATGGTTATCAGCTGCCTTCTTTAGGTACTTGAGATGATTTACATTATCAGGACTTAATAAAATATTTCCGAAGGCTTTCTGTATAAAGAGTTTATTAAAAGAACTAAAATTTGTTCTACTGACAGAGACGCATAAAGTTGAAAGATTAGCATAAGGATGCTTCAGAAGTGTAAATTTGTATAAAGTTTTTCATACTAAAGTATGTATTATTTATATGGTGGCCTACAATGTTTTTAGCAATTCTCCTTAGTGAGGTAGAACTGGCTCTTTCTTCAACGGTGTAACAGTGCTGTCTTCGGTGGAAAGATTCCAGGAAAGAGAAACAGTCAATGAATTCTGTAATGCTAACTTTAGTAACAATTTAAAATGTACATTTTTCTGGTCTTAACCACGCATTGCTTGTCTTGAAATGTAGACAAATGTTAAGTATTAAAGAACCTTGAGATATGAGAAAATAAGTATGTTATGATTTATGTTTCCTTCATTCCTGTCACCTGAAATAAGAAAAATGTTAGCTCTCGATTGCCAAATAGCTGTATCTGCTATTTGTTAGATTGTGATTAACAATAAGCATTGACAGCTAGCACCTCAGAGAAAGCCAGCTCTTCTCATTTTACAGCTGATAACTCAGACAAGATTTAATCAAACAATGAAAACATACAATGTTTATCTTAGCTACTATGCAGGTCTTCACAGATCAAGGTTTATTTGTACAGATGTGCAACAAAACATAAGAAACGTTTCAGCTGACCCTCCAAAACTAGGTACAAATTTAGCTTTAATGGGCATCTATACTTTGACTGGCAATAGTCTCATAAAGGGCCCCTTTGCCTGTTTTTTGCCTTTTTTTTTTTTTTTCCTTGCCAAAAGTGGGAATAATTTGTGCAGATGGAAAGGATGGTAGAAGTATTGTTTTTTAGGCCATGTTTCTGAGTAGAATCTCTTTCTAAGCCACTCGCAGAGAGGCTTCTGCAATCCCTACCAAGAGCAGCCAGCCAGAGAGAAGGAATAACTTCACCCTCTTACTCTTCTCCTATGCTTTTGCATTTTGGCTGACACCTGCCGTGTATTAGCCAGTCAGAATCTGGCCTGCAACATCACGTGCGCGAAAGAAACTTACATTCTATTGAGTGATCATAATGTCTCACTGCACTAAACATGCTCATTAAAAACAGGCAAACCTGTTAAGTCAATACAACGTAAGAAACATTCCAAACGCTTAAAACTAGAATTGCAGCCAAAACTCCCTCAGAGTTGGAAATGATTAAGCTATATTCCGTATTTAGTAAATACGAACACATATGTGAATGTGAACACACTCATACACAAGGAAATATATATGCAGTTTGGAAGCACAGCCTGTGTTTCCAAGTTGCGAAGGGCTAGGAAGTGTTGCTATCTCAGGGACTGCTGTTCTGTGATGTTTCTGGTCCTATGGGACCCATGATTTAAAAAAGGAGTATTTTTACACCTTGGCTCCACTCTTCCCTATTCTTTCTTTTACTACAGCAAATGGAAAAGGTTTTGCTGTCTTTTGAGAAAGGAATGTATAATGTCCAGAATGAATGACAATAGAAGAAGGACCAGTACTAATGAGTTCAAGGAATGAGTCTCTGAATTAGTCTTAGCAGCAGTTGCTAAAGGACACAAATGTCTACGAAATGAGCAAGTGCCCTGGGCAAATATTCCATCACCCACAGCAGACTTACAATGTTGGAAAAGAGTAAATTATAACCCCTTTTTATGATCTTTGAGTGTAGTTAGTCTTCTGCTGATTTACTCCAAATTCCAGAGTGCTTCCAGTGACTCCTTCATTGAGCTTCTCATCACGAGAGCTGGGTCCTTCTGCAACTGGAGGAATTGCACAGGAAAGATCTCATCCAAAGCCTGATCAATGCATCTAAGGAAGTCAATGGGGAAAATTCTAACTTTCAAGTTTTGTAGGAGGCAATAGCAACACTGACCTATAGAAACTTCACAGAAGATCTGCATTTAAATATAGAACCATACCTCATAAATACTAACAGCTTATATATTCACTTAATATGGCATTTCTGATCCTCTTCTGAGGAGACTCTTGTGATCCTTGTTAAGAAACTTAGTGCTCCACAGATGAAGAGTTACAGAAATACGTTCCTGTGGACATCTGCAATTACAAATGGTCTACAGAATAAATAGTAAAGAGATTTGAGGACTGAGTCCATGAAGAACTAAACCACCTGTGAATATACCAAAGTATTAGTGGCATGCAAGTTAAAAATTCCCAAGCAGCTCTAGAATATCCTCATGCAGTGTACAGAGGCTTGGCCATGGCTATAACCAGGCAACGAACCTCATTTGTGTGCTGCAATTTCAAGTGAGATATCTATCAGGAACTTGTATACTAAACTGGTGGAAATGATGCCAGTCAACTCTCTCAAAGCAATATAAGTTCAAGATTTCAAGTTTTAGAAATGCTTAGAAGCATCCAGTCTTGGCAAGAGGAGCAGAGGGCTTGCCTGTCCTCCAGCATCAGTGCTTTCTTAGTCTTTCTTTGGCTGTATCACAGAGTTCAGCCCAGAGTGAGCTTTCTGTGGCTACATACTTTGCCGCCAGCTCTGTCCAATAAATGAGCAGTGAGGATTTTAAAGGGATAATTAATACAAAGAACTAATTCTGATTAGAGCAATATCAGTCTTTACCAGTTTTACAAAGAAACCAAGAACTCATCAGTTATGGCCTGATTAGAAACATGGAAAGAAAGATGGACTAAAGTTACATTTTGTTTTCTGAAAAAGGACTACTTGCTGTTGTAAGGCTGAGGGAAAAACAAGCAAAATGGCTAAATGGGTAACTGATGACTGTAGTATGATGAGGCCAGAACTTTCCCTGGCTTATAAATAGCCGAGCCAAAGTCTGGGATGAAGTGTGCTGGGGTCATATAAAGTATTCATGGCACATGCCAGAATTGCACAATCTCATAATTGTAATCCTTGCTTTCACCCTTTCATTTATTAGCTGCGGTATTTCTTGTGCCAAGCCTGTAGTTGAACTGCACATTCTCTGGGAAGAAAATGTGTTGTCTTTGTATTCAAGAAGGTGTCTGTCTCTTTGGGGAGCCACAATTATTGTAGTATCGTTCTATACATTGCTATAGTATTAATTTCCCAAAAAGCCTTTCTGATATGCCAGTTACACTCTTCAGTCTCCTCTCCTCTCTTTTTTTTTTTCTTTTTTCTTTTTTCTTCTTTTTTCTTTTTTCTTTTTTCTTTTTTCTTTTTTCTTTTTTCTTTTTTCTTCTTTCTTCTTTTTCTTTTTTCTTTTTTCTTTTTCCCCCATGCAAAAAGAGAAAAGCGTAATGCCAGATATATCAAACTGCTGGGTTTACAATCAGAAACACAAGCTGCCTCCCTGACAATGATACCAGTGAAAGGAAACATTTCACAATAAAGCTATTAGCAATGATGCGATCTGAAGTTCCAGATGCATGTCTCTAAAAGTTGAATTTGTTTTTTTGTCTGCCTGATTCTACATGAACATTCTCTGGAGATATTCAAGACCCGCCTGGACAAGTTCCTGTGCAGCCTGCTGTAGGTGACCCTGTTTCGGCAGGAGGGTTGGACTAGAGGACCCACGGAGGTCCCTTCCAACCCCTACCATCTGTGATTCTGTGATTCTGTGATTCTATGATTTCTGAGAAATCTGTACTGTTAAATGCACATGTACCAATTCTGTTGGGCCAAGTATATTGGGAATGATCTGCCTATTTCTGGTGCCTGCAAAAGTATTCCTGAACCCTTTGGAAAGCATGTGGAGCTCATTTGCATTTCCTTTTTAAAGTTGGGGAAAAAGTATCTATTTTGTGAAAACAGGCATTTCCTTGTGAAAAATATGTAATTTTTGGTTTCACTCATAGTATTTTAGAGAGAAGAAAAACATACATCCTTTTCCTCTTCCCAATTGTCTTTATTAACTTTATGCACTTGGCAGAAGAAATGTTCCTCAAAATGTCTGCCATATGATCCATTTCAGCTAATCTTATTCTGAATATCCAATTAATCTGAAGCATATCTACTGAAATTTTTCGGGGCCTGATTACATTAGAGAAATGTGTAGCTGTCTAATATTGCATCATTAATCTGATGATACCAAATGATGATCCATGTCAGCGAGTAGCTGTAAATTACAGGCTTATATACAACTGAGTATTTAATTTACAGACTATGTATTTATGTCCACACAGCTAGCATATATATACTTGGAAAGTGCCATTATTTAAATATTCTGTCACTTCATTTGACTTCTGTATTTCACATCAGTTCTTTGCATCTGTGAATATTGTAGTATGTGATTGTAGGGAAATATGACTAAAAACAACTTCTAAGCCATTAAAGCCATGCAGCTGATGCCTAGTTTAGGAGGATCACAACATGTTTCCCTGACTTCCAAACAAAATTGAGATTTATGGCAGAAGACCTAAATCTGTAGTGATACTGTGCTTCGGGAAGAGAGTGGAAGAGATAAAGGACCATGTCCATGTCTTGGGACACAGCAACAGCAAGAAACTTTCTCACTTAAGGATGTCACTGCTATGAGATGAAATACGTGTAGAACAGGCTCTCCTCAGCATGGATAAGCCAAGATAAGTGGTTCAATAGGCAACAGTTTTGTTAGAAAACTACCCCAGGAGGACTGCATCTCATTTTGTCCCAATCCGCCTAAGAAAAGATACAATCATTCTTTGAGATTTTATTGAAAGGTAAGAAAAGAAGAAACTAATTTTTAATCTTTCAAAACTGTTTAGAAACACGAATCAATTTTAGGAATGAGATAGTTTTAGTGGACTAAGCATTTTAGCTATATTTAGTGTTTATGACAGTTTTCTAAACAAAACTCCCAAGTAAGAATAAATTTTTACTTGGCAAATTTAAGCTGTGTTTGGTTTCAGAACATATGGTGTAGAAATTTGGGAAACTCATTTCATGATGCTTGAATTCTCCCCTTAACTTCTCTTTACCATTATATCAGCTTAGAGATGCAAAGTATATTTTACCTGAATCTCTTTGCCACAAACCCATCCCCCCAACACTCTGCTTGTCTTCTCAGACCTGCTGCCCCATTGTTTCCTTTTGCCTTTATAAAGAATTTTGAATTGGTAAAAGCTACTGTAAATGTCTCTCCCCCTACCTCCCTCCCTTCTTTATCATTCCACTTCTTTTCCTACCTTTCTCTCTGCATTTTTTTTGTGTCTATTTTTCCCTAGTCTGCTGCAATCTGGCATTGCACAACATTTTCTGCCTCCCATCTTGGATTCCCAAAATCTAATTCTTCCAATCAATGTATTGTTAGAAATCTGACAGAAGAAATGCCACCACTTTCTTTAAAGAAACTGGGCTGAATGTCAAAGCAGGATTACTTCAAATCCTAACATAATTATGGTTTTTCTTCATTTAGGGTGAAACCCTGGAAAAAACCCTACTCCTGCAATTCCTTTAAATTCAGTAGTGCGTGTAGCTACGGATATCATTACGGACAACAAGGAATATTTTCTTCCTGGGGGAGAAACTTATCCCAGTTTTGTCTTCATATTATAACCTTCAATAATCAGGGGGTAGTTCCTAGCTGTTTACTTTTTCTACTGTCATTGCCTACTGTTAATACTAGTTTTTATTGCCATGCTTCAAATGGACATATAGCCCAACTCCTTGTGCTTTACATTGTAGCATGTTGTAGTTTAATTTTACCAGATTCTATACATATTTAGTTTACAGAGGTCAGAAAATCTCAGTTGCTAGAAATCTCCTTGTTGTTGCCATGTTCAAGAGATTAGCTCCAGTTTGCTAAATCAACGGTTCACCATTTAATTCTTGTTTCTATTTTCTTCTATCATCTATGAAAATATTCATAGTATATGGGGTATCAGAAGTAATAAGTATTGGAATTATCCTTTATAAATCTGAATCAGTTCTTCAGATTTTCTTATAATAACAGCACATTAAAAAAAAATTAATTAAAATTATCTTTTTTTTTTTTCTTATCTATAGATGTTAACTCTGGTCCTGGTATTAACCACACAGAAATTTTTAAAGAAGTAAGAATTCATTGTCATTTGTTTTTATCTAATTCAATGGAAGCTTAGTAACTATTAGACTCCACTGGTGGTGGTGTCCTGGTATGACTTGAAGCCTTCACAGTAGGTCTTTTGTGACCTCTAAGTACCAGTGATTTATGATGACGAGTGTACAGGCAACACTATGTTAAGGCTTGGGTGTATCTATTTACAGTCTAGATACCTTCAGTTGCTGGATGGCTTGTTGGGAAGTTGTTTTGAGAAACAGTACTGCTGCTTAACCATCTTTTATTTTTGTTATAATTTCTTATGAATAAAGCTGTCGCTTTATTTTTTCTCTCAAGTGCTTAAATATTCTTTGGTTCCCTTAAAAATTAACAGAAATGTCAACTTCTTCTGGCCTCCCACAAATTATGTTTATTTTTCCAATTTAATATTGGAAGAGATGGTGTCCTGATCCAGAAATGCATCTTTGCATTCCCCTGCTGTTTGTCACACCCAAATGTTTATTGTCTCTTGCCTTTTACTTTCTTTGCAAATTATTTAGAGCAAGGGCCAGATGCTTGTTCTTTGCTCACTGCCCAAAACATTGTAGTGACAGAAGACTGGTAAAAGCAATTGTGGTGTGTGCTTATGTGTAAATATTCAATTTGGACAGTTTTTATTCCTTGCAAACATACATCTGGAGTTATTATTTATCCTGCTGTTTGTGTAAGCTTGCAGGGGTGAGATGGGTAAGCATGCTACAGACCTTCTTCTACAATCTTGCAATGAAGAAAAACATCTGTTTAGTCAAAATGAACACCTTCATTGGAAAAGTAATTGATTAAAAAGATGTAGAAAATATGTGCCATTTATAAATCTGTAAGTTATTCAGAAAAAGGAAATATAATTAACATTTTCAGTGACGTTTAAAGAACAAAACCTACATACTCCTGAAATTTTGCACCATACTGAATTTGGCTGCAAAGCTCCCATTTTCAGTAATATCATGGTTTCACTATAGGCTGTTATCATGCTTAGTATAATGAAAGAATTTCTTCATTGTTAAATAATGAAAGCAGAAAAGAGAAGAAAATAAGCTATGTATTATGTTTCCGCAAAGAAAAGCAACCAGAGCTGTTTAAGTGAACTGGCCTTTATGTTATATTGGGAGAATAATGAAGTACAAAATCTCCATTGGAAACATTTATGTGTGTGTGTGTGTGTGTGTGTGTGTGTATGCATCTGCAGCCACATCCAAACAAAAAGCCTCAACTGATTCTACAGAGGCTGTGGGGATTTTCTCTATTTAAAGGTGAAGCTCCCAGCAAAGAAAGCTGAAGTGTACCAGTTGCACATTTAAGGTTCCTCAGTGCTGTATGGGAACATACCAGAATGTAAATATCCATCATTCCTTAATGTTCCTGATGTAGCATTTTTTGTTTAGTTAGTCAGTTTTTCTTTTGCTTAGCAGAATCCCCAGCTTTTCAAGTTTTGTCCATACAAGATGCCAGAGCTTTTACATAGCTAACATTTATTGGTGAACTAATTGACTAGTTCTCCTCCCCAATCCTTTGAGTGTTCTCGCATTTTACACAATCACTCTGTGTCTCTTTTGTCCACTTTGCAAATCACTTTCCCAACTTTCGCTGGTGAAGTCAATAGGTTGTAAGACCACCATGACTGCCTCTGCCGAGAGCTTGGCATTAGGAGAGCATTGCGTGTTTCAGCCTTGATAGCCTGGAGTAACTATTAGTTCTAATTGTTGAATGGTTGAACGCTTTGAAGGACAAACATATGTCCTAAGGCTGTGGCCCTGATGAATGCAAGGGTTTCTTTCACTTGTCATTAGTAATTGAGGGTAAATTAATATTTACTAAGCAGAGTTTCACAGAAAAGGGAATGCATGAGAAATCTAAGGAAAAAAATGCCACAGGAGAAAATGTTGGTTCCTTTAACACTTTGAACTCGGTTGACAGCAATTAAAAAACAGCTAGTGGAAACATGGGTTAAGCTTAATAATTTTATTACTTCCCCCCCCTTATGTTAACAATCATTTTCTCTCCCTTGGTATATAAAATTATAAACATTCCAGATGTGTAGTATATTTAATTAATGTGTGATACCCTACTAGGTAGAACTGTTGAACTGCTGGTTTTTACAAAATAGATTTTATTTACACTATATGAAAATCCATCATATCTGTGTGCCTGTTTACAGAAGAACTACATGGGCACCCACTCCTGTGTAGTATTCTATTTATTTAGTAAATCTGAAAATGTTACACAGATATAGCTTGTTGGACCAAACTGTGACCTTTAAATGCTAGAGGTTGTTGTCATATGATATGTGTATACATATATATTTACACTTTTGTTTGATGTTACCTTAAAGCATCATTAACGCCCTGAAGTGATCCGTATGTAGACTGAATATTTAATGCTGTTTGAACTAAATATGGAGTAGGCACTACTCAGTGCAGGTCTTCCTAGTCAGCTCCATAAGGGTTTTTTTTCAGTGTTCAGCTATTCAGTAACACCAAATGGAAGTATGTAACTATAACTGGCAGGGTGTCCACCCCAACAGACTACCAGACATAAAACAGTATGTGAAACAGAAAAGCGGTGTCTCTGAATGGGATCAAATCCTAGATTATTCAGTTCACTCTGAGTCTTGACTCTGCTACCAAGGCGCTGCTGTTCAGCTTTGCTGGTGGAGCTATGGCATGCTGTATTTGCAGGAGCAGTTTTCTGCTGGTGGAACGACCTTTCCTCCAGCCAGACACCAGCTTGGATGCTTTCTCTTGCTAGGGCCCCATCACGCCAGGAGCTGGGCTGAAAAGTGATAGTAGGGCATTTTCCATGCCCAGACACAGCTATTTCAGACAAGTATCACAGCACAGACCTGGTGTGAAACAAAGTGGTCTATAGTCTTCTGAAGAGAAGAAAGGAAACCGCACAACCAGCACTTTCCCCCAGCCCTTGCAATGCAAGGAGATAATACAGCCCCAGCATCACAGACAACAAACCGCACTCTGCTCTATCTTAAAAGAAGTGTCAAACACATGGGGAGACTGGCAATCCATGCATTTAAATGTCTTTATGGTCACATCATAATATCCCATGACAAATGGAGCAGAAGCTAGGATTGCAGCTTTGTGGAAGTAAAAAATGCTTTCAGAGGAGAGAAATGTTAAACCAGATTTAAGTCTGCTATTGCTAAGGAAGCCACATGAAAAATCCTTACTGAACTTAAAAGCCCTGAATTAAATGTCATTATACAGCAGATACATTGTATTCATCTGTCTAAAATTCTTTGGAATAAAGCAAAGAACATTCTTTTCGTTACATATATTTGAGAAGAAAATTTTTTTACAAAGCTGGCATGACATTGACTCTTTAATGTGGAAACAGCAAAAGTCACTGGTAAGACTGTGTGAAATCTCAGCTTAATCTTCATTAGTCATACAAATCTGTTCCTCATTTTGAGACATTTCAGCTTTTAAATAAAATGCCTTCACAGGTAGCCCTGTTAGAACTCAACTTCCAAACATGTGAAATGATGAAATATTATTTTTTTCCTGGCATATATGACTCCTTGTGGAAGGTCTTCCCTAGGTCTCTCTAGATTAGAAAGAAAAATACGAAACCACTCTCTAAACTCCCAGTGAAAACGCGTTAGACACCAGTACGTCCTGCTCTCCAGCAAATCAACTTTTATATGGGAAGCAGTGAAATCTACGCCCAGGCCACTGCTGGCTCCCATGCTGCCCTGCCCGGAGCCCTCCGAGCTGGCTTCCTCACCCATCGAGAAGTCACATCCGATTGCCAGTATGCTAGATGTCTTTCTGCTTGCAACAACTGATCAGCTTTTTTGCTTCTGAGGTTGTAAATCTTTTTCTTTAAAAGGGGAAATACATCCAAGAGCTTAATTTAGTATAACAAGAAATTAGTCGAAAATGAGGGGGAAAAAAACCCCATAACAAAAACTCCTCTCATGTTAACTCTTGACACTGTGCTATAGAATTTCAAAGAAAGCATGTCTTACTAGCAGCTTTAAGAGCTCAACTTCCCATTAACACCACTAATAAAAATGTAATTAGAAATGCAGTTTCATTTTCTCCCTCCAGCAGAGCATTACCACATTCCTTCCCTGCACAGGCTCAGTGTTTCGGAGGTTGCAGTTAGCAGCCAGCAAGATGTGTCCTTTTGGCGGAACTTGCCACTTTATGAAAGATGTGGTCAAGATCCCAAGGAACTCTATTGATACCAGATGTAGTCTTGTCACTAAGTCTTAAACCAAGACTCTCATGAATCTTAAGTTTCCATTTTCCCTCTCTGCTCTGTTACAAGGAAAAGAGTCTAAGTGAATTACCATCGATGTCGGGAGCAGAAGCAGTTTTTATTTGAAAATGGACGTCATCATGGGAAAATGTTATACAAGAAACTATGCTGCAACACATTTTTACTAAATTAGGCAAGCTGAAGTTGTCATGGCTTAATTAAATGAATGCTTGCATAAATATATTAGTATCTCTCGTCAGAATCGGTAGTCCTCAAAGTCAACACTGCATTGCCAATTTAGTTTTTAGACAATAAAGGCACTAGCTTTTTAATATTAGTGCTGTACGTGTTGCAAAACAAAACAGAAACAATTCTTACTGGTGAAGAATTTCAATAAACTTTAATAATATCCACATGTACAATAAATATTTCTGAGCCCTCAAGCACTGATATTTCCTTTTGAACAGAAATTGATTCAAGGTGACAAATTCGTAATCCATTATGATGGATGGAGCTGCTTTTTAAAAAAAGATAAAGGTATATCACTTATATTTTCTCTGTGATAAGATTTGGAAAAAAAATTATTTAAAAGAATGCCAGCTGTAATGAAATATAGTAAATAGAGTCAACTGTAATGTTAATTTTTATTAAAGCAAGTGTCACAATTAGAATTTCAAAGAAAGGCAAATGATAAAATTATTTGTTTTGGCTACCACAACTGTCTTTGTAGCCACTTGGGCTAAACGAATATCTTAATTACTTATCTAAAATTAATTAAGTAAATTATGATCTTGGAATTAAATTTGCAAGCTGGAAAAACAAGTGTCATAAGATAAAACAGAAACATGTGTGAGTACTTCTGAACATATTTGCAAAGTACAGCTTTGCCATTAAAGGCTCAGATGCTATAATTTTGCAATACATAAGAGAAAACAACCGTTGCACGTGTGGTGTAATAGCAAAAGTTGATTCCTTAATGGTATTTAGTGTGTTTGCATATTTGTTCCCTATTGCCTTGTAGTTTTAATAAACCCATTTCCATTAAAATTCAAAACATCCTGTTGACAGATTCTGAGGACAGAGAAGATTGCACTCAGAGCTCATGGTCAGGGTGCACCCAACATGGTGTTGCAAGCCTTGCAAGGAAAAAAGGACATATTAAAGGTATTTACAGGGTGACAGGGGAATAGTCACTTTCAGCCTACCTATCCTTTTTACCCTGCAGTGATACCAAGTGCACGTCATGTTGGAGTGAAGAGAGGCAGAGCTTGGTCACAGGTTTGAGAGAAGGCAAGTTCTCCCCTTGTTGTTTATAAGAGAATAATAGTGAACCTGTGCTAAAGTGACTAGAATGGATACCTGTCAACACAACGTACCTTTACTTGAATAAGAGAGAAGGTTCTATGGGAAAAGTCACATGAATTAAAGGGTGTTTGCAGGTAAATGCCACTGGCTTGCTGCACTGCCTTGCTCTATGAGAAGAGCAGAGGCTTCTCCTTTATCTGTGTTCCATAATATACTATCCAAAATAAGAAGAGAAGCTAATTGTAAACTGTGTTTTTAACTAAGTTATGAGAGGTGCCACACAGTGGTGATCTGGAGGAAATATATGCTTTCCCCATTCCGCAGGGCTTTTACAGGCCTTATGTGAAATATACGAGAAAGATGTAAACTCAGCTATTATGAGTAGCTAATAAGAGCCAAGAAGAGCATAGCAAAGTATACAATAAGTAGTCAGTGATATAAACCATTACAACGAGCCCTTCTTATGTATCTGAAGCCAGACGCTGTTCCATATTACATAACTGTAAATCCAGAATAGTTCCATTGAAACCAATGAATCTACTCCAGATGAGAGAAGAATTTTGTCTGCGATCTATCCACTTCAGATCAGTTCATATCTATATGTCTGTAGTTTACTGTAGTGTCTTTTTAAACGAAGAAAATACCTGAAATGACCCAGTGATCTCCAGCACAGTGTTTATCTGAAAAAGCAAGCTTCTCTGACAGGTGAGTTTCTGCCTACCACATTACTAGGAGTTTATTGACTGAAATCCACAAAGTTCATGTTGAAGCGGGAAGAGCAGTAAACCATATCTTACTTCTAATTTCACATATATAGTGTCTTGAAACCAGAATCCAGAATGGGCTACTTATAAGGCCTGCCTGTTACACACAGTTGTCAAAGTAAAGCAGAAATGAAAGGCATTTATGGCATGTCACATCCTCTGCCTTGCATGTGCAGTGTATTTAGATCTACAAAACAAGTGCAATTGCAGCAGACGTGCTCTTTAAGTGCGTGTACAGGAATGATGGGCAATGGCAGGACTTTGTAGATGCCAGGGCTCCTTTCCACATCACTTTTGTGGCAGAACAGAAATTCATCATCACAGAAGATTGAAGACTTTATTTTCTCTAGAGAAAATTGTAATAGGATACAGATTACAGAAACTCAACTGCTTTTCAAGTATATCTGCAACATTCCTGATGGTGAGTGATGGCATGTTCTGTGTATGTCAACAAAATTATTTTCCCCTTGATATGCTCATAGGTAGATACCGCATTACAGAAGGTAATTTGCTTTGCGTTAACCCAGCAGATGAGACAGTTTAGTAGGAGCAGAGACATAGTACGGGGATTTAAAGAGCTTAAATTAGGCATCTTTCTCTCCTGCATGATTGATTAATAGTCCGATGTCTCCAAAGGGCTATAGGTTTGCCAATGGAAAGCAAAAATTGCAAGGGTGTTTCTCATCTCTTCCTTAAGGGATTTCAGACCCCTGATTCAAGACTGTAAATGTGTAGCTTTTATCCACTCAAAACATCAACCATGTTGTGAATATAGCTGTCTAATCGAGCAACAATCACCATTTCTAAGATCTGCTCAGATTAGTAAAAAGTTGCCTGGTGCCTAAGAATGCAGATATTTGAATGTAGGTGTTTGAATCTGTGCCTGGGTAATGGAAATCATGGGGAAGATTCCTTACATCCCCAGAGGTAATTTGAATGCACAAATACAACTGGCAATGCCAGCCCCTGTTCAACCTCCCAACTCTGTGTAACCATTAGGGTTGAAGACCTCTGCCTTTTCCATGGACAGCATTTTTCCTCCCTGCTCTTGAAGATACCCCATCCTGCAGCAGAGGGGCAGCCCTCACCAAACCAGGAGAAAAGTAAGTGGGAGGGAGTCTGATTCTACAGTATTGTAGCAGGGACCTGATAAAGAAGAGGAATATTGGATCTTTTGTCCTGCTTGCCCTTGGTCTTGAGTCATTTGGAGTTTTTTCAGCTGCTCTGTTATGCATTTTTGAGCTGCATAATGTGAATGGGAATAGACCTGGGAGCAGAGCCAGTTCCATCTTTCAAGCTGAGTACCAAAACCATGAGGCTGTGCAGTCCAATGCCCTTTAGCTTCCTCTCCTGCTGATGCTTCGGCTTTTGGACACCAGAGGAAACAATGGTTCAAATTCAGCAGGAGGGCTAACAGTCTCTTCACTGCTGCCCTGCCCAGCAGATAGCCTGGGGGTTTGCCTCTTTCTGTCAAAAAGCAGGCCTGGATTTCCTTAGAGTGAGCAGGTTCTTCTTCCTCCATTTGTCACTCCATGGATTGGAGCTCACCTGAAAAGGTGAGCTTTTCTAGAGCGGTTTGTGACGGAAAGTGCCCGTAGCTGCTGCCTTCGGTGCTGATCTCGGGACTGACTGTGTGTGAGTTTCCTCAGGATACGCCACACCTTCCAGGATCCCTTCCCTTGTGTGGCAAGGTCCTGTACAGTAGGTTCTCTGCCATGAAATCCTAAGCACCTCCCTGTCTCAGGTCTCGAGGTCCCTGCCTACACAGACTGAAACATGTGTTTCCGCATGAGGCTCCCAGGCCTGAGAAGCAGAGGTACTTGCCAGTCTAAAGTGGAAGTGCTGAGCGAAGGTGAGCATTTCTGGCATTAAGGATTGCTGAAGACTAGGAGTTCTGCTACTCTCTGAGGACCTGCACGGCACAGAAATGGTGCTGTGGTGGTCTCCAGGGTGTGTATTCAGCTGCACTCCTGACTTGTGAGCCGTGAGTATGGCTTGTTGGCATGGCATCTGCGCAAGCACCCACCACCTCCCGCTCCCTGGTTTCCATGGGGAGACGACTGATAACTATAACCAAGGTGGGAGTTTTGGTGCACTTTGGCAGGTGAGTGTCAGAGAAGGAGGATTCTCATTCCAGCAGACTTCTGAGTATTTAGACAGGAGTTAGAGAGAGTTACTGGGATGACTTGCCTAGTGCTACTAAGTAGAAGTTGTTATTCTGATCTCTGAACTCCAAGACAATTGTCTAAGCTCAGTTTTCTACAGGAGATCCATCTTTATTATAGTACTATAATACGAGATGGAATTCACAGAGCGTTACGCAGAACTGCAGATATTATCTGAAGCATGGGCTATTACTTTTCCTTTCTGTTGTTTTGCAGTTTGCAAGGCTCACAGTCAGTTTATGTCCCTGCAGAGCACAGGTAATTCCCTTTGATCTGAGGGGAGTTACATGCAACGTGTACAGGAGTACAGGAACTTCACATCTTCTTTTAAAAGCAACCAAATAAATGCTGAACAGTGTTTTCCGTTTTACACTGAAGATTCACCGAATCATTTAGTAGTTTGGCAAAGAATGAGACGGCACTTCTAAAACAGTGAGGAACCCTTTTCTAGCGGTTCTACTGTTGGACTGAAAATTACAGGATTCTTAAAAAGTCACGTACAAAACACAGCTTCCACACTCCTCCTCTTTGTTGTGAAAAGTCGTGCTGTTGAATATCATCCTTTTGGCAACACATGGCAACAGCAACTTACAGTTGTAGAAAATAATCTTGAACACTGCTGTTGAAACAGAATCTACTTATGGTGTTGACTCCAGTTGGAATTCTGGCAGAGCCCTGCAGCATCGCCACCAAGCAACACCCCTGTGTGTTGATTTTCATCAGTTTTACATGTTGTACAATTCAACTTCAAATTGATTCTCATCTCTGTCAGAACAGTGATTTTTTTTTCCTGCTGGGCTGCTAACTAGAGGGAGCAAAAATAAGCTAAGTTAAATTACCTCCTTATAACTCTGTAAATGTCTTTTTAGAATAAATACAAAGAATGAACATAATGCGTGGGTTTTACATCACATAGAGCCTGATGTAACCACCAGTGACAGTTGAAACTCATATGTTCTGTTATATGACGCTATTAAACAGCAAGAGAAAGTTACAGAATTTTAAGAGTTATAAAAATTAGAGAAACCAGAAAGTCCTTCAGGGAAGAACTTCTAGGTATTTTAAGGGTATATTAGAAATTAGAAAGATGAGACAGAAAGCAAAGGAAGGAGCACAACATATTTTTGCAGCACATTGAAAATTCTCTTTCTCTTAGGGGATATTTTTATCTTTGTTTTAATCAGTATTTTCTATCTGCAAGCAATTTAGGACAATGTTTGTTTGGCTAAATATTTCACTGCACATATACTTCAGTTACCTTTCCCTATGTATCACCTGCCTGATGAAAAAAACAACCATTGACCTTGTGGCTGGAGGCAAGGGTGAAAAAACAACTACATGCAGATTAAAAATGTTTTTCTGAAGCACACTGAGGTCATGCATTTTAAGTAACTTATTTCACATTTCAGAGAAAAATCTGTTGCATTTCTTTCCAGAGTTATGTGCATAACACCTACATACAAGCAAACCTTAAACTAAATCTATACTGGCTTGAAGTTAACAGCTTGGCTCTCCAACCAGTGTGGCCACAGTACAGTAAAGAATTTGATGGTGAAATGAGGCTTTTTAGCTGATCTTTGAGCATTTTCATTTCAGTATGTTTTAGCTCTCATAGCTGGAAGATGTCTGTGATGTTTATGTCAAGTTCAATTTAAAGACAAACACACTAATTTTCTTCATTAATGATCATGGAACCATTTTTTTTCCTAAAAAATGTTGTATAGATGAAATCATCTGGATGACAGTCTTGGCTTTGGGTCTGATTGATTAGGAGTGTAACTGATGTGCACAGCTATGTGCATCCATTTCACGTGCTCCAGGTTCTAAATCTCCATGGAGAGGATTGTGCCTGTTGCCTGTGAGTGCTCATTCTGACATTTTTTCTGAGTGTATGTGATTGTTAGTAAATCAGCCCATAAATTGTGCTCAGTAATTTGCAGAATATATCCTGGGTGGGCATGATCAGTCAAGTATTTGGAGGTGAATTGACAACTGTTTTCTGTGGTTAGTCTATTGGAGCAGATCTGGGGTGTTCAAACACAGGGTATTACTGTCATTTCAGGCATGGTCGTTTTGGGTGAGGTATACTGGTTGTCCTTTGGAAGGACACAAGTCCTAGATAACACAAAGCTTCCAACAATGCTGTAGGTGCAGATGCCTGGTAAACCCTGCACTTAAGTATCTCTAAGTCAGTCCTCACTTGGACCAAGACACCTTCATGCAAAGTGGAGGAGGACGACGATCTGGAAACTGTGTATCATCCCTCGGTGCGGTGACTTAGCCAGGTCAACTGATGCCTACACAAAAGGCCCTTCTTTTCCATCCTTGCTGCAAAGTGATCGAGAAGCTGATTTTGTCCTCTTGTAAGCATCTATGGCTACTGCATGAAGAATTCAAGATGATCAGAGGTTTCCTGGTGCTTCATCTATTAAAACATGTTAGTGCAAAGAATCTGCCACAATCTATTTCTTACTAAGGAACTCCAAAATGCATTGTATTGTATTTTAGGACTTTTCAATAAAGGGATCTCAAATAAGAGAGTGTAAACAGAATTTGTCATGAGATGATAACACCAAAGGGAATAGCTGTGAACAGACTGGAAAATAATTTATATGTGTGACATTGTCTGCTCATATCTGGTGCATATTGTAACCATCATTATTTGGATTATTCTTTTCCTTTCTACTCGAGAGGCCTATCCATTATGAAAATTGTTATTGTTTCAATAAGAATACAAGTTGTTCTGAATTTTGGGAGGCAGATTATAGCTATTGTTGCCAGTTCCTAAAATGCCTGTTGGCCATTACTATTTTATTTAGTAAATAAAGAGTTTAAAGCAATAATTGTTATTTGTTAGAATGAACAAATTTGAATCCCTTCTTCTTGCAGGGCCTTCCAGTTAGCATTTTCTATTTCTAGCTGTTCTTGCTGGAAATACTACCAGCATTTGCAAGCTGAAAATGCTTTAGCAGCTTGGATATGAAAATACCATAAGTTAGCAAAGAAGGAATAGTTCATTTTGAACTACTATTATTTTCATCATCTGTAAGGAACAAATTTGGGATTTGTAACCGCCAGAACCACCAGTACTGAAATTAAAGGCCAAACTCTTTAAAGTAGCAATGGGAACAGCCATCTCCTCTACAGATCAGGCATACTGGATTGTTGGTAATAGATACTATTGAAGACAGTATTGGTAGCAGTATCACCTGTCTTAGCCTTGATTATCAGTCATGTGTGTATCCAGCTCTCCCTGGTATTGATGAGAATGAAGTACCATAATATTTTTTGAGCATTTTGGCACTAGAGGATTTCCACTCAAGCCGACAAGTCCTCTGGGCCTCCTCATGTTCAGACGGAACTTCCTATCCTTCAGTTTGTGCCCATTGCCCCTTGTGCTGTCTCTGGGCACCACTGAAAAGAGTTTGGCCCCATCCTCCTGACACCCTTCAGATATTTATAAGCATTTATTAGGTCCCCTCTCAGCCTTCTCTTCTTCAGGCTGAACAAGCCCAGCTCCCTCAGCCTCTCCTTGTAGGAGAGATGTTCCAGTCCCCTCATCATCCTCGTAGCCCTCCACTGGACTCTTTCCAGTAGCTCCTCATCTTTCCTGAAGTG
>Ga0181612_106224_pt1 | contig 19189 bp, 23 predicted proteins | sample HoacroProtozoa21_FD_119630 | JGI IMG/M metagenome (GOLD analysis project Ga0181612, IMG submission 119630) | Hoatzin crop microbial communities from Cojedes, Venezuel. Combined Assembly of Gp0051906, Gp0051904, Gp0051908 | reverse complement strand
GTTCCTCCTTGTCTTCAGCTACACAGGCAGACAAAAAGCTGTGTCATTAGATCCTGGCCGCAGCAATACACACACCAAAACGCAGTAATTTTGCTCGTGTAATGGCACCTAGACTCTGGGCTTTTTGCCGGCCGGGCTTGGCCAGCCGCAGGCGGTCAGTCCTCGCTGCCAGCCACGCCAGCAGGACTCGGCAGTGTCGACGCGGTGTCAGCCTGCGCTACGCCTCGGCCCCAGCAATCGGGGACTGCCGCCGCGCTCTCGCACAGGCAAAAATACAGCTCCATCTTGCCCCCTTGGAAATGACATTCACGGCAAAACTGCCCACAAGCAAGCACACGGGGGAACAGCAATAAATCTGTCCCCTCATATAACTGGTCTTCGCTGAACTGAAGTTTTTATAGAGCTGCGCTACAAAATTGGGGGATGCTTAAAAGTCATTGCTTAAGAGACGAGGAGCTTACCAACTACAAATAAGACGTGACATGAAGGGATTCCTCCTTTCCGTTCTTACAATTTTAATGTTTCCATAAATGTTTTACATACACACACTATCTGTCTTTATTGTAAGGTTGTAAATTACGAAGGCTAATTTTAAGAAAAGAATGGACGTTTAAAGCAATGTGAAGCCCCATAAATGGCAAAGGCAGTCTATACCTTATAATATACTGCATCTACTAGCAATCCACCAGCGTTTAAGTGACCAGTGTGAGCATGACCTGGACTAAAATTAAACTTCACAGCCCAGGATTACATGGCTGAAAAAAATGGCACGTATTTTAACATACGCACTAAATAAAAAACAAAGAATCCTAAAAACTCAAAAAACCCCCACATACGCACGAAAATGATCGTACTCATCAATATACAGGTAACAAAATACAGATACAAATTAATACTTTTAGGTTGATAATTCACTTAAGTTACAACATATTCCACACACGACTCAATCAGAAAACGTAATTTTTTGGAACAGCTTAGTTAACTGTATGCCCAAACCACACCAAAGGAAAGTTAAAGTCACAAAGTCAAGTATTCTAAAATTAGGAATTGCCAGATTAAATTTACTACTGCAATCATAATTTTATTCTCTTGTGCATGCAGCACACTACCACACATGGTTTTTATTCCACTGCTAGCTTTTTTCACACAACTGACAAGAGATCTGCGAAAACTACTGGAAAGTTGGAAGGAAAGCAGAAACAACAGAAGATTACAATGATTAGTCCCTGATTCTAGAGAAAAACAATAACACAGAAAGAAAAAGAAACCCAAACACCCGCTGTGTTTCCTTGTCTCTGTGTCACTGAGATGGATGGCTTCATATCAACGTGTTTCCAACATACAATCAGCCACCTTTTCTCTGACTGAACATCTAGAGAGCGGTACCTTCTCCTGGGAGGGGCAAAAACCCCAGATTCTTCCATGTGTAACAGGTAATATTCCAGGGAATATGAAAACACAGGACAAATCTGCTTTTGTAAAATACTGCATTGCAATGCGCGAGTTTTGTTCATCTTAAGCAGGACATTCGAACTGCCAATAAAACCAAAAAAAGGAAGCATCCGAAACTACATCTCACCCTTTATTCACTCGGCTTTAAAATGATAACCCCTCATTAGAGGAACACCTCATTAAATAGCCCATCTGGATCATTGTGCAGGTTCTCTGCTCTAACAGGCAGCACAAAACCCTGGAGAACTTGGGGACAGTTGATGGCCAAGAGCTTTTTTCTTTGCTGCACTGAGCAAAGATTTGTCTGCTGTCTCTAAGGTCCCTGACAGCAAGAAGGTTGGGAGCCTTCAGTTTGTTCTCCCCATCATTAAATCTCCAAGGGAAAGTGCTGTCTTTCATTATCACCATCATTAGCACTTCCTGGCTACTACGAATTCGATTCCTTGAATCGCCTCTCCCAACTGTACTGCTAAAATCCTCTGGAGGAGCTTGCTGACTCCTTCTAGTCCCAGGTAAAAATGTTTGCATTATTACAAGTTATTTAAGAGGACCTTTACAAAGCACAAAGAGCATACATTTCAAGGGCGAGGTTCACCAACAGCATGGGGCGATGAGAATTACAGCACTGCTGCGGTCATTTTTTAACACGTAAAGAACTGCCTGCGGGTCCATACGTCCCAAATCTCATGTTTATTTGAGGTCAGAAGCAGGGGTGACTGAATCTAGACTGGCGTTTGCATCCTCAATGGCAATTCTTCCATCATTTAATGATCCTCGCTGACCTTCCCACACAATCGGCAGCATAAATTTCACTTTGGTGAAGCAACTGATGAACAAATCAAGAAAATCTGAGAACGCAAGACAAGAAGCTGAATGTCCTAATGGCATTTCTTTCCCTGAATGCCACTAACACAGAAAACAGGGCCCCACTTATAGTCCCAAAGGCAACAGATACTGAACCGCCCTTCTGATCATCTTCCACGTTATCTCCATGTGTAGTTGCAGGCTCAGGCACTCCCAGCTAATACTGAAAACAGAGTGAAAATTTAAGGCTTCATAACCTTAAGATGGTAAATGCTTCCAGACCAACACAAGGTAGATTCAAGACTGCTTACACGACAAGAGACCCTTATAGATGTTTTTGGAGCATGCATGTAGTAAACAAAGAGCCTAAATGTCAGAAAAAAACTGTTGATTGAAGGCCTGGAGTAAAAAGAGTGTGCAGTTTCCCAGCAGAACAGCCGAAGGATGCGGCTGCAGTGCTGGCACATGTGGATCAGGACATCATAAAAGCCAAACCTCACACCAACAGCTTTGAACGCAGGAATAAAACAACACCTTGCCTAAGTAGACAAGGAAGCATAACTTAAATTCCAGCTTGAGATTCAAAGCATCTCAATAAAGCAGCATGTACAGATGAAAAAGCGAAACGTTTTAAACCTTAGAAAGCACCTCTTTGAAAACTCTCTATTTTGTTTTCTAGAAGATGCACTTTGACCCTCCTGTTTTATGCCACCTCACTTTCTTTTGCTGTTTTCTATTTCATTCAGAGAGAACGAAAAGGAACACAAGTGGCTCAGACTTGGAGAGAATTACCCACATCGCCGGTCTCTTTGTACCTTCGATGGTGTGCAAGAGTGAATACCCCAGATGTTTTCCATCCGTCCCTGCGGCTCAGACCAGCACGTTCTCTCCTGGCTCCAGCTATATCCCTAACACCCCGACTGCATCAGTCTGTCTCCATCTGCTCATGGTGGCTCCCCAGCTGGGTATGGGGACACTCCACGAGATGCCAGGTCAACCCACTGGGGCTTCCTGGCTGCGCAAACTGCTGGGCTCTGCCACCGGAGCAGGCCAGGGAACGGACAGACGAGTCAGGCTGTTGAGAGCTCTGCTGGGGGCTGCCATCTTTGGCAACGTGGCAGCTGGTCCAGGGAAAGGACCTCCGCCAGCTGCTTGGCCTGCTCAGTAGGTAGCCACCATGCTGGCCACGACTGCCTGCATTCACGGGTCCGGGGCTCGGTGCCGCTTCGTCCTGAGCGCACGCAGCATTACACCGGGGATGCAGTTGGCCGGTGGGACCTGTGCTTCATTAACATCCAGAGCAACAGCCATCCAGAAGCACAAAATGTGGCGAGTCAGGCCCAGTCCTCCAAGCTGGGCGGTGTTTTTCTCAGCTCACAGAAGACTGAGGAGGCCATTCATTACCTGCAGCCTTCCCCCGTTAGCTTTGTACTCTGCAAAGGCAAAATACTGCTGAGCACTCACATTAGCAGGAAGTCTTAATGAGGGTAAATGCTGGGAGCCTGCCACAAGAAAACCAATTTCCTCACTTAATTTGGACAAGGTGAACCTGACAAGAAGATACTGCCGTTCTACTTCCTCCGTCACACAATCTCTCAGGGTAGATGGAGGCTGCTGGCTTCAAACCTGGGGCTCCTCTTTTTAAAAGCAGCCCGCTCCAGGAGATCTCGCTCTTTTTTCTGCAGATCAGGGCTATCTGTCCCTCAGATGCAGGTCAGGGCAAGGCGAGGTGTGCTACAAGGCACAGTCCCACGCCAGACACGCTCCTAGAGCAGGTGTGCACTGGGAGCATCTTGCTAGGACAAGTAGCTTACTGAAGCGGGCTTTTCTTAACAGACAATCTCAACTGCTTAAACTAAAGCACAATTTTAGAGTTCTATCTCTGCTTTTCCCCCCTGGTCCACCTTAAGCAAAATAATTACCCTGGCAACGGACATCATTTGCCTTTATGTCCGCACTTACACACAGGGTTTCTGCTGGCACAGCTATCCCAGGCAGAGGTAAGACAAAGTTTAAAGATCTGGCAAATTGAGCACGCACGTACAGCCAGCATAAGACAGACAAGGTGACAGCGGTGCAGGGTTTTGAGGAAGATGGTCCTGAATGTCTAAGCGCTACCTGTCACACACTTCTATCATCCCTTGTTTCTTCTTCACGTACAGAAAAGCAACTTGAAGTATCAGGAAACCTGTTTTCTATGCAAACACAAGGCAGATTCACTCATCCAGCGAAGAATGGCTTTTGGAGTATTCTGGCTATCAAGAGACATGGACTCTATTCTCAACTTGAATAAACCCTAAACTTCCAAAATTAACTCAGGAGGAACACACAGGCTTCCGCCCTGCAAACATATGCATATGTACGTATATCTTTGCCTAAGTGCACTGTTACTCATAGGTATAGATGTTTGCAGAGCTGGGGCCTCCACCTCTTTGTATTCAAGTTGCTTGACAAGTAAAATGCAAATGTGGTAATGTGCTGCAAATGCAAATTATGCACTATTGATAAAAAGTTATCATTCAGCACAGAGGTTTTAAAGAGAAAATTTTGAGGCCTATGCTGAAATAAAGGAGAGGAAAAAATATGGATTTCTAAAAAAATGTTTTACATTTCCTATTTATTCTATTTATTTCCACCTATTAAACATTTCTCTATTTATTATGCCTCAACATGGAGCACCTCACCTCATTTACCAACTTCAAACTGCAGACAGATGCTGAGACACTATTCTGCCTATCAAGACGTGATTTTCACTACTTTAAATTAAAAAATTCCCACAGAAGGCACCAAAACAGGGTGATGGCGAGAAGGTGAGAGAGGCAGGAGCGACTGCTATGCTGAAAAGCTCTGTTGTGTTCAGCCACATATTTTTCTCATTTGTTTAGTCTGAAATTCCTCCTTCAGTGACTCTGGATTTGTTACCTTCTCAGAAGGCACCAGGAACATCTGGACTCCATATGGCTCGCACCTACTCTGTGTCAAATGAAGCTATATTGTGTTTTCTAAACCCTTTATTTCTTCCAGCATTGCCACCGACGAGGTTTCCAGTATCTCCACAACAAATTACAACGTAACCTCAGCATCACTCACTTTGTTGACACACATTCCGTGGCAGTACATTAACTGTGGCTGGGTCAGCTGGCATTTTTTGCCTCACCTTCTTCATTTTTTTCTTTATTTTATTAAAGATTACAGTAATACAAAGGAACACATACTGAGAAGGCAGATAAGCAGTAATGTCACCTGCACCCAAGGAAGCTGCCCCACCAAGATAAAGGAGGGAAACAGGTCAACCTGATGGTTCTTGTGTAAAGAATAACACTTCTTGATAGAGAGTGTTAATATTTTCCTTTGGCCTCCTAATTTCTTAGCTCTTGATGGAGCTACTTGGAGTTTTCTTCCAAGTGAGCAAATACTGGGGAAAGTGGCATAACCTTGTAAAAGTGTTTCCCTCTCCCTTACCTAAAAAAGAAGAAATGTAGCTCTTATGTGCCCCCTCCCCGCTAGACATTTCTGCATCACAGCATCTCCCACAGGTCTCTCCCACATCCATCACTGCTGGAACTGCAGCTACTGGAGAGACAACAGGCTGAACCGAGGTTTCTGCCAGCCAACCCCACTGATGCAGAGGTTTCTACCGACTCGAACCTTAACAAAAGGTTGTTTTGCTATTCCTCACTCTCCAGGAGGGATGCAGAGACCCAAAAACACTCCACTAATTATTTGGATACTGTTCCAAATGCAAATGGGACTTGAAATATTGTCCCCATTCTAGAATAACTGGCAATCTGTGTATTTTTTCCTGCTGTATGCCAGGTTGATTCAGAGGTGTTAATCTCAGCAAGGAACCCGCTCGGGTTCTTTATACTCAAGGAAATATCACGCCCTGGATCCTGACAACCACTACACTGCACCTGTGTCAGCATTAGAGACATCATGCTTTTCCCTGAGTCGTTATGTTTTGCTTTGTCATGAAATCTCATCTCGGTATTCAGGCACTAGACTGAAATGGGGAAGACTGGGGTCCACTTCTACAAACTCCTCAAGGGGCCCTGGACAAGGCATCTGTGTGAACATCCAGTCTTCTCCTGTCCCTCATGTGCCTGCAAGGTACCAGGCTTGCAGGGAAAGGAGCTAGTCTTTACCCATGCAAAAAATATGCCTACCATAATGCACCCAGCAGCAGCAGGACCTTCTGGATAATAGTGTAGTAATATCAGCAATAGTCATGGTAGCACCTAGGTTCAGTTGGTAGGTGGGCTATTTTCAGTGTACTCCCCAGGTACAAGTCAAAACCACAGCAGTTTATCCCAGCATCCCAAACGCTGACGGTTCAAGTAAAACCCACCTGTGCTCCGGATGTGAATTTGCTACGGCAAACCTTCCTCTTCACAAATATACCTCTGTCACAACGGACGCATTTAAATTCTGCAGCAATCTTTGCACGAATTTACCAATGTACAGAACACTGCACCTTCCTCTTCTTTCAGGCCAAGCACCTTCAGAGCTACTACTCACCTCCTCGCCGATTAAGGAGAACAGTGCTCAAAGAGGTGTTTGCACACAAGACTATGCATTGACATGGAGTTGTCTGAACACACACGTGTAGCTGTTACACTGTACAGCACAAGCACTCACACCCCCTTGGGCACTGTGCAGCCCTCCTCGCAGCCAGCAGCAACATTACTTCAGCCTTCACAACGCTATGGGCTGGTCACCCCGCCGCCTCGACGCTGAACCTGGAAGGTAACGCACACCGTCACTGTCACAGCAACGCTCCCGTGTGTCACCGGAGCAAAAGCTCACCCTGGTTGGGATGGTTTCAGTGGCTTCACTCTCCCCTTCCCAGCTCTGCTGCACACCAGAGGTGGGAGCCAGGCTGCGGTGCCACAGGACCATGCTGCACACGTAAGCAGGGAGGCATGGGGGACACAGAGGCTGCGCTCCCCGTCCACTGCAGGCTCCTCCTGCCTTGCTCCCATGCACCATGCAGCCTAACAGGATCCAGTGGGGCTGCTCACCGCGCTAAACATCTGCAGGACGGAGCCCTTGCTAATGAGACACGCATGTCCGCTGACCCTTCGCCGCGTTTACTGCTTGCTGGAGGCGGCGCCAGAAACGCTGCTTCACATCCACTGCTTTCGGCACCTACAGATCTCCTCGGTTCTGCTCCCGGGGTTCAGACCTGGAACGTGCTCAGTAATCGGGCTGTCGTCCAGGAAGATGCTTAAGATGCCTCCTTGAACTCTCCGACACTATTGGCACCTTACGAGCTTAAAGGCCTTGCCGGGTCAACACCACAGCTCTGACACCAAGTACACCTCTTTACCACCATCCATGCAAGCACCAGCGACGTGCGCTTCTCTTTCGCTCACCTGCACACGGGCATCCCTGTCCTTCCACAGCACAAAGCAAAACAAAGAGATGCCCACGTGCAAACATCCCCGAGAGGAGGAACCACATGTGGCAGATGCTGCTGCATTGCTTAATGCATCATTTAAAGCCTTTCGGGGACTGTACCGCCGTGATGAGTAATTTGGCTAGAATATTGTCCAGAGACCGTACTGTGTGGATTAGGGCACTTTGAGGGTCACTAGCTAGGTCAAAAGCAAGAAAGCCCTGCTAAAACCAGAGCTTACCATCAGCACAGATCCTGCAATAAGAATGAGAGCAGAAATGAGCTCTGCCATTCCAAAACGTTTCTTTCTTTCACTGCAAGCCTCCTTCTGTATAGCCTATGTATAAAACATGCTGCAGATCTCTCTGAAAGCAGAGGCCGGCAGCACGCTGTCTATCTGCACCCGTGTCCGACCCCAGCTTCAACTGCTCAGCCAGCTGGGCTGGGTACGCAGTCACAGGCAAGGAGGTTAGCAATCACAAACCACGTCTCCAACGCCAGCACCTTTTTGCCGCCCCACGGCGATGCAAACATCACGTCTGAAAATGAGATGAGACAATCTTCAGTCATCTTTAAGAAAAAAGAGTCTCAGGTCAGTGAGGACGGCCACTGCTCAAGTGCCGCCTTGATTTACGCAGCTGTAAACCGCGGCCACATATGAACCCAGGCAGAAAGGCAAGTTCATGAATTATGAACAAATACGGTGTGCCAAAACACATCAATCATCATCAGTCACGGACAAGCCCAGCGCCATCAATTCGTAATGTTGACATTTGCACAAAACTTCTACAGACAATCAATCGAATCGCACGGCTGACTGGAAAAGGAGATGTCAGGTTTATGTCATTTAGCACTGGACTTTTCACTGAATGCAAAACGCTGAAAGACTTTAAAATAAAAATGACAGAGAGTCAGTGCTCTAGTCAAAAGTCAGATAAACGGCCTTTGCCCACTGGAGAAAACAGATGAATTTACCCATTAATTCTTTTCTTCAGAGCTGCTGGTGAAAGCCAAGCCAGTAGCTGCCTCCCTAAACATGTGAAAACTTGAAAAATTTCTTTTACTCAGCAGCAAACCTGCACTCTTCCCCCAAGGAAGAGCACAAGAGAAAAAGCTATGAACATCAACGTTTTTAACTGGGTAATGAATGTTTTAACTCAATATGACAAGGCTGTATGGAGGAGCCACAGGTTGCAGAATGGCATTCCTAAAAGTAGCGCTACAAACAATATTTTCATGAGGTTTTTAGAGAAAAACTTGCCTACTGGTATGTCACCTTTAAATTGCTATTATCAGCCATCAGCCATTATTCAGCCTTCTAATTTCCTTCATTGCAGGACTACTGATTGTTACATTTGGACAGGTTGCAAAACTACCCAGCGTCACGCTTTCTGCACCACAGCTACAAGCTGCAGAGCTTCCAGCACACTCCTTTCTAAGGCAGGAACAAATGTTTCCTGAAAGCGTGTTTTGGACAGAGCCCACTGAAAGAAGAGGAAACTTCTGTGGTTTTCTTTCTCAACTGCCACACAAAAAAGGACTTCCTTGCGTTTGACATGAAAAGGGAACAGATACCTTCCAGATAGCGGAGCAGCCTTTGCTATAAACACAAGGAGAAGGTGGCTCTTGTTTTAGAGGCTGTACGATTACTGATGACAGTTTTTCTTGAAGGCTTTTTAAAAGAAAATAAAAAATAAAAAATAAAAAATGCTGCTGTTCATTTTCCAGAACGCTTTTGCTCCGCGCCTCAGATCTGTCACAGCAGCACTTGCCAACGCGAAAGCAAACCATCCCTGCAAAGAGCCCTCTGGGAACTGGCAACCACCTCGGCGAGGTGCGCGGTCCCCACCACCCTGCAGAGCATCCCAACAACCCCCCCGACCCTCCGCGGGACGACGTGCTGCCGTCAGAGCTGCAGCAGGAGCCACCCGGCCGTGTGGGTGTAAGGCAGGTGTGACCACGTCTGCGAGCACACGAACGTAAAGGTCTCGATGAGATAAGAGAGCATCTGTAACGTCTGCTCTTCAGCCAGCACTCCTCTCCCCTTCCACTACGTACAGAGAAAATTGGGCGCCGACTCAGCCAAGCACAAAAGCACGCACTTCAATTCCAGATGGTAAATGCTGATTACAGTCACACTACAAGTATTACTGTTTATAGTCACAGTACAAGCATTACTGCTGTTGTTAAGGGGAGGCACGGGATTCAGTGCAAGCGCGTTGCTGAACCGATGTTGTGATCTCTTGTTACTCGTATCTAATCCTACTTCTGAGCCAGACCACAAGCCCTTGAGCACGGAGAGAAACAGCATCCTCCTGCAACTTGAAAACACGCTCCGCACAGAAACAAGCACTTGAGAAAACGGTTAACTATTTGTGTAACACTGGGTACAACCTCACTTTTCACCTCACACTTGCTTCGTGCAAAATTCAGAGCAACTCTCAAAAAAAAAAAAAACCCCACCCAAAAACTGTCCCTCTCTCTGGGAAAAACAAAAAAACCACAAAACAAAAACAAACAAAACAAAACAAAACAAAAAACAAGGTGAGAGTTGGGGGAAGGTAAGGGACATGTGTGCACTGGCTGGAGCTGCACGATGGGATGGTGCTCCAGAGGTCAGGGTGAGGCCTGGGGAGCTGCCCAGTTTTCCAGTCCCACTGCAGCAGCCACGGGACCAGCCCGGCCCCACTCGCTGCCCTCCAGCCCTCTAGGCTCCCTGGGGACTCTGCTCTCAAGGGCCGTGCCTTCCAGCATCCCCCTTCGTTTCTGGGCCGGCGGTTCTGCACGGTCAATGGAAGATGCTGACAGCATCTCCCAGACCTTCCTTTTCCCTGGGACGTGTGACCTGGCCATGGGACCTTTCATCCCTGTGAAAAGCAGAGCCTGCCCTTCCTCCACCACAGTGCTGAGTGACAAAAGAAGGGCTCCAGAGTCAGGATCTTTTAAAAAACCTTCTCTGAAGGGGCAGGAGAACTTTGCTGAGCAGTTAAACCACAGGCGTCCCCGGCCACCGCGGGGAGTGGACAAGGAGGAGAGCCGTGCGAGCCCTGTGGGACACGGAGAGCAGCTCCTGGCTGCGCCCAGCACCGTGCAGCAAGTAATTAGTGCGCTTCGAGGTCGATACGCTGCGATTGATTTTCCTCTCCCTTCACGACGTAAACTGGGAATAATTCCATCACAGTTGCTGTAAACATTGGTATAAAATTGGTTTAAGTCAGAAAAGAGCTGGATTGACTGTGTTACTGCACCAGGAAGCCGGTTTCAAAAGAACAGTCTTAATTTCCTTGTAGCTACATCTACATCAATAAAATTGCCATGATTATCTTTATTTGTTGTTCCGTTGTTCAGGCTCAGAGTGTAATAGAAAGTGTTTTCAAGCCAAAATCCACAGGCCCGTGAAAATCTGGAAGCTCCCTTCTCACGCACCGCAAGGTTTTTTCTGCAGAAAGCCCAGGCTGAAGGCGTCGCCAGCCGTAACGTAGAGCGATCCTCAGGCACGAACACCGCCGTCTCCACCCTTGTGCTCCTCCGTCAACAGAAGTGGAAGCGCTCCTCTTCTTTTCTGTGAGGATAGTCACAGAGACTCTCCTTTCGTGCAGGAAAGAGGATTTCTTTCTGCTTAAGGCGCAGCCTCGTCAACACTGATGTCCCACAAAGCAAGAGCTGATGTTTCTAACTAACTGTAAGGAAAGTACAGATCCTTTGCCATACTCAAAAAAAAAAAATAAAAAAAAAATTTAAAAAAAGTAAGTAAAAAAATAACCCCAAATAAAATTGCTGTCCTCATTCTTGAAAGATTAAATCTGTGAAAGGCAACTCGCCACACCAGGACCGGACGCTTGCCTTTTGCTGTGTGCTCGGGTGGGAAAGCCCAATGCTGTGCTCAGATAAGCTCAGAGCCGTGCCAGGGTCCTGCAGTGAGGGATGCAGGGGAGCACCTGGATGTGGACTGAGGCAGCGGGTCACCCCCGCAGGATTTGATGACGCCTGCCTTCAACAGACAGCCCCCACTCCAAAGCAGGAGAGCAATTTTTTAAAATACCCTGAAATAAAAGGAGAAAAACTTCTTCCCGTACTTCAGTAGGAGATGGCAGATTTTCCTGCGTGCTGCTGAGCAGAGCCGTGGCATCTCCGCTGCGTGATGCCCAAAGCAAGGGGCTGCCTGCTCTGTGCAAACAGCATCCTGCCTCCCACGGCTCAGATTTATCCTCCCGGAAATTCACCTGCAGGTGCTGCTGTCAAAAGCTGAAGTCCACAGTCGCCATCAGAAAGAGATTTGCTCTCCAAAGGTTTCTAAAGCTAGCTGCTGTTTCCTCCAAGCTTACAGACAGTAGATGATGCTGATGCTTATCATCATCATTATTACCATCATTTTTTAAGTAAACCTGTCCAATGGCAGCCCTGAAGATGACAGAACACAAAGCTGAAGCTCTCTATTTGGGTCAAGCTTCTCTCTGTTTGAACAAAGTACGTAAAAGCATAACAATGCTATCAAACACAGATACGAAACTTGGCAAAACATTAGATTCTCCCACCAATTATTATCTCTCAGTAAGCCGACACCTGTGGGATCACTCCTGGGCCTTTTAATTTAGCATATCTTCTAATTAGGGAAAGATTAACTGTACTTCCAATAACTGCTCCTCCTTCCTCTGTCAGGCTCAGGCTTCTGTCTTCCTCCCCAGCCCCCAGGGAAGGCAAGCTAGCCGAAAACACGTCCACCACAGCCCCTCTCCCACCTGCGGGCAAACCCCAAGGCACCACAGCCCCAGCTCCCCCGGCGAGCACCCTCTCCCGAGGAAGAGACTCTCCCCGTGGCCCAAGCAGGACGATGGCTGGAAGAGCGTGCTGGTTTTTCACGTACACCCCTTGAAACCCAGGAGAAGAGATGGCTGTCTCCAGAGACAGGCTCAGACCTTGCTTCTTCTCACAGAGACAGTGGGGGAAAATTCACTTCCCCCTTCCAAAGCCGTGGTCAAGTGCCTGAACTAACGGGACAAATCTTGGCATTTGCACCGAAGATCAAGCAGGCAGTCCTGGATGTGCCCACAACTCAATCTTATCCCTCCTCCAAAGGGACCTGCCATCCAACTCTGCTTATCCCTGGTGCTTCCCTGCGACTCCCCAGAGGCTTCCCCAGCGTTACCCGACCCACAGCTCAGTTTCCACCCACATATTTCAGGCACCAGCTTCCCATTATAAACGCTGGAGGGTTACAAACCTACATCAGTTCAGGACCTGAACCTCAGATCAGAAAAGCCTGCCTAAAACCTGGTCCTAGCACCCACGAAACCAGCCATGCTGGCAGATGGTCTGCAAGCCACACACACACACACAAACACACACCCACAGCTGCTCAAGGGTAATAATAAGGTCCCCACATGCAAAAAAAAAGAGCTAGGAAAGCTACCATTCTATCTCATTTATCTTGCTGAGAGAAAGCACCTGGTGTTAAGTGAGCTTCAGGAGCAGTGAGGAAGAGTCCGGCCCTCTTATGGCCCTGGCACAAATCGCAGCCCTGTTCATTTCCCATGGCAATGGACTGCCTGTCACCTCCCCAGCACGCCGTTCCTTGAAGACAGCTCCCAGGGGGCATATGGAGCCAACAGCGACCAGCCATGAGAGGGTCTGCTGGAATTTCCACTTGCAGGAACATCACATAGAAGAGCAATCCCTTTGATACCCACCTTGGGACACCCCCCCAAACCAGCCTCTCCCACCAAGCACAAATATTCAAGACTCATTCAACCGCCAGTGAGATCTCTCATAGCTGGCATAGACTAAACGAGAACCACGACACTTGAGGGATGAGGGTTCACCGTCCGTCTGCCTGCAGCACAGAGATGGAAGACGGACAGCCTGCACAGGCACCCCCGACGCGCACCAGCCCCAGTGGCCGCAGACGATCCCTGCCCGCCCGCTCCTTCTGACAGACCAGCAGGCTTTTCCCCACGCTGTCAGAGGGCCCGGAGCACATCTGCTAGGCTCAGCCTGCACCCATGCAGCTTTTTGGCAGCCCTCCATCCCGCCCGGCTCCGCTGTGGGGTTGCTCCCCGGTTCACCAAGAGATTTACTTCCTTGCCGGGAAGCACACAGAGCTGGGAAGGATCCGGGAACGGAGGGTTGGGAAGCCTCCTGACCACAAAAAAGAGTTGGAACCCGGGTGCCGGGAGCAGCTGTGTGCCCAGCCAGGCGCTCATGCTCATGCCATGCAAGTGTGTCCTTGAACACGTCTCATCTGCCAGAGGTTCCCCAGGCTCACAGCCACCCTACCTCTGCCACCGTCAAACTCTGCAGAGCTTTCGGTGTGCGCTTTTCTGATAAAAGCAGTAATAAGCCAAAACCAAAACATATTCAGAACTTTTTCTTCATATGGTTTACCACCAAAATGGTGGCTGGCCAGCCCCGGAATACCAGCTCTGCCAGCAGCAGGGACATGAACAAGTCATCCCACCCTGTGCCATATCGAGTTTGAGATCCGTAACGATCGCTAACTTCACCACCAACAACAAACCAAAGGTTTATTCTCATGAAAGCTCATCAAAATGAGTGACACATCCATTCCACTCCAGAGAATTTGATATCGGACAATTTTTAAATTTCTCCATAAAATAAATTCTCGCTTACTCTCATTCAAAATCAGAGAGCCACTTCATCAAACACCGCTTCTCTTCCACAGACAAGTTTCGCAGAAGGCAGAAAGGGTTCGTGTCAGGTCCGCAGCAGATTTTGGGTGTGACACTGGTGCCCTTGCTGGTTGTGGGTCTCACATTTGCAACCCCATGAAATACCACCTTCTCCCTGCCACCCACCAGTTTCCTTCCTTTCCCATCTGATCTGAAGCTCCGTGACAGAGCGACTTCACTTCACAGCTGCATGTGGCAAACGTGGCGTGACATACCTGCCGGGCAAGGCAAACACTCAGTCACCGCAGTAACAAAGGTGGGCTGTGAATCACTCCTGTCCCGCGTGGGACAAGACTTTACTTCTTCTCTTCTTCCTCCTCCACCCATCATTGCAAAAAAAAAAAACCTCCCAGTACAAGACGTGAGGCTCAGCATAGCTCTGCCACCGACAGGGCCAGCCCTCGAGCAGAGATTACCCTCGCTCGCAGAGGATGCTCTGCAAAGAGAAGTTTCTCCATGGCAGTTTAAAACCCACCTTTCTGGGTGGTCTCCCTGCAAAGCTGAAGGACGAGCCTTTTGCACACGGGAAAACGGCGCTGCTTGCGCGCAGACAGCTCCTGACCACGGCATTTTAATGAAGGGCTGAATCGTGTTCCAGCTTGTGTAGCAGCAGCGTGTACAGTAATCCCTTTAAACGCTCGCTCTCGTTACCTACCCCAGTGCAGCAGCGGGATGGGGAGAGCGGGGCCCCGCGCTGCCACGGCTCCTCGCCACTGTCCCCCGCTCTCGCATCGCCCTGGTGAAATGGAGGGGTGTGTGGGGCAGAGCCAGGGCTAGGCGGGGGGTCAGCCCTGTCCCCAAAGCCCCCGCTGCTGCGGGCTTCACCCCAGGAGCTGAACTGCCATGGCCTCGCCGGGTGGAGGGGAGACCCCAGGAACCCACTCCCTTCCTTCACCTCCCCAGCAGCCCTCTCAACAACAGCCCCAACAGTGGCTTCGACCCAACAGCGGCTTTGGCCCTGCTACGCACAGAGGGACAGGTCGGGAGGGGGACACCCCCCCCAAAAAGCCACTGCACAGAGCGACCCCACGCTGCTCCCAGTGACTTCAATGGGAGATCTGGGCACCTGACAGCTCTGCACGCCGCTGTTGGCAACAGTCGTCTCAGCACCCCACTCTGCAGGGACCGATAAACCTCTTAAAAAAAAATTATTACCAAGGAACGGAGCTTCTTCTCTCACTTTAAAAAACAAAACAAAACAAAAACCCCAAAATACAGTGCCTTCATTGTGCGACGCCAGGTGTGAACATCGCATTTAAGAAAGTCGAGACTGTTTAAAGGGAAGAGAGTCTGTTTTACCCTCCAGGCAGAGCACTGGGAAGGGCAGGCAAGCCAGCTCCAATGCACGCCACAGTCAGCACGGCTGCGACAGCATCACCTGCGCCCAAGGCATCACCTGCAGTGGTGCTGGCAAAGCCTGAGGTCAGGACCTCATTTTTTTTAAAAGAGGCAAAAACCAAAACAAACAAACAAACAAACCAACCACAAAAACCAAAGAAAAAATCCCCAAAAAACCAACAAAGACTCATCTTACCTTGCGACTACAGGCACAGAGCTTGGGGCCTTCATTGCACACACGTTAAAGTCAGTGAATTCGTATTTACAGGGCAATTCTCATTCTCTTACCCTGCTCGAAGCAGAATGACTCCTTCTCTCTACCCCTTAGCAACTCCTACTCCTCAAGACCTAAATCAACCTGATTTTTCTTTTTCTTTTCTTTGGTTTTTTTTTCCCTTTTCCCCTGTCTTGGAAGTCTGGACTAAAAGACAAAAGGAAATGGTTGACAGAAGAACTAAAAATGGAAATGTGGAACCTCATTAATCAATGCAAAGAGCTCTCTGACATGAAGAAATCCTGACAAGAGAACTTTTACAGCCCCCAGCATACTGCTTCAAGACATCCTACATATCTGGCCCTGAAGGGTCTCCAGGGGTGCACGCCCCATATGCCCAGATTTGAACTCGAAGGTGCCATCCCTGGCCATGCCCCCCGCTCCTCCCGCTGCCCGGACAGCGCATCCCGCCCAGCGCTGCGGCAACCACCAAGACAAAACGTGGCGACCCGGACCACTGCCTGTTTCTTTACACGGCCTTTTTTACCTAGTTGAACTTGCAATCCAGGGAAAAAGGACAGCCTACAAGGCTTTACAGTGGAAATCCATCCCTGAATTGTGGTCATATCCCTCTGCTCTGCCTTACTTGCTCCTACCTTTGGCCAGACTCAAACACTGCCATATAAAGATGCCAAATCCTAAAACAGGACAAGGGCAAAGGCTATTACAGAGGCTTCGGTGAAGCTGAGCTCAACACCGTCTTTTATTCTGTGTTACAACATTGCTTTGTCATGCAGCAGCAGCCAGGAATGATGCTGCTGCTTCCCTCAGAAACTTGTCCCCATCTGAAAATTGTAAAACTGCAAAATCCGTTCTGTTCTAACCCACCCGAACACAGCCAAGTTTCACTCTGAGGTTCAATCCATTAGCTGATTAAAAGCGATAGATCATGCTGCCTCGGACACATTCAGGCCATTATGAATAAGACCTGTCAGAAAAGCTTCTAGCACAACCGGTATCTTTGAAATTGCTAGGGCTACAGTTAATAAAACTTCACGTTCGATCGTTCTTCAAGCCCGCGATACCAACTGGCACAGAAATTTATGGTATTCTTTGAAGTTACATATTTAGAAGTGAGCTACAGGTACAGCAGCTTTAATTCCCAAACAGCAATAAAAAAATTATCCCAAAAGAATACCAAAGCCGCTGCTGCATGCCAACAACAGTCTGCTTAGGAGACTTGCACAAAAAAAATATCACCACCTAATTCCAGCTCCAATTTGCAGATTCACTTCCTACAGACTGAGCAAAACTTTGAAGTTTCTCTACAGAAAAATTTCTTCATATCCATCTGTTTACTCCCATCACTCCTAAAAGACATTAAAAAAACCCCCTCTCTAATCAATGCATCTATTATCGACCGCTCTCGAAAGCCATCAGTTTACCAAGAGCAGGATTCAAAATAAAAAAAATCCAAATAAATAATAGAGTTTCTTAGGGTTTGTAAATAAATGCTGACTGCTAAACCCTAGTCGCTGTTTTTCGGCACTACCACAAGAGCTCTTCCCAAGTCACCTCCTCACATGCCAGGAGTGCCAGTCCCTGGTATTCTGCACGGCACATCCCTCGTGCTTACAAGTCACCTGTGCCACCGAGGGCGGGCTGGGAACCTGAAGGCATCTGGGAGGCTCCGCTTCTCCAGGACTAGCACCGAAACATCCCTAGCTGTAGCTAAATTAGGCGAGTAAATTAGGAGAACGCAACTGGGTTTTGAACATCCCTAAGCTTACTCGACCGACTGTCACCTCCGGCATCAGTTCTGTCTTGACAGGGAGAACAAGAAAACCACCGTGTCTCCTCTGAACAAGGAAATTCCCTCTCATTTCTGTCAACTGAGAACTTCGTCCTTATAAAAGCACTCTATAAATGCACCTGGATATGTCACTGTCTTTTTATTAGTGTCATGGCAAGCCCCCTATTACAGGAGATTTACAAGACTGCCTAGAGGCTCAGCAGACCTTCTCACTCTTTCAAACTTCGTACAATAAAGAAGTCAGGATTTTTTCATCCACACATTACAAAGATATTTAAGCACTTGCCTTTCAGAGCAGCTAAACCTAAATCTTCTCAAATAGCTAGCTGCATGTTGTTTACCTAAATAATTTATCCTTCTATGCTTAAAATGATCTTCAACGAGGCTATAAAGGTTCCCTGTGCATTCAGCATTCATGGCCTTGAAACAACCAGTTTGTGCAAATATTTTTAGCTCAGTTTTCATTCGCCAGCAAGTTACCATGTCCCAATCCCAAGCTCACCGAAGGCAAAGAAGAGACTCTGTTATTATGACTCCTCCTTCACCTGCCATTCTGCATGAACGGTACCCTGTGAGTATTTGCAAATGTTCTGCGCCCTTATGAATTATTTTATTGTAGGATGTTAGAAAAGCAGCTTTTGAAAGTGACAGGGAGTCTGTTACAACCTGCATAGTCCGGAAAAAATTACTTAAGTGCAAGTCCACGCACATACTAGTGCTCTTCACATGGTATTATTTTAAAATGTATGCTTATTGTTAAAACATCCTCCACTTTCAGAAAAGCAATAAATACAGGAAAAAAAAAAAAGATTATTTGTAATCGTGGCTACATTTGCTCTTGAAATATTCTTGGCTGTACTACACCATTTAATAAACAGCTAACAATAAAGGTTATCAGATCTTGTCCATTCTCAACATCAAAGAACTTGAATAACAGTAATTATCCCAACTGAGGGATCACAATCAAAATATCTAAAACTGTTTTATTTCTGCTGAAACTGAGGATGAAGAGACCTGCTTCTCCAGGAAAGGGGCTGCAAGCCCAGTCACAGAATACAAACAGCATCTATTTACTTTAGAAAAGGGAGGGACTCTTTGGGCAACAGGAAGGGTGGTTTTAACCCTTTTTCACCATTCAGTTCCTAAAAACTTTCCACTGGAACTGCAGATGTACATTCACTTGAGGGACAATGAGCTTGCTTTTTTTAAACTTCTTTTTTGCAGAGACCTCCTAGTTAATCCATCGTAAACTGCCAAACAGAGACTGAAAACTACTGCATGAAAGGGCTGGGAAGCAAAGCCACCATACAAGCAAAATCCTACAGGGGACAGGTCGGAAAACATCTGGCTACCACAGACATTAAAGTAGAATCTACAGTCTACTGGGTCATCTGATTTTTCACATTTAGACTTCTTCGCCTGCCCCCCCCCCCATACCTGTGACTGCTACATGTATATTCTGTTATGTCCTTGCTGATCACCTG
>Ga0181612_150078_pt1 | contig 19190 bp, 7 predicted proteins | sample HoacroProtozoa21_FD_119630 | JGI IMG/M metagenome (GOLD analysis project Ga0181612, IMG submission 119630) | Hoatzin crop microbial communities from Cojedes, Venezuel. Combined Assembly of Gp0051906, Gp0051904, Gp0051908 | reverse complement strand
CTCCGAAGGCAGCACAGTGGATTTGACAAATCCTGCAGAACTGCTGGAGCAGATCCCTGAGTTTGCTGAGGAGCTGATGGAGCCTGAAGATTGCTTACCCGAAGGTAAGGGCCTGCATATTTCACTGCAACGCTGAGGCAAGAAACCTCCTTCTCTCTAGAGAACATCTCTCCACCTTCACATCACGTTGCTCTGGCTGCTTGCAATGGTATTTCACTGGATGCAGTTCATTTTGTAGATACTGTGCTGCTCCAGATACATACTCAGAATCACTTGTTAACATTAGTCTTTGGATTTCCAAGGTGAAATAAGCCAAAAGCATGCTCTAAATGGCTATGCAGCTTCTAACATGCCAGGCTTGTTTCATCACGGTTTGTGCCATAGAGGGTTTTTTTTAATATGCTGATTTTTCTAACTTGGCAAATGAAGATTTTTCCCTCTCACTTTGTGTGCATGATCATATTTGGTAGAGACCTAGCCAGATCAGGATGTTGCTGTTGCTCAAGTGTATCTAGACAGTTAACAGAAACTGACTGGAGAGTTCATGAGTCCCAGGGACTCCCCTTCATTTATTGTAAAGGGTGTTAAGTTCAACATGTCCAGTAACTTTCATCTGATCAGGGATGTGCTATGTAAAGGGTATTTTACTTAATTATTTTACATATTAACAATTCACATTTACATAACTGTTTTTAATATCTGAATAAGCCAGCATTTTATTAACTTTTTAACACCAACCCACTCCAAAACACAGGTACATCAGAAGATCTATTTTTAAGTCAATCCATAAGGTAAATAACATCCTAAATTATTTCTTCTTAGAGCACTTTCTATTCCAAATATTATCTCTGTCAGATTCCTCATTTTTCTTTAAATCTGGGTTAGGAAAAACAGGGTTAGCTGAATGTTAGTATATTCTCTTGAAAATTCAAAGATTATTATAAATAAACCCAGAGCTGCTCAGATGGGATCAGACAGAGATGATTTGCTGGGTATATAAATGCCCCTGAAGTCAGCAAAAATGTGCATCTCTATATGTGTGAGAAAGATGATTGAATGAGGTAAGGGAGCCCTGCAGGGCTTACAAATGTCCCTAGGATCTAAACATTTTTTTGGCAGCTCTGCTTGAAAGCAGTAGCCAAAAATTAATGTAGTTGAAGGAAGAAAGCATGGTACTATGCTGTAACTATTCTGGCCCATACAATGACACTTAGAAATTAGATCTGGTGTTTTCATTCTTTCACAATATTTTTCTTAATAAGGCTAGTGAGCAGCACTCTATGTTGTGCACTGCAAAATGAGAAATTATAGTATAATTGCTTAAACAAGCCACTGCAGTAAGACCAGTGCTAGTCATATGCCAGTTTACAAATTCTGATACTGTGGCTGGCCATCGCCTTCTAGTTTTTAAAAGAAATATGGCAGACATCACACAACCCATGACTTCCTTCAGTGCACAGCCCTGATTCACTCCCAGAGCAGCAGCCCTCTGTAAATTGGTCTGTCTTAAAATAACCAGCACTGCCTGAAACTTCATTATGCAGGACCACATCAGTACCAACCCAGTTTGCCACATCTTCCCCACTGCTGTCAGTGGGACACAGGGTAGCAAGCAGTGCTCTTCTAGATGGATCATTGGAAGCTTTCAGCCAGTTTGGAAGCCTACTTGTTATCCTGGCAGCAGAGAAATGTAGCAATGAAGGTGCTGTGGGCTGAACCCCACGCCTGCCGTGGGTTACTTCCAGCCTGCTGGCTCCTGCTCTCTTCCCCCTGAGGATCCCTTGCTCTTGCCTTTTGCCTTTTATTCCTCATCTCTCCTAGTTCCTCTCCAGTCCCTGTTCAAGTCAGGGTGTTTACTTCTCTCAGAGTATGGCCAGGTGAGCTGTGAGCTCTGAATGGGAATTGAAAGAGTACCTGCTCCCAGACCTCGGCCCAGTTCAAGGTGTCCAGAGGCACTGGGGATGCCGTTGCAGGTGACATCCTACCCAACATATCTGCCCTGCTTTCCTGTGCAGCATGTATCCATGTAGGTTTTTCAGAGGCTACTGTGTGCGCTAAATGTGATCATATTCCTTATGGGTTTGGCAAAAATACCTAAACTTGACATGTGAATGTTCGTTCACAAAATTTCAAGTCAGAGCCATAAACTGAAAGTCCAAATGATTCTTACTGCAATGACATTAACATTTAGTTTTGTTTATGTAAGGAAACAACGTGGTTTCCTATAGTCCTCTTCAATTAAATACCTTGCAATATTTTTACCCAAACTTACTATTGCAATTAAATGTCATAAAGTTATCATTTCAGTCTGGTTAAAAAACAAGCAAGCTAACAATTAACAGTCTAGTTAGCTAAGATATGACAAAGTTATAAAGCACTAAAATGGAAGTATTGAAGGGCATGCAATGGACAAGTTTATCTAGCATTGTCTTTACCGGCTTGTAATAAAGAGATACTACAATATTTGGTATATTTGGGAGAATGACCTGCTGATATTTCTGAAAGAAGGAGATTAGGTGAGATGAAGAGGAAGAGCGAGAAGGGAAGGGTTAAGTATTTATCTTGTTAGCTCACCAGCTATCTAAATTCAAACTATGAGATTTCCAAACACATCCAGCATAGGTTATGTCCTGAACAAATATGTTCCAGATTCAGCTCCCTTTTTCAGATAACAAAGGCAACAAAGATAATGCATGTTCTTGAAATAGTTGCTGAAAGTTTGCTGAGGTCACAGTTTTCCGGGAGTTGGGTGACCCAGATAAGCTATAGGTCATTTTTCTTGGGGAGACTTGTTAATTCATTATCATCTCAAAATAGCTTTGATTAGGGTCAATGGGGTATATTCTTGGGTCAGGAAATGTGAAGCCAAGGTAGGGTCACAGCTCTGGCAGCTAGCAAGTATTGCTGGGAAAAACCTGATAGAACTGGAGAGATCATTCTTGTTGCCGGTTGATGGGAAAGCAACATCTAGGCAATGCCAGCTATTTGGGTACTTTTTCCTCCAGATGCTTTGCAACACTCCAGTCCTGTTACCTCCATTGGTATGCGTTCTCTGCATCAAAAATTGCTATCTGTTTGGACATTCTCTTCTGTGTCTCACAGAAGGTCATCCAAAGCAAGCCCCCTGGCCCCAGCACGCTCCTCACTCCCAGACCGTAATAGGAGAAAGTTTTCACCAAGCCCTTATGCGTAATTCCCCGTACACAGCCCGCTGCCAAAGGTTTCAAAAGAGTATCATCAGATGGTCATGCGAGAATGAGCTACCTTGCTCTACACGTGGTTGATCGCAACTCGTGACACGGAGGACGCCCAAATCCAGTTTTTCACGTGACCATGTAGGAGGAATTATCGCAGCTGGAAAATGCCGTGCGCTGAAGTGAAGTTACTCTGATTAATGGTGGGATCTGCATTATGCCCTCCCCACTGCAGTTAGCAGCTGTCTAGAAATAAAAAAGTAAAGAGGAGAAAATAAAAAGACCATTGAAGTGAACAAATCTAAACTGAACTACAGGGTCTGCCATCAGGTGATGTTTAAAAGCTAAGTAAAACCAAACCAAGCCCAACAAAATGTGTTAATTGTCATCCTAGAAAAACATCATGGAACAAACTCCAGTTTTAAAGTATCTCTGCTAGCCGTAATACCTGAGATACAGTGTATTTTTCCATCAGGAAGGGCTTGCTAGTATTTTCCTGTATACATTTGCAGACATCAGAAGACTCTTACAGTCCTATTGCATGTGCAGAATTAAATGAATTCAGGTTGGACAGGACCTCTAGATTTCAACTTATCCACCCCCTCGCTCAAAGCAGGGCTGACATCGGGGACAGACCAGGCTCCCCACTGCCTTAGCTTCAAGGCATCGCACTGTTATTTGTAGTGACCTCCGAAAGGATACGTTTGGAGGAGAGCAGCAGCAGATAAACACGAAACATACCCTTGTAAAGTGCTTGGAAGAGTGAAAACACCCGGCAGACTGTGGCTTTGTCAGATGCTTTCTTGGCACTAGCCGGTTGCAGTACACAAGAAAATACTCAAATCTCCGTGTGTGTCTCAGGTACCTGAATGCTGAAGACAGTGATGGCAAATGTCTTCTGTGTTGGCCCTAGAGCTGCGCAGTATAAAACCCAGCCATGCATGCCAGTGGGTTAGTGGGGCCAGAAAACCAGAAAGGGATTAAATAAGGAGGCTCTGCAGAGATCTTGGTTCCTCCAGCACGGGGAGACAGCTGTGGTTTTACAAAGGGACTACAGCCAGCCTTGTTTTCTTGCTTGAGCGTGCACAGCTAGCCAGCCTGGTCATTAGAAACCCAGCGTGGCAGGTATATATATATTAAGACCATGTTATGAATACCTGCCTGCTTGAGCTTATGCTGAGGAAGCTGTATTTTCTTTGTGTCAAACCAAGCAATGCTGTAACCAGCATTCAAAGCTAAGCAAAATACTGTTTTGTTCTAAAAAAGAATGTCCGAATAATCGGGAACTCCTGTGTGTAAGTAGCTACAAAATTACTGCAGTTTGAACAAAAGGTACCAGACTTACTGGACCGCAGTAGAGAAGAAATTAATTGGTCTTGGATATAAACACACACACTTCCTGGTTTATTGAAGAGAATCAGCAGCCCAATCCATCCAGAACATATCTAATAATTTTATGTAAATCTAAATGTATATATTGATGTGAACAAGCGGTCGATTTGTAAAGTCTTTACTCATAAGGCTGAAGTCAGTAGACTTGGCTCTCATGCATGCAGGAGAAAGTTTTTGCAGTACAGCTCTCACATTTACAAAGAGATATTTTTCTCAGTGCACCATGGTAATGCAATCAGGTCTAACAGCTCCATGATTATAATACACCAGGCTAGGAAAAGTGAATGTGGAACCAAAGGAATATTTGCACAAAATGCATTGTAAATTACTTTCCTCCTGCACTTCCCCCTTCCCCCCACTCCCCCCAGTAACTTGTTTATCAGAGTGGCAGATGCTTAAGTAAGAGCTTTCTCTGTCACACCTGCAGTGGAGACTGCGGTTTTAATCTGCATTTTGTGATGGTACTATAGGACGCTCCAGTGACTGAAGAGAACAATTCCTTAGTTATTAAAAACAAACAAAAAATAATTATTATCACAGTACACCGATGCATTTGAAAAGGTTTATTGATAAATAGGTCTCTGTTTCATGAGAAATGTTATGTAATGTTCAAATGAGAATTGAAAACAAATGTTGGTCTTGGACAAGTTGACCACTGATGCAGCTTATTACAACTTCACTGATTTACCAGCAACTAACTTCACCCTTTGTAGGAACTTGCTCTGCTATTCTGTGGCCCAAAAGGCCGTGGTGGAAATGAGTCAGTTTGCTCTCAAAAAAGATGTAGCCCAACATGAATTACAGTGGCAAAACTAAGTCCTGACTAAATCACAAGGTTCTTCTGCACAACCCGTTCCCTACTAGCATTGATTTCAGGGAGATAGCACAAATCTATTAGACACAGCAGCATGAGTAATGCTGTTATAAGAAATGCCAGAGGGTTTATTCCTGCCTTGACACTTGCTGTGCTAAAAGGTGTTAATGAATAGTCTTCTTCATGTCGGTAAAGTAGCTTTCGAAACCTGAAGCTGGGCTCTGCTGACCACCTGCCTTGTTATAGCTGGAGCTATGATTGCTCAGCCCCTCACCAGGTCATGTTTTAGACACATTGGAATGGTTTTGATATTTTTATTTCACAGAAAAAGAAAAAAAAACCCTATTAAAATGCCAACCAAGGTCAGGTAAACTTTTTTCATTGGGTTATGTGAAGCTTCTAATTCAACAATTAAGCTAGGGTCATGGTCACCAGAAAGGTAGGCTACAAGCATTGCAAAAGAGTCCAGAAAAGTACAGGCATGAGGGAAACCAGAAAATTTGAAATGGAAATAGACTTTACTAATTCATTAAAAGATCTGTTTGTGGTCAGTTTTCTTTTTTTCTTTCCATTTTCTTTTTTTCTGTTTCATTTAAGGATAGTTAAAAGTAGCATTTCGTCTGAATTTGAGCCAACCTGATTATTCACGGAAGTGCTACTTGACATTGTATCAGAATCTGGTCTAAACATTTCTGAATTGGACCCAATCAAAAGCATGGGATTTAATAGTGCTGTGATTTTAGGCTGACTCATCTGAGAAGCTATTTTGGATTTTTCAAGGTATTACTGTCAGTAACTAGGACTTTTTTTTCAGACTGAAATTGCACAAAAGCCATCAAAGAGCATAAAAAAAAGATTAGTGGTCCTAGCTGGCTTTCTGTCTTTAAAAATACCTCTCTGTACCTGTAGCTTATTGGATGGAAGCTGACTAGATCAGTAATAGTCTGTTTTTACCATTTTGTGAGTATTTTCCATCACAAATGAAGTGACTTTGGAACTCACGGTGCCCTGCTCATTAGTATTTAATTCGAAGGTGATTCCCTGATTTTAGCTGTGCCGGTAATCACGTAGGCTCCCTGTGTAGTGGAAAGACAGAAGCAAACTGCTCCAGGGAATGATTCATCCAACTGTCTTACAGTGGGGAAATCCACTTCCTGGAAGATCCTAACCTTTTCCAAAGGTACTTACGGAGCATTTCTACTCTGCAAGAACATGACAGATTGTGTCATGCCTGTTGCTAGCTGAGCCTAGGCATTCATCTAAGAGACTAAAAAGGCAAGGGTCTAGGAAGCAACTTAGGAGAATAGAGGGGAAAGTTTCCGGACAAATATTTGAAGTCAGAAAAAAGCTGTTTTTTTTCCACATTGAACTGTTTATGGGAACAAGGTAGGCTCATGGAAAGTTTATTCTGCTAGAAGCAAGGGTTACTGCCAGTATAAATGGACATTTCTATTTAACATGAGGAATTCACACTTAGGGAGTGAACAGCCTGCTCATTAGGCTGTTCACTTGACGAATGAGGGGTCTGAGCCCAAGTCTTTGCTCTTCCTGATCCAAAGCTGAGTTGACAATGAGGTGGCCAGTGTACCTGCATAACAGCCCAGAGTGTGGATCAAACACCTGAAAGATGGTGATGACCATACAGGTTGTGGAGTGAGAAATAGTGTAAGGGATTTCTGGCAGCACTGCTAAGAGATGCAACTAATAGTCCCCTCTGTCATGTCATGCGGGTGGGCTTATACTGCATAGGCACCTCTAAGCAGAGCTGCCATGTGAGCATTTTACCTCAGGGATCATGCTACCATGCAGTGTTGCATGCCCAAAGTGTGTCCCATGTACCTGCTTCCTAAAATATACCCAAAATGACAGACACTACCATCTATGAGCAGTATACTGGTTTTAGCAAACAGTAGTGACTAATATGAGATCTTTTCATCCCTTGACATGATTCTTTGGTGTTTAGGATTGAAGTGCTTAGAAGGATAAAACTTGCCTTTGCTGGAGTGGTACCTGGCCTACAAAGACACAAAGAGCTGGTTCTTACATTTCTATCTTCTCCTAGCATTATGGCCTTGTCAAATAGTTTATTAATTTAGTGTATTTCAACTAAGCCCAGAATTTCTCTGAATTCTAGAATACTGTGGTAAACTGGGAACTTGTGTGGGTCTGTGAGATGCCGGCATTTAGAGGACAGGTGGTTAGCTGCATCACTGTCCCATTACCTCTGCATAAATGTTTACTGTCCTGTTAGTCATACCAAAACCTCATACAGCCAAGAGCCTACGCCTAACCAAAATCTCAGAAATGTGAGGCAAAGGGGAGCTCTGGGAGTGGTTCATATGTGAAACATCCTACAGTTTTGCTGCTCCATAGCAGGGATCTGGGATAATAAAAACTTACAGAAAGTGCCAGGAGGAACACAGCAGACTGAGCAGCTCTCTTCCTCCTGGCAGAGCCTGCTGCCAGCACAGCCCCACTTCCAGCTTCTTGGGAATCCCGGCATCCCAGGAGTTGCACTTGATCTCCTCGCATATCACATGCAGCACAAGCGCCTCAGTTATGCCACCTTGAATTAGCAGCATCTGCTGTCTGCGTAACCTTGGCACTCACCCTCTTTCCTTCCCAAGCTTCCTTGCCTAAATATTATTTCTACTTGCAATAACATTGCATTAGATCACCATAGTGAGATGTCCTCTCTTGTCACTTCTGAGCAGTTGTCGTATGCTTCAAGACTTGTTGATGGCCTTGGCCACCTTTCAGCTACTCAAGCAGTTGGCCTGTGGGGTTTTTTCTCATGGTGGGACTGATAAAGCTGCATAGCTAAGTCTCTTTCTGTACAACACATGGATTAAATGCAGGGTAAAAACTCGCTCTTTGAAAATAAAGTAGTTTCTGAGGGTGATTCTCATCAGCAAATGCTGTGAAATTTGAATCAAATTATCTGACATAAGGCTGAATGGCCAGCCTGGGAAAGGACAAGTCCTGGCTACCACGGTGTCCTCTCACACCATTTTAAATTCTCACTCTGCAGAAGGCAATGCACATGGTGTTTTTTAAAATGCGAGAGATGGATCTGTCCATTACCAATGACAATATCCTTTTGCTATGAAAAATTAATGTTGCTAAGGAAACTAAAAATGGCCATGGTTTTGCCTGTCAGAAATCCTTGTTGTGGTCCCCATTACTAACACAGCATTTAACTATCACACAGTATTTGTCATTAAGGTCAGAAAGTGCTGTGAAGCATCAGTGGGGAACCTGCTGTGGACTGAATATCTAAATTTCTGCTGACATCAGAGGGGATTTAACTACGTAAATATATTTCTGAAGTTGTTTTAATGCCTTGTTTAAGCTCCTGAGAGTCCGAGAGACCAAAATCTGCTCCTGCCTTTGTTGTCTGAGTCTCTTCAGTACATTGGTCCCATCTGCACTGTACCTCCTCCCCTCATCTCCCTTTCATCAGATTGTCACTTTTAATCAGTAATTCCAGTTGTATCATAGTACCAAGAAAATATTCTTCCTCCATTCAGAAGGATGTAGAAACTATTGGTAATAGCCTGCTAGGGTCATCAGTCCCGATCAGGGGTGCTGCCTGAGCTCAGCTAACACAATGGAATCCACCTAGGGCACTGGTGACTCTTGGCCAATGTATTCTGTATCATAAAAATCATTGGGAGAAAACACTGGGGCATGTTTTAAGTGATTTTGAATGTTTTTGAATAGAGGAGTGAGAGGGGGAGAAGGAAGGCAGAGCAGAAGAGGATGATAAGAGAAACAAGGGAGTAACAACTCCATGCAGGAACTTATCTTTTTTAATAGCTCCTTATTGAAGCTGTAAGAATGAAATGGGCTTTTTTTAACAATTGCCTTGTTTTGATTTTGCTCCTTTTCAGTTTGTGTGCGATTCTTCCCATGCTGTTCTGTGGACATAACAAAATTTCCAGGCAAAATTTGGTGGAGGCTGCGGAAAACCTGCTACCGAATTGTCGAACACAACTGGTTTGAAACTTTCATCATATTCATGATCCTGCTGAGCAGTGGAGCCCTGGTAAATATAACAGAATTTCCCAGCTGCTTGAAAGTGAACCTGGGTCTCAGAGAAGGTGTTCTCCAGTTAGCTGAATCTAAGATCTTAGGAGCCCTTACTCCTCATTTCTCAAAGCATGTTTGGGGCTAAAACAGCTCTTCTGCTTTTCTGATTTCACCTGCCTTACCATATGGTGGGAAACCTACTTCTGTTATTTTGAAAAGCCAGTCCTAAGGAAGTCTGTGTAAGGAAGTATTCCAGAGTTACTACTTCAGCATCCCATAACTGCTCCATGGTAGTTACCATCTGGAGCCTTGTATTTTGCTCCAGGGATGGCTTTTTTTCCTTTTTTTTTGTTTAGCACACTTTGTAACCAGCAAAGTGAAATCATAAAATTGCAGGGGGGCATTGAATCAGTGCTACCCACAGAGCTAGTGGGTGCTTATCATGTTTTGAATACACCTTAGCTTAATTCACTGGACCTTCCCTGCACAGATAGCTCCTGCTTGCATGTAAATGACTGTGTATACTTGGAGGCTGGCTGGTCATTCCCCAAGGCTCTGATAAGGGATCCTCCCCTCCTGAGATCCCACTGTGTACTGGGATTATCTTCTCTGTATTATCAACCCTGGGCTCTTCGTAGCGATGGCAGCATGTTGCTCAGTTACATGTCAGGGATGTCACTGAAGTTAGTGGGATTTCTCCCAGGTTTTTATCCAGGCACAAATCAAAGGGGTATATTAAGAGTTCTCCAGGCTTTGGTCTGGTGGTCACTGATCTGCTCCTCCAAGATGGAGTAAAATATACCTACTAAATTTGCAGCCAGTGCCATGTTTGGACAGGTTATCCACGTATTTTTGGAGGTCAGGCTTAACTTCAGTCAAATGGATGAATCTGCCTTAAATAGTAAGAGGAACATCATCTTAGAAATGTGCCTTCTTCTCGTCAGGAATAATCATGAGCGGAAAGGCATGATGCAAGATTACTGGTAAGGTAACAGATTTACCATAAATTGCTGGAGACAGAACAAGCAACAAACAGGATAAACTACATCACAGCACCACACGAAAGCCAAATACCCCACTGGGCTGTGTAAATAAGCATGTTCTTCCACTCCAGTTGGCATCAAGGAGGCCTCAGCTGGAGCAATGGCTTCAGCTCTGGGCATTGCACTTTGGGAAAGACACGGGCTGATTGAAGAAACTCTGGAGGAGAGCAACACAAATTATCAGTGGCCTACAAAAAAAGAGGAAAACACAGAACCACTGGGTTTGTGTAGTTTAAAGAAAGTCTCTACAGGGAGACAAGAAAATGGAAATACATAAATACCTATGGAAACAGGAAGGGAATGGACCGTTCTCCAGGTCCATCAGGGACGGGCTGAAATTTTACCCACGGGATTTCATTTTATTATGAAAAGTAAAAGACTGTAAAACTTGGGTAAAGAGTAGGCTACTGAAAATTGTCATAGCTTTGCTGAAATCAATGGAATCTGACAGTTTTTGCACCAGCTTGAGAATCAGCATGTTAATTTTTTAACACATTTTAAAGAGGGCATGTCGCTTGCTATAATGCACTTCAGATGAATACACTTCCTTACATATGCAATTAAAAGTGCTTTAGATACTGAACACTGCAGTATAAATCTAATTTAATTTTCATTGCATGCATTCATTCACTTTTTTGGGATTTTCAATTTAGACAGTGCAACTCTGTATAAGGGCAAATCATGCTGCATTTTCTCACATATCAGCACTGTGCTTCAGTATTTGAACTGGAGATGTTGGAGGGAACACACAACTTTTTTTTCTGTTACCCTGGGGTGAGATCTTCCAAAAACTGAGCTCATCTGGCTACATCCCTAGGACATGCTAAGATCTTAAGGGAGTTTAAAAGCCAGTATATATTTGTGTGTGCTAGTTAAACCATCATAATATATCTATAGCTTGCTGCAAAAGATCCAAAAATCTTTTTTATGCGTTTAAGCCTTAAACACCCAAACTGGGAGCCAGTGTTTTAGTAGTAATCATGGCTGACATTGCAGGTATCCTGTTTAACTCTTAACACACAAAAGAAAGCAGAAGAAATAGCCCTTAATAATGTTTTGTATGGCAAAGATTTCATCTGGTGTCACTGTGAGAAAATTCAAAACACTAGGGTTTTGTCATCTGGGTAATATCCATAGCTCGTGCAGAAGTACAGTGCCCCTGAGGCATGCAGGTAGCTTAATTTTCATCCCTTATTAAGCCACTTTCTGACCCACGGTGTGCTTTTAGTAGACGAAACACAAGGTACTTTTGGACAAGATAGTAGAAAACAGGGATAGCAAAGGAGGTAGAGGAGGAAATCACTTTAAATAGTTTATTGTTATTTTTGCAGAAATTGCAAAGTACAGCAAGTCGTCTGACAAAGTGAGTGAGCCCCTACAAGAAGGGATAAACTCCAGCCTCTCTGTGTATTGTTTTCTGTGGCCTTCTCCAACAGCTCTTTCACACCCTTGAAATATCATTTTTGAAGGCAAGATAGGAGACCGAGTTGCAGTGAAAACATCACCCCAAAGTGTGGGGACAAATGGACAAGCTTTGGCACAGGCTGCCAAAGCTTTCTTGTCAGTTTAGTTACTGTTCCCTGGCAGGCAACAGAGCAGTGTGACTGCTTGAGTGACAAACAACACACTTCTTTATCTCCAGGCACTGGGTGCTTGCTAAAGTTTTGGAGTTCCTCAGAAAGTAGCCACAGATCTTGAAATATGTAAATGCAGACAATTAAGATGATTAGCACAGACCCTCTCAAATAATGTTGTTTCTTGCTGCCAAGGGCTCTGGGTCACACAGTGGGATGAGAGTAATATATCAAAGGGTCATGCAGGTGACAGGGACATGGGAGCAGCTCATGTAATGACAATCGCTTGAGGAGCTGGGGAAGCAGCCCGTAACCGCTGCTCGACTTAGAAACCCCAAAATGGGCCGCATGTGTGCAACCCTGACACTAGGATCCTGCATTTTATTTGAAGTACATTATAAAGTGAAATCTAAGTTATGAGACAACCTTATTTGTTTTATTTTAGTAAGCATACTGTTTTATATCTTAAATATTTTAAAGGGGCTATTAAGTTGCTTGTATTTGATACAGATACTGAAAGCCCTTTGATGACGTCCCGCGTAAGATTAGTTAGAGAGACAGATGAGATGGGTAGAAAGATACCTTGACCTTTAAAAGATAATTGTTCTGTTAAGTGAATAATAATGAGCATTTCTTGAGGCAGATAGCTGTAGCTACCTGAAATGTGATGGCTGAACAGAAGCCAGGGAACTCCAGTACTCCGTAACACTGGCAGGTTAATAACCCAATTTTTCATCATTAGCAATAAGACGTATTTGACTAAATGTAAGGGGGTCAGATTCTGCCTCCTAAAGACAGGAGTCCTCTGTCCTGGGACATCTGAGGTGCCCCGACAGCAGTGGCAGGGACAACAGGATCTGAGGCACCCTGGGGTGCTTGGGGTGGCACCTTGGTCACAGATTCACCTTCACAAATTTAGGGTGCTTAAGCTCTTCTTACACTCATAGGATGACTAGTCAGTACAGCCAGCAGAGGCTGGAGAGAGATAGCTAAGCATGTGCCCATTATAAGGGAAAGCTGAACAAGTATCTGTTAGGTTAACGTCAGTCCTATTTGTGCCTGTGCGCTCTTTCTGATGGTAACATTAAAATATATCAGAAATCAAACACAGTAGATGGCATCCCATCAAATAATACTACAGACTTGCAGTGCAGCACCGATGCTTTCCCACGCAGCTTAGGAGAAGCTTTTAATCGATCTTTTGTACTTTCAGGCTTTTGAAGATATTTACCTTGAAGATCGGAAAAACATAAAAACCATGCTGGAATATGCTGACAAAATATTCACTTACATCTTTGTCTTGGAAATGCTCCTGAAATGGGTGGCTTATGGCTTCAAGAAGTATTTCACCAATGCCTGGTGCTGGTTGGACTTCCTCATTGTGGATGTAAGTATCATTTTGGAACTACGATGCTTCTTGTGTTGGATTTTACAATGCATAAGAATGCGCTGTTAAGTCTGACAGCTTTGCATTTGCAAAATGAGAGCTGTCACTCCGATTCGGAGTAAAAACCCTAGGCAAAGCTTGAAGAAGGCCTTGATATACAACTGTCCTTAGCCAGGAATCAAGAGTGCCAGTGCGGAGGAGACCGCTTTGTGTCGTTACATAGAGGTGTCACCCTGCTAATTTGTGCCACATTCCCTTCTCGTCCCTACGAATTTGCTCTTTCTTTTAGTGTTTAACATCTCATTCCACACTCCTGGCTAGCACAAGGTCTAGTTATCTCCGACTGCTCCGCGCGTGACCTCAACACAAAAGTCTTTCAGCAGATTAGGGAAGATGTCTTTGGCATAGTTTCCCGGCAAGGCTGCCAGTGGCACGTAACAATATGTTCAGTACAGTCTCCCAAGTATTTACCAGTGAAGGAGTCCAGAAGCAGGTGTGAATTTTCCTCCTGTCGAAGTGATTTCATTGTTACGAAGACTTAGGAAATACTCTAAATCTTTGAAATATCACAATGCTTAGTTCTCCTGAGGATAGTCCTTAAAAGTGTCTAATCTTGAACAAAATGAAGCTCGTGTCCTGAAAGTGTTGCTATTACCAGGCATGTCCCCAGCGAAGTTTCACATTGCCTGGATGTGGAACCTGCCAAATTCAGGAAAAGCCAGCAACAATGCGTCCTCCAGATGAGATTTAACATTTCATCACAGCGTATCAAAAAGGAAGCAATTATCTCCCTGAGGCCATTTCTTATTACCTTGAGGTATTAATGTGGAAGGCTGGCAGAGCTCTGCCATGACTGTGTAACTTATTAAACTTCTGATAAGTTATTTTTCCCCATTTCACATCTGAACCTTGACTCAGGGGAGAACTACACTTTCTTTGGCCCCAGTCCAGGAAAGCACTTCAATGGGATGATTTACTTGTTTGAAATTATGGACATGTCTAAGTGCACTGCTGGATCAGAGCCTTTGGAAGCTTCTCCAGAGCTTTGACAAAAGGATTTATGAAAAGGAAGTTCTTTACATAAATTGTAGGCCATAAATTTCTCTTTGCATACATACTTGGAAACCTCTTAAAGGGAAGGCACTCATTTTCTTACAGATTAGCTTGAATAGAAGAGGAAGGCCTCATTTAATTATCTAACCACAAAATTGGAAACCACCAGTTCCTAAGTTATAGCCCAACCCTGAAAACTGTTCTCACTGTGGTTTAGGTTGAGTGACATAGCTTTTCTTTCCTCTTTTCTCCATCTGTAAAATGGGACTAATAGGACTCACCTAAAGTGTTCTATGGGCTTCCAGGAATTTGGTATTCAATTTATGGTCCTAATAAGCTTCTGAAGACTAGCAGGGCTGGATGAGGGCTGAATATCATCAAAACTGTAAGTAGGAGTCTTTCTGATAGGAACAATTTCACGATGAATTCACTGAAACAGTTGGGAGCTCTACTGCATCATTAACAGTTTGAAATGAGTTCCACGCTTGTTAGAAATACATACTTTATAGCATGACATCTAATTATTACCAAAGAGAGTAAAACAGAAACTAAGCTAAAACCTGTCCTCCATGCATAAAGCCCCCCTGAAACATTTTGAGAATGCAAAATCAGTATGTAACCCCCAAATTTAGCTACATATTTGCCTTTTAATGGTGAGGTTTGTGAGTATAATGACATATTATAGAGGCAGCCATAGGTGAGCCCAGAATTTTTTATTTTTTTAACCCATGTTTAAATTTTGGTTTTGTAGGCTCCCGAGCTAGCCAAAAAGTTGCCCCATCATTCAGTTGTATTGGTTATTAATCAGCTCTAGGAAATCACTTGCCCTTTGGTGTTCTCAATGAACAAAGCTTTTTCTCATGCTCCGTTCTTTTCTTCACATTTCCCAATGTGGATTATGAGAACCTGGTACTATATTTATAGCGGGTTTAACAGATGCTCTTCTCCTACCCTATCGCTCACGCACCCTGTCACTCTGAATTGGCAAAGTAACATGCTATCATTTTCCCAGCACACTTTTACTTCAATTTACTTTTTTTTTCTGGTCCTTTGAGAACCAAATCACTGCAACTGAGCTGCAGAAGGGAGTGAATGGGTGAATTAGCTGCTCCAAAAGAAGCAGATGAACCACTTGTCTGATTTTGTCAAATTTATTTGTTTAAAATTATTCACTTAAAAATTCCTGATCTGCAAATTATTCATTAGCAGTTTGGTATCAGTATTCAAAATTCAAGCTGTGATGGCTGATTTTTCATTGGACGTGTGAAACCATCTATCATCTGTGTTTTCTCGTTGTACAAATGCATCTCAGAATCCTTTTTCTGTTGATAATAATTCATAAAACCAGCTCAGAATTTGCAAGTATTCACTATTTCTAAATACGAAGTGAACCCAGAGGGGACATAGGCACATTGCTGCTGGGGTTTTTTTTTAATATTTTTTTTGTGCTTACCCTGCCTTGTGAAAGACCTTTGACACTGATTCGGGCCTGTGGAACAGCAAAGGCTCCATCTGACAATTGTGGATTACTAAAGAAAATTCTGTCTTGCAAAGCTTAAACATCAAAACACACAGTAATCCGTGAACTGAGAGCTATTTTTGATGGATGTAGAATCCCTAAAGCATGAGCTCTGATAATGGGCTTCTCTGCATCTCAAAGAAGTGTGCTAGTGTAGCAAAACCATAAGAGAGAGCTTTGAAATACATTGCAATACAATAAAGTCCTATCAACAAAGCTGCAACAGATTTGTTTGGGAGGAAGGGAGAAAGGAGTAATCAAACCACAAAATACAGGCTCATTTCAACTTAGAGCACCTGGGAAACATGCCTAAGATATCTGCCAAAATTTGGATATCCTGAACAAAAAGGATTAACGTATAGCTATATGTTACCTCCCTACAAACAGCAAGCATACTACTTAAAGTAACCCTCTTTTACACTGCAAATATAGCTTCTCTATGCTCATGAATTGGAACTCAGTCCACAGTTCTTTTCAAATGAGGGAAAAGCAGAGACCACAATTTATCTGCAGTGTAGACAGACATCAATATCACCACCAGGAATGGTGTTTATGCACAGTCTTCTTTGTTAGGATGCACAGGCAAATATTTTCACAAATAATAGATGTTTTCCAAGCATTCATGCAATCAAAACCTCTTCATACAAAGCAGATTAAACAAGGAGTCTGAACTTGGCCAGAGCCGGAGGCACATGGCATTCAAAAGAAATGTTTATGAAAGCTGCCCTCAACCAGGTGTGTCCTGCAGCAGGCAGACAGCTGGGTTTTGAAACCAGGGTTAGATAAACTCTGCTGATTGTGCATGCTGGTGTCATGTTTGATATTTCTTTCAATTGTTTCCTCTGACCTATAAATATTGTCTTGCTTATCTAGTTTGAGCTTCAGCCAATTAATTCTGAGCTATGTGGCAGTCTCTGCTGACAGGGGATGGATTATTCCATTGCAGTGGTCAGCTCGGGAAAGGCATCAATCTGGAGCTTAGCATCATTCAAAGACCGGAGGTGTTGCAGTCAACAGCTTCTTTGTTCTGTGATCATGTGTTGAAGGCAGAGGGGAGAGACCAGTACCCTGCAGAAGCTGTCACAAGAAAGCTCTCAGGAAAGGGCTGTAAAGTCCCTAACTCATTAATAAAAATGCTCAGAAAAAAAGTCACACCCAAGTTTCATTGCCTGTGGCATACACAGAAAGACCTCTTAAATGGGCACTAATGTCATCTCTCTACAAAAGTCGATTATCACAGATTCATCATCTCCATTTCAGCTTTTGGGTTCAATTTAATTATCCAAAAGTTAGTCCCAATCCAGGCTTAAAAAAACCTTATTGTCATTGACTGATTTCAGAGAGGAGGGGAGGTGAGGATTTCTCCACCAATTCTTTCTAAGACTATCCCATATTTCAAGATTTAACACTTTGGAAAGGTACTTTTTAAGCAACTGCTTTTTTAAAGATGGTGGCAGCCTCCTTCCCCTTCAGTCATTTCCAGCAATGGGGCCTTAACATGACGTCGTGCAGTGGGGAGGGGAAGATCATCTCTAGCTCTCAATTTTTGCCCTGATGCTCCACCAGTTTCTCTCCAGCTGAGCCACCATGGAGAAAGATTGCTCCTTCCATCCCTTTTCCCAGAGAGCCTGCTCTGCCGCCATGGAGGCAGAGGCTCACAACAGCTTTAAGCAATTTATCTGTCATCAAAATACTTCAAGAAAGGCTCAGAAATGGATTTTGAGGCCAGACATCTCAGATGAGTTACTAAACAAGTCCAATAGGAAGGATTTTGTAGATGCATTTGTGAAAGCAAAAATAATATGTAGGTTTCCCTCCTTGCATTATGTGAATGGTTATAACACCACACATTTCTGGTGTTTGCCTGGAGCTGCTGAGCTTGTACCTAGAGGTCTGCGTTCCCCACTGAGCAGCTTTCCAAATTTCCTGTTTGCTGCCAAATTTCCTGTTTGCTTTTTTGAGAACTGCTCACAGATGTTCAGTCACTAAATGCGCCATCATTTTCACTGAATGCTTGAAAAAATACAGATATTACATTTTCCAAGGTAGTTTCCTGGAAAGCACATGCTCTAAGATTTCTAGTTAGGATACTTCACTGCCAGACAAGTTAAAAAGCAGGTTAATAATCTCTGAGTTAGAGGTGAAAAACTTAAAACAGTCTTTCTATCCCTAGTTAAAAATTGAATTGAATTAATTATGCCCTTGTGTTGGATTGTCTTTAAGTGACAATTAGAAACTTGCTGTGTGAAGTAAATATTGATGGCTTCTGATTACTTTAATTGTTTTTTTCCATCTGTATTCCCTGTTGATTAGCAAGGTGATTTCTGTTTGCTTTACCAGTAATTACAGAATCTGCTGTAATGACTTGTTCCCAAACAGCACTGAAATTCAATTTGTATTCTTGGGAAACTGTCCTAAAAGCATAAGAATTTCATCTAGTTCCTATTCAGAAAAGCACACAGGAACAGAATGACAAAAAAACAGCCAAGGCAAAGTAAACACAATGTAGCTTGTCAATTGGAGACGCATCTGAAGAGTGAACTTATTAGTCCTCTCTGCAAGTTATCAAAAATCCATGGGTCAAAACAGGCTACTATTACTTCAGAATTCATTTTTTGGTGAGCTTTCTTCCAGTTCCTCAAAGTACATGTTCACGTGGGACTTTTTGAGGATGTCTCAGTGAACATTCTTCTGGGCCTCTGCTGATGACAGAAAACTAATAGGAAATAGAAGTATTCTATTTCTCTCCAGAAGTCAGTGAGCCTGGTTTTGAAGAAAAAAAAGAAAAAGAAAAAGAAAAAGAAAAAGAAAAAGAAAAAGAAAAAGAAAAAGAAAAAGAAAAAGAAAAAAGAAAAAAGAAAAAGTGCGACTCACAGAAGTTTAATTACGCAGGTGACCACAGATAAATTAATCATGTCTCTATGCTAGAAATTGTTACACATCTGTCTCATAAACCCCTTCTTTCCGTGGCATAAACGAGATGAAAGAAAGGTATAAAGTACAGAATATCCCTACATATATTTGTGAACTTTGATAAGATCAATTTTATCTTTTTTTCAGAAGAATAAAGTAAAAAGCATTGTTCCTTAACTTTAACAAAGAACACATGCTTCACTTTTACAAAAACATGCAAAAACTGAGGAGAGGAGAGGAGAGGAGTGGAGAGGAGAGGAGAGGAGAGG
>Ga0181612_141660_pt1 | contig 19190 bp, 9 predicted proteins | sample HoacroProtozoa21_FD_119630 | JGI IMG/M metagenome (GOLD analysis project Ga0181612, IMG submission 119630) | Hoatzin crop microbial communities from Cojedes, Venezuel. Combined Assembly of Gp0051906, Gp0051904, Gp0051908 | reverse complement strand
TTGGTAGTTCCCAGGGTCCTCCTTCCTACCCTTTTTACAAATAGGCACAATATTTCCCTTCTTCCAGTCACCAGCGTCTTCACCTGACTGCCATGCATGGAGAGTGGCTTGGCAACTACATCAGCCAATTCCCTTGGGACTCTGGGATGCATCTCATCAGGTCCCATAGGCTTACGTATATTCAGGTTCCTCAGGTGGTCACAAACCTGGTCTTCTCTTATGGTGGGACAGACTTTGCTTCCCCAGTCCCCGCCTTATGGCCCACCCACTTGAAAGGTGTAGGAAGAGAGTTACAAATAGGTACCCAATGTAACAGCGCATTCTTCCATCAGTATAGTAATCTTTATACATGGGAGCATTTAAATATTACAAAAGGCAACAATCTAGCTTTTAATTAAAGATACTGTGAAAGGGAATATTTTTTGTGCATCTTTTGCATATTATTAGCATTAGGAAACAGCAAACAGATGCTATGCAGGAGAAAAAACTCATACAATCAACATCCACATCAAGTAGAATACCATCCTTCCAAGGCTTATTAGAATCCAAAGAGTTCATTTGACTAAAAGATTCCATTTCATCCTTTGACTAATGTTAAATCAACTGGTCTGTTTCCCAGCGGGATGAGATAGGAAAAGAGGGCAGTCACAAAAGAGTCGTCCCATGGAACCAGTAGGCATACAACCACTGGTCAAGTGCACCGAAATTTCAAGTGCACTGATTTTTTCAAGTATGCTGATATATGTATAGACTCTTCTGAATTCATCAGTATACAAAATAAAACACAATATAAACCAGCCCAATCCTGCATTTTTCTCATATTTTGCCATATCAATGGATGTTTTACTCTGTTGAAGATCTCTCAGTTTTGTACCACTAGGTACCTCCGTTACTCTTTCCATAGGTTTATCAGCCTCACCCTTTATAATATAACAAACATTTCAAAACCGAAAGACAGGATATTAGTTAAGATGTTATACAAAGGTTATCTGGTATTATAAGAATTTTTATTTCACTATTTTTTAATGAGGAATTATAATTAGCTGATCCTCTTACAAATAAAACACAATTCCTAAGGACTTCAGGTCAAAATCACTTTCACATAATAGTTTTATAAGTAATTTACTAACTTCAATAATGCTGTAACTCCAAACCTTCTTACTCCTGAATAACATATCTTCCTCAAACTAAGCCATTAGGGACTCAACATAAGCAAACAAAAAAAGCAATAAACACCACCATCAAAAAGGACCATCCCCCCCCCATAACACATTAGTTTTTAAATTTATCTGATTGTTTAATTTAATGTCCACTCTTTCTTTTTTGAAAGAAAAAAAACCCAGGAATTATTCCATGTTTAGCTTTTCCATGCCATTTGTGGTATTAAACACTTTTCTCATAGCCCTGAAGGCAATTCTGTACAAGCTCAGGAAGGATAAATTAACTAAGACTCTGTTTGAGAACTGTTCCATGCAGCTTTCATACGAGAGATGCTACAAAGCAAAATGTCCAGAAGAGACAAATACGACCTTCCTAAAAATGTGGCAAACCATTAGATGATCATGTAGCTTCTGAATTTATTCCGTTATGGACTAAATTTAAAAACAAGGCCAGAAGATTGCTCCAGAATCCCAGTGTTTCCGAAACCAAACAACTCCATTCACTTAATGAGACCTCTTCCATGTAGTGGGAACCATGTATGCTAGAACTGTAACTCTTTTCTAGAAACAAGATTCTTGAAATTCCACCAATGACATTTCAAGGGACAGTAGTGAGAAACTACTTATTATTTTAAAATGGTCTGCAACCTTCAGTTCCACTTTCTAAATATTAAATAATTTAAGAAGGAATACAGGAAGCAGTGATTTGTGGCTGCTGAAGTCCGACACAGTGTTTCCTGTTATTTTGTAGAGGAAACACAACTTCACATTATTTTGATATTATCTTCTGCTGTGAGTATTGTTGGAAGCTGCTGGGAAATTCTCATGTCTGTCTCCCTTCTAAAATGGAAACACCCAAGTGATAATTCTATTGCTTCATTATGTATTTGGGTCTCCCTAGGCATCTGTACAGTTGTGAGTTTGAAGACAATTGTCAAAGACATTATTGATCTCTATGATACAAACAGAAATTTGCCTGTTCAAGTGAGAAATTATTCTGAACTAAGTCACCTATTCAATTTCCAAACAAGTTGATAGCTGATGAAGTAGAAGAAACGGAACAAAATAGAGTGGAAAGTCTTGGGGGGAGGAAGGAGAGCAATATTCAGTGCGATCAAGCTATACACTAATTCTTAGACAAACAAGTGAAAACAAAAATTTGTAACAGAAAGATATGTCTGCCAGCTTATTATAAACTGAAAGAGTTCAAACACCAGTCTGCTTGTTAAGAAGGAAAACAAAAACAAATTCTATAGACACTACCATTTCATGCTACTTCCAAGCATAAAACACAATCTAAAAGTAGACAATTATAAGTTATTTTATCTGGGTTACATTTTCTTCTTAATTTTAACAGTGAAGGAGTCAATATACCATTAACACAGACAGGGTCAGAATAAAGTACTACATATACTTTTCTATAAAAAATCATACATAAAAATGGAAGCTGCTTGCATAACTGTGATCATTACTTCCTCCCCCTGTGCAAATGCTGGGGTTTTTCTGCTTATGGGAAATGTGCTCCTTCCTTTAGGTAGCATTGTCTTGAAAGGTTTTGCAATTCAGTACTTCCTAGGAGTTAGTGGCAGACCATGGATGTGTCTTTTTAACTTGTACAACACAGGTGTAAAAAGCTGATCTTATAAAGATGCAAGTAGGGACCCCTATATTTAGAACATCTTACATCTGCTTCTGCAGAAGATTCACATGCTATATCTTCTGAAAACGTCCTCATGTTTCCTCTCTTTGTTAGAGGGGTCCGACACTCAAAAGTCAGCCATGAGGCTCCAGAAATGTCTTGTGTTTCAAGAGTTTCTGTTTAAGTTTTATTGAGATGGCTTTTTAAAACAAGAAAAACCAAAAAACCCACCTTACTATCTTTTTCTCATTTGTGGATTTCAGGAAAACATGGTTGCTTGCCAGAACAACCCACATTGTGAGGCTGGATGCCAAGGCAGCAATAACCATCATCACACTGAGAACATCTAGGAATTGCTGAGGCAGCTGTGGTAAGGGAGGAAGAAGGGGACTACCTGAACTTTGAATTCACCAATTCATTACATCTCCTGGAAGATCAACACAGACAAGATGGACATGGAGCATGGGTCACCTATGAAGGTCACACACAAGCCCTTTTATCCTTGCTCTTTGTGGATATTCATCACAGTGCAATCTGTAAACAGGACCGAACACCGCCTTCTCATGTAGCAGACCTGAATGAAGAAAAATGGTTTGCCTGGGAAAAATATTTACTGTTTCCTAACTTTTGAGGATTTCTCTTTAAAGACTGAAATACATGAAGATGCCCAAACACCTACTTCCACATATTATGAAACTTTACAAAATTGCAGTGTTCTATTCTCTTTTTCAGCAACTGTTAAAACAAAGAAAGCCCTATTGGAAGCCTGAGCTTGACGTGCATTGGGTTCAACTGGTATCAATGTAGAGCTTTTCTTCAATAAAAAAACTTGCCTGTTCAGTAAGCAACAGACTCTCCAATTCAACACCAAGTGTTACAACACCATGGTATTGGATGGTCATATTGACCTGAGATGGCAAAGTGGTCTGGTGGAGTTAAAGTACAGAAGGAAAAACTTGAGCAAGTTGGCCACGATAACTAGAAACCAGAGTTTCCAAGACACTGATGAAAGAACTGAAGGCATAGCAAAGCTTCTGCAGAACCCTTAACATCCTTTTGTGAGACCTTTGGTCCACCTAATCAGGCTGCTCAGAAGTCAAGCCCTGAATAGAAATCTCAGGAAGATACAGGTGCTTGGATTTGTATTTGGTCTTACCAGTTCCAGCTGAACTTTCCTTTAACAAAAACTGGGATCCACAACCACTTTCTCTTGGATACCATTTCTTGAGGATGAGATGGGTGGAGGAGAAGGACTTAAAATTCTAGAACAAATACAAGGGAGACTTCTATATCGGCAGAAGTTGCTTAAGAGAGGTGACTGGTACAGGGGGGAAAGAGAAGTTACACCTCCTGAAAAGTCATGACTGCCCCCTAAAGAAGGTTGGGAAAAACAAAGTGTTGAACTCTGTACTGAACACCCAAACGATGTATCATAAAATTAAGGTCTTCCAAAGACAGGAAGACCTAAGAAAAGAATCTAGACAAACATGCAAGAATCATGTCATATTTTTATAACGAATGACATAGAAAAGATCTAGCCCAGCCAAGCAGCTAAAAAGAATGAACAGAAAGTGTGTACTGTACCTGTCCTACTGAGTGGGATAGATGCAAAGGTAATCAGGGACTCAGAGGGCACCTCTACAGATGCTATCGGAAGAAAAACATCACCCAGCTAGCCGTGTGTGGCTACTCTCATAAATAATGCAAATATAAATTGGTAATAGCTTAAAAGAGAACTTACAACTATAGACTTCCCAGTTATGATTCTGGTGGCTGCTATAAAATGAGAAGAAATGAACTGTGCTGGTTTATGCGTAGCTGCCACTAGGATTCCCTAGACACTGGTGTAACATGAAATACAGACTATTCTGCTAGGTCGAATGCTGTGACAGTTTGTGGACACAATAATGATACAATGACAACAGGTTCAAGTGTTATAAAAGAGGATAAAGTACATTAAAAGTAATTGCTTACTGGGCAAAGTAATCTAGAAGGATAACAAAATCATAAACAAATTTCAATGACCTCTTCAGAGGTGTGATTTTTGCATAAACAGACACTACAGGACCTCAGTTTAGTCAACTAACATGAAAAGACAGCATGGTTGACTTAACTGATACCTACTATTTTTCTGAAAAATAAAAGTGAAACTGCTAATGATGAATTTCTCAAGTGGCATCTACACTGTGCCTAAGACAGCAGAAAGTTCTATTAGAAACAAAAGACTACAAATAATAAAAGAGGCGATTTCTTCCTTTGGAATCAAAAACAATTCAGTAATGGTGTACCAAATTTATAGACTCTCTCTGTGTTTAGAACTGCTAAATCAACCACACATGTTAAAAGTGTTTTAGTACAGGACAGATGCAAAAGAGTATTTTCTTAATTTAATAGATTATTCTTCAAGTGAAACATGTTTGTAAATTTACTCTTTTTACAACTATTTCATTCCTTGAAAGGTAATTTTACTTAATTAAATACAATAATAAAATCTGGTTTTGTAGTGTTCTAAGTTGTATTCAATTTCTATCCAAATACAGCTTAGCATAAACCTTGGGTAAATAAATGCTTTGTTGCTACATGAAAGTGTTACTCCTCTTGAGCCGTATAAAAACGTGTTTAAGAAGGGGGGTGAGGGGAGGGCAGAGCTGGGCTGTTTTCTAAGTAAAGCTTTATGCTTGGTGAAAACAACACGCACATATAAATTGCCCCTCTGACCCAACAGGACTGAGTAGGTGATCACGACGTAAAACAGTATCTCATGCTCGTCACGTACATTTCCCTCCTTTTCGATACTGCAGACCAAATTGTGGCACTGCCATTCACCACAGCCCCAGATTGAGACATTTTAGCCACATACAAAGAAAAACCAACACGGGGAAGACTATTCAAACAAGGAAAAAAAGTTCTATGACTAATTCATTTAAGAAACTTTTTCAGAGATTTTCTTCTAAACAATGAATGCATAATCCTACTCCTCCACGCTACTCAAACCAATTGAGAGTTCAGCATTTGCAGCAGCATCCAGCTATCTGTAACTAAGCGCTAGGGAAACAGTCCGATTCAAAGAGTCTTCATTCGCTCACCCCTCAAGCCCAAGTCTTTCAGGCTCCAATCTTGCAAGGTTATATCTATAAAAAGCTCTTCTTTGCTTTTCTGTCATCGTGACTTATATTCCTGTTTCGTTTAGATTTATTAAACAGTTCAGTGCTCAAAGTTTCCGCCTCTCTATAAGCTGTTACCTGCTTCTGTTACGCTTCATTTACATTTGTTTTATCCCTTGTCCTCCCACCACAACAACCTTGAAATTGCTTTTTTAAAGCCAAGACTCAGATATACAAAATAAACTACTGGAGATATTGATGGATAAACATTTATCAATTATTTCTGAATTATTTCTAATCTAGAACATATTCAAGCTTATGGTGTGAGCTTTTTAAGTAAGTACGTCAAGCAAACTTACTGTCAGGATTTAGTGAACATACTCCTGGATGCTTCTCTGCTCTCAGAAGGATATTATTATATCCTATATCATTAGCAAGATATTCAAGCCAGCACGTGCATGCCGCAAGAGTTCCCCTCAGGAGGTACAGGACCCCAACACTGACTCGTCGGTACTGATTCACTTCCAAAATCAGGGGGAGAAGCGGTGTGGTAAATGTTCTTTTTCAATGTCATGTAGTTTGGGGAAGGGGCTACATTTCCATTTCGTAAAAGTAAACCCTGTGAGACGAAGATTAATTAAAAAGCCCTATTATTTTTTGAAAAGCTAGAATCCAATACAAGGAAAAGGACTGGTGACTACAGAAGACTGAAATTGAGAAAGCAGGTGCTCTGATGGTCAGATTTTTAAGGCAAGCTTACTATCTTAAAAAGACAAAATCAAGTTTCACACAACTGCCTTTATCAAAGCAACATCAGTTGCTTTCAGCTATAATTGCTTCCTTTAATCCTTCTCAATTCAGTCCTCTATCAGTTTTCCCACCATTTTTCTCAGAACTGATGTCAAGATAACCAGGCTTTAATAACTTAGTTCTTGTTCTTTTTAATATTGGCACAGTACTAATATCTTTCTGGTTCTCTAGAATTTTCTTGGTTTATCTGGTTTTATTCAAACACTGACCAAGAACAGCTGAAAAAAACATCTCCATGATAACAGAGCACTGAATGAATCTTGAATCTTGAAGTTACCAGACTTGTAACGGACAACTGCAAGGACAATGGAAACTGGAGCAAGGGAAAAGACTACACTTAGATTAAATGAAGGGCAAAGAGCACAGAAGCAGGGGGATAAGACTAAATTTACAAATGATTTTAATAAGGAGAGCAGCTGGAAAGAAAAAAAGATAATACAGAAATATTTCGTGTAAAGCTATCCAAACATGCCATTTACTCCTTTATATATAATGCTACGAAAAATGTACAAGACCATGTAAGCAATAAAGACATAAACCAACACTAACCACTGAAATCAGTTCCTCTTGTTACAGTCCCTTCTTCATAGACAAAAAATTAAACAGATTTTGATAAAGAATTTTACACTTCCAAATAAGTTCTCAAAGGGAACTGAAAATTTGAAGAAAAATCTTTCACAACAGAAAACCTGGATAAATTAGAATATAATGGATTCTGCACACTTTGTATTGATCATCCTTTCATTTAACTTTGCAACAGCAGACAAAGTTATATTAACAAAACGGTAATAACATGTTGTCTGTAAGAGCTCTAATACATTTTCATTCGATGAGCTCCTTGGAGAAGAGACCAGAGACAGACATATCATTTAGGATTCCTAACATGTTTGCTGGAAATTTAAGGTAAGTGTTTCATGACAGTCTGATGAAGCTGAAGCAACTGGTATTTTGATATTAATGCCAAATCAGTAGGCTGTTCTGTTTGCAATAATGGATCAGAAATCGGTGTGAAACTAAATGTAACCTGTGACTGCGAGTACAAGAACCTAAGGTATCAGATTTTTACTATTCCCAGTTTTCCCCTGGCATTGCTAGAAGCGTTTTCAATATTATGAACATGCATTCAAGAGCTCACTCATAAAACAAATGCCAGCTTAACACCAGATTTAAGCATCTCTGTTTTCCCAGCATATTACATACAAGAAACCAGCCAAGAACAAGATGTGGGACAGAAGGAAGTCTGGCCCTGCTGCATGTGAAATTGTCAGCTACTTGTTAACTGAGTCAGTGCCATGATATCCATCCTTAACTATGATACTCTCCTTGACGCCTCTCCAGTTCTGCTGATACTAAGCCTTTATTTTAGCAGCAGTAAATGAAATAAATAATTGTAATTATATGAAAAAGTCCATAATCTTCACAAAAACAGTTTGATGAAGTCTAAAGACTATGACCTTATGAAACACTGTCTCTTTGCTTTTAATAAATTATTCTCAAATGTACATTAAAACATACAGTGCCACTTCTTTTCAACTTAATCCTAACGATTAAAAAGAGATATGATATGGATTTAGGTGATTCTAAACTGAATCACAGTCAATGCAATGTTAATATTCCATAATGACTTTAGTAAGAAAATCCAGAATTGAAGAAATACATCCCATTTTCCCAGTGTAGAGTCATTTATCCATAAATCTGCACTTTATTTGACTTTTTACATAGTTTTGAGATGGAAGTCTCATGTGGGATAGAGACCCTGCCTTCAAATATAAAGCTGCAATGTTTCCCCAAATCTAAGGAAACACTGAACCTGAATTCAAATGGTTTGACTTTCACATTCCAAGTACCTGAACTTAGCTTCCCTTTCTGCTCTCTCTTTTTTCACACATATCCTTCTCTTCCCTCTAAACTTCATCTATTCTTCTTTTTCTAATTATCCCCATCCCTTTGTTCATTTATTGCTCCCTTCAAGTAATATCTTTACCTACAGCACATGAATGATGACTATGGCACTGCCCTCCTTAAGAATCACAGCAGTACATCAAAATCTAAATAACTAAATACGTTTCTAGAGGGCACAGAACATGTAAAGCATCTATACAGTCCTCTTGCTGCCAGATTCAGCTCTTCTTTTCTTCTCATCTACTCTATTAAAAAGTGCATTATTGCTTTGGCTGAATTAAGGCAATCCAAAAATCTAGCAACCTACCTAATAACTATATGCAGCAACATAGACTGAGCCACAAAATTAAAAACTAATGGAGGAGTATAAGACACCTATAATTGTTTCAACTTGCCTGCAGACTCGGACTGGGTTATACTAACTAGATTTTTTTGCAGTTTTACACATCAAGGAGGACAGAGATATTAACAAAAAAGCTCAGATCCGATCATAAGACTTGAGGAGCGAAGAACTCATCTGTTCCATCTCTGATCCCTTGTCAAACTCTGAGCCCAGTAATGCCCAGCACTCTGATTTCCAAGAGGTTTCAGTGTAATTCACAATTATCTAATAATTCACACGCTCTAAGCCTGCTTGTACAAGTAGGGTCTTTGTGTGTAGGAGATGGGAATACTGGTTTTGTCACTTAAGTGCCAGGCTCGTGTACAAGTACGCTTCAGACACTCAGTCACCAGACTCAGCAAACCAACAACATTATCAAAGAAAGAAAAAGATTCTTTCAAGGACGTGTTTGCTCTAGGTGTTTTATTTAAGATCAGTCCCCATGTGTGCACGAGAAAGAGAAAATATTTCCAACTGGTCATTTTTCTGAAGTAAATGAAGTTTTATTTTCTTGGTACTCTATGATTCCTGATAGGAGGAACGCTGAAGTTATCATCTACCAAGAATAAAGTGGGTATTTTTCATTCCCTCCACCCAAGCAATAGAAAAATCAATCCTGAATTTATATTAGACTGCAGAAAAACAGAACACAATTTTACTTTTGGGAAACAAAATGAATTTGGCCTATATACCACTTTTTAATCCAGTAAACTGAAATAAATTTGGAAGTAAAAATCTACCATTAATCTAATTTTTCTATTATGTCAAAGTTTCTGAGTGTTAATCTAAACTAGAAATCTGTGAAATTTTAATCTGAGATTGCTTCTTTACTTTGTAATCTATCTTTCTGAATGCAGTCCTTAGTAGCATTTTATTCTAGTTGCCTTGAACATGCTGAGCTGTACTGGCAGCAATCCCAGTAGCATGACTAGTTAAAATCTACAGCCTCCCATGCAATCCCAACTAGCCAGGACAGCTATCAACTAATATGACATTCTCATAATTCCTAGAAAGGTTAATGAGAATATGTTAAAGGATAAAGAAAGGATACTGAGACTCCATACTATGATCTTGTCCAAAATTCAGAAAAAAAAAAAAAGAAAACAATATCTCTGAATAAAAGAACATTTGTAGCATTCACTGAATAAGGATAACATGTATTTTTTAACTAGCAGACTGCTATGTGTATTCTACAATTAAAAATTAAATTTTTCAAGTTTAGAAATATATGTAAAAATTTTAATAGACAGGATTACTACATTATATGAAGTTCTTCACATCTCTTTCCCTGCCATAATTTTTTTAAAATAAATATATTTTTAACTCTCTATGCAGTAAGAGACCCTCATATTTCACAGAAAAACCATTTTCAAAGAAGTCACCATATTAAACAGTGACCTAAAAGGTACCCAACAGGGAAGATCCCTGATTCATTACACAGCCTTTCCCATTTTGTATTTTCTGAATTCTTTGCAAGTTTATCACTCCTTTACAATCTCATGAGGGGTTGAGAACATGGCAATACTGTATGGTGCGAAGACCTTCATACCAATAAACCAACTAGTTATATCTAGCTACATCTCTGTTTTCTTTTTTGTGTAAAATATTTTCATCGATGGCACTTTTTGCTTGAATTCATATTTATTCAGCGTATTGCTGAATCAGCTTTTGGGAAGTCTGTTGTACAAACAGAAGCTAAAACAGCAGTGAAGAATTTTGGAACAAAATCAACTCCAAATTGTCTTATATTTTCTGATTTGTGATAAATTATACCTACCTGAACAACAACAGATGTAAAATGGAAGCAAGTACTTGAAAATTCTGTTTCCCTACAGTTCCAGATAGTGTATGTCTTTCAGCTTCTTACAGTGGTCTTCCACATACAGAAAATACCTTTTTTCTTCACCTAAGCAAGATTCTCTCTGGCGTATCTTCTGCCATCTCCATCATTTAATTCCTTACCATCAAAGACCTTCCAAAGTTTCTCAGGAAAATTTATTTTTGTAAAATTAATTCAACACATTAAATATCAATCTAGAGGCACACGTGCTCAAATAACTTTAGCAAAAATCAGCTTCATGCATTTGCACTGAATTTTTTTCTGCTTCAAAAAGCTGGATTTCATATTCCTATCAGCCTGACATTCCTTTAACCCACTTCATGTATCTTTTATTGCGTATTAACATTTATTGCCATAGAAGTATGTATTATTATCCTCTATTTATGGTAGTTGAATTGTACAGAACAAGTTAGAAATACTCAGCCATCAAGACACCAACCTGGTGGGCAGGGTGCAGCAGCCATCAGCCGTCAGCCTGACTTGGGTTTCATAGCTATCCAGTGGGCAAACAACTTGTTGAACAGGAGGACACTCGACTGTGCTGCAATCCACACTGAATACTATGGAGGAAGGGGAGAAGAAAATTCCTTTTACTCATGCTTTAGGAGCTTTTCGGAAATCAATTCATCATAGGCAATCAGTTATGCATCAGCCTTTTAACTTAAGTCAGAAAAATTACCTAATGAAAGCATGCTCAGTAGGCAACTTTACAAAAAGGAGTTCCAATCTCTTTAAGATTCACTTTTTAAAATTACTGACTTGGGAAGCAACTGAACTAATATTAGTTAATAAAAAATTTATAAAAGTTAGACAGGCAATCTTGAACAATCATTACACCTGTGAATAATATTAGTTACTAGAAATACACTAGGTTACTGAGAATATATTTTCCTCACAGCTTTTAAAACAGTTAACAATTCATTGTTTATTTTTTTCCTGATTAAAGTCTGTTTAAAGACTAAAATACCTGGGTTACAAGAAATTAAAAAAATATTAAAGATACACTGTGGATTTATCCCTGCACAAGTAAACTAAATTTGTAAGGATTATTCCATTAGGTTGTGTTGTTCAGGTATTTATACATGGTGAAAAAAGAAATGCAAATTACCAAATCTATCTGATTATTAATAAGACAAAGAATTCTGCATAACAAGTAAGACTGACTATTTTAGAAAGCAACAAATGCTTAGAAATGCGAAAAAGGTCAGGCTGAATATACATTGACTCCTATGAGTCATACTCAGGAAAGCTGAAACACATCTTATTTGGTCCTAAATCTCTCATGTTCACAAACAATACCAGCTCAGGCATTATCTATTTGCTAGCCCTCATCATAATGATACTAAGAAAGTACAGAATACAACACGGGTCTCTCTTTCAAGAAACAAGCTACCTACTGACTGAGTAGGCAGGATGAATAGAACGTTATCAGATTGAAAAATTACACAGTACAATGTCCCTGATTACTGATCAAACTTCACGTCAGTATTGACACTACTGCAGCCGCTTACTGCGGTGCTAAAGCAGCTTGGCAATGCCACACCACGCTTCTTGCAAGAGCCAATACCTTTTAAAGTCCCATTTTCTGTCTTCTAGTCCTACATTTTTCAGGCTTGATCCTCAGATGTACACAGCAATAATAATTCAATCAGTCATAATGAGACCTCAGTCTCAGAATTACATCTCCTATAGAATATCTCATTAAGTATTTAAAAGAAAGCACAAGTTCAATGAAACCAGTTTGCAGCTCATCAAGGTTAGGACCAGTAGGTTGGTCCTCAAAACCATTAACTTTCAAAGTACATGAGTGTGCGAGTATCCTCTGTATAAGTGATATTCAGAGTCTGCCTTTTTCCAGTAATTTGGGAAACAGAGCCATCTGCTACATCAGAGCGACCTGACAAGTTCAAGAAGTTCTCACTGAGAAATGCACAAATTTAATTAAAGCCCATTTTGTGGAGCAATGTAGAAAGTTACTAAATTTAAATTGAAGGATTCCAGTTACTCATCTCGACAACGGCAATTATCAAATTAACTTGTATATCTCTTTGTAAACACACAAAAATACCTATTTGCCTATTCCACTTTGAAAAGCTCTAGCTTCATGTTCCATTTTATTAGCAAATCACATGTTTGAAACAGCTTTTCTGTAACAAATATACATCTAGTTCCTCCGTTACCACAACAGGCATTAAGAATCATGAGCTCATCAGCATGGCCCAACGCGACCAATACAATTTGCACGATTCTGTCGTGCCAGGTAACTAGCAATGTCCAGCTTCCTGAATGTAAACTAGTAACCCTTCTACCTCCCTGGATTCAAGGCCCCCTCCGCATCCTCCCCAGGAAAGCAGTCTGGGAAAAAACAGCTGAGTTCCACCTGCAAGGTGCTACTGCACAGCTATTTCTGTGTCCATCTTCCCATACACCAGTAACGACAATGAAAGGGCAAACACAAGGAAGCTCCCTAATCACACCACCAAGTCTCAACTAAGGTGCTCTTTCTTCCTAAATAGTTCGAAGTCTTTCCAGTGGTTATAGCATGCTAGTACATGGCTCACTAACACCGAAAAGCAGACGAAACAATCCTTCCTTATTAAAAAAGTACAAACCTAAGAAAAATTACATACAAAACCCCAAATCAAGAGCATTCAAACAGAAAATACTCATGTAATTAAGTGGCTGCAGTCACTCAGTGTTTCCCCTGTTTGATTTGACTTACCCGTTTTTATTTATTTCATAGTGATCTTTTACGAGTACCAGAGTGCCCTCCAACTCCTGTAAGGACTGGTAGGGTTTGGTGACCAAAGGGTATGCACTGAGCTTATCCACCACCCACAGAATTTTAGAATCCATATTCATACTCCACCTCAACCTTCTCTCCAAACTGGGAGATCTTTATTACTACATTATCAGATAAATCATAGAACACCTGAGGTTGGATGGAACCTCCAGAGGCCATCTGGTCCAGCTCCTTTCCCAAGCCAGGCCACATAGATCTGGTTGCCCAGGAACATGTCTAGACAGCTTCTGAATATCTCCAAGGATGAAGCCTCCATCACCTTTCCGAGCAACTCTTGCCAGCACTTGGTCACCCTCATGGGGAAAAAATGTTTCCTGATGCCCAGAGCGAACCTCCGTTGTTTCAGTTTGTGCTCACTGCCTCTGGTCCTGCCATCGTGCACCACTGAAAAGAGCCTTGCTCTGTCTCTACACCCTCCAATCACGTATTTGTATACATTGATGAGATCCCCCTGAGACTTTTCTCCAGCCTGAAAAGTCTTAGCTCTCTCAGCCCATCCTCAAAAGACAGAGATGAAAAGAGATAGAAAATTAAATATATTTGAAGAAGGAAAAAAAAGTTCTTACTTTTTTTCAGATTTGAGAAGGTTTCTCAAACAGATAAGCTGAAAATATTGTAAGGTCACAGAACAGTCTATAATCGGATTCCTCATTACTTAAAAAAATGTCCCCCAGATTAGCTGTACTATCGTCCTAAAAAATAAGACCGCAAACATTTGCCACTGAAATACTAGTTTTGTTTTCACATCTTACTTTGATTCCAATAACTACAAAGTGTACTTTTCATGAACAGGTTTATTATAAGCTGTTATTATCTACCTTATTATAAGCTAAAATAATCTAAAATTCTGTCCAGAGAAAACTAGTTTTGCCTATCCTAGAAACTTTAAGCTTTAAATATATAGTTTGACAAATACCTATCTTCAGGAACTCATAAACACCTTGGAATATGCTATCAGTGAAAATGCATCTAATCAACTTTGCTTAGAAGTCTTCAGGAACTTCCTTATGCATTTAAGTTGTACACTGTAGCATCTGAGAATTAGTAATTTTTCTATGAGAACGTAGGAGAAATCCTGTCATGGCTGCAGAGCCTGACACAGCTGCAGTACTTTGCAACCTCCTTTATAAACTACAAAACAGAAGGTCTCTTATCATGGCACTGTTACTACCTAGGTGAAAATAACGTTATACTAGAATAACTTAAAAATATTAAGTTTTGCCTTTAGGTATTACGCTGGCTTTTCAAAGAACAGAATGTACAGTTCAGGGGCAAGATCTAAATAGCTACACCTATGCATCCAAAGCTCCAGGACCAAGGCAGCAATCGCATCTCTGATGCAACACAGTGGCTCAGAACAGGGAAGACTCCCTATTTTTCCAGAAGTCACAGCTTTCGGAGGGTCCAGTACAAGGGTACACAGTCTGCTTCTACAGCACTTAAGAAGCACCACGTAACACCCTTTGCCTTCAGTTCAGATGCGTTTCAAGTGGTCTCTCATGAACAACGCAACGCAACGTGACTACATCTGATAATGGCAGTTACACTTTCTGCTCCGGGAGAAGGATAAAGCAAGCCTGAAAGCATCTCTCCATGACAATGCATCATTCTTTTTACATTTCTTCACACTTCAGAATGTATTAAATACAACCAGAACAGATGGCGTTCCTGGACTTTCAATGCAGTTGTATCACCGTTTGAACAACTTCCTTAACTTCTCTGTCACAGACATTTCCCAACATGGACCCCCGCATTTGCTGCTTTTTTTTTTTCTCCCTCACCATCACTGTCAACTTATAAACCATTTCTCGAGCTACGTTATAAATGTATCTGTAATTCTTCCCCACTCATGTTCTCCAGCCCTCTCCCAACCTCATCTCTTAAGTCCTCTCAACATCAGCTTCTAAAAAGCAAAACAACACATGTACTATTTCTGTAAGTAACAAAGAATAAAAAAAAAAAAAATCATGTAATTCTCAACTATGTATAAAAACTTGATTTTACTGACCGTTGTCCTTTGTGCAAGACTGTAAAAATTCCAGACCTGATTTTCAACACTGAAGCCATACCAGGGCAGAGCAGAAGCTACTTCCCTGCGCATCATTACGCACTACCTGCTAAATATTGCTGCTGATCTCAGACTTTCCATCAAGCCCTGACTACTCAGGATTCCCCAAAGAAATAAGCCAAACAATAATTCTCTTTACAATTGTGTTTAAGCCAAGATTTGGTACCAGAAAGAGACTCGATTTCAGTAAGGGTAATTTTCAGGCCAAGCAGGGGTGCGGAGAAGGTGAGTGAATGAAAACTCTGCCAGAAACACTTCTAGAAGAATGACAAATCAGCAGCCTTTTCAACACAGGTTCTGTCTAGCATGACAGACATGTCCCAATGCTTTCCCAAGGCCGTCACAAACTATGAGATGACTCTCCTCACCATATACAACAACAACAAAGTTATCAATAAAGGTACAACAAACATCTGTTGGACGACTGCCAAAGTAAACTATTTACCTTTCTTCATTCAGAAGTGGCAGCTAGAGTTCCTATCACAACTTCAGCAAAATACCTTTTAGATTAGATTTTAGCTCCATCTTTAAATAAACAAACATGATTTCAAAACATCATTGCTCATACTGTTTTACCCTCTTTGCAACAGAGGCATCTACACTCCCACAAACCTTGTTTCAGGTTATTTTTATTTCCAAGTTAACACATTATGCAGCTCCATTTGAGACTATTCATTCAAACTATCTTTAAAAAAAAGCCTTATTTTTGAGAATACTTATTACTCCCACCTTAAAACACAATTCAGTGCTCATTCAGTAAATTCACTGCTCATGAATGCCCAGTTATACACAGCTTGTGGGAACACAGTGGGTTGGTTACAGCACCAGACCACTGTTATCTCTGTGCTTCGCAACAACAGCAAAACAAAAGGGACATGACATACTTGTCCTTGGTAGATACCACAAATGTGGTGAAATGCGTGGTGGAGCAATGGCTATGAACACTTAAGATAAAGTAATCTGAAGGTTAATAGACAGGTATGACTAAGCCCCTAGGTTTCTTCACTGTTCATTTTAACTGAATACAAATACTGTTAATCATTGCATTCCTAGTGTAAAAGAGGTAGAAGAGGAAGTGGATCTCAAAATTAAAGATTTTATTCTTATTCTAGCATTTACTGTTAAGGAAACACTTTATTTGCCTTTCAGTAACTCAGTTGCCAGTCAACAGTATTTGAACACACGCAGTTCTCAGCCGAAGGCTCCAAACTCAAATGCCACTGTAAACTGGAGAGCAGTGACATCTTATTTAAGGAACAGAAATAAACACAATTTATGCTTTAATTTCACAAACACTTTATAGTGGCATAAGGCAGCACCGCTATCACAGGAAGCAGTCCTCCCAGCTTCTGGCAATTTGTTTCCAGCAGAAAACTCTTACTGGTCCAAAACCCCTAGGGAGGCCGGTTAGCAGACATGGAGGTGCAGGAAGAGCACTTGCAGAGCTAGAGTTTTTTGGTCTGTGACAAAGTATGGAAAACGGTTTTCTCCATTTGACATGTAAACTTGTCATAGTTTAACCCAGCAGCCAGCAACTAAGCACTAGACAGCCGCTTGCTCACCCCTCTCCTTCCCCCCCTCCCCCCACAGTGCGACAGGGAGGAGAATGGACAGAAGGCAATACTTGTGGGCTGAGATACAGTTCAATAAAACATCAAAGTAAATACTAATGTACTAATAATGAATCTTTAAAACAAACTATAAATAATACAATTTTTTTCTCACTGCCCAATAACCAGTTCGCAGCCAGATGCCGAGCAGCAATCACCAAACACAGAACTCAATGGATTTCGCAAATTTTGCGGAACTCCTGAAAAAAGAGCAGACTCAGAAGTTCGAACTCCCGGAAAAAAAGAGGATTTAGTTGAAACTCCCAGAAAAGAGAGAAACAAAAAGGACTCCTGCCCCCCAGCCAACCTCCATTTATAAACTGAGCATGACGTCCATGGTATGGAATATTTCCACGGGCCAGCTTGGGCTCACTACCTGGCTGTGCTCCCTCCCAGTTCCTGCAAATCCGCTCATTAGCTGATCATAAGGGACTGGAAAAAGTCCTTGATTTCTTAGCAACAATTAAAAACATCAGTGTTATCAACATTCTTCTTGTACTAAATCCAAAACATAGCAGCTACTGGGAAGAAAATTAACTATCCCAGACGAAACTAGGACAAAACTCCATAGACATGCTGACACTACTCAGTAAAACCAGTGACATCAGCCCCATAAGAAACTCAGCATGAACACTTATCTACCAGGCCTTATACTGTCCATTGTCCCACTTTTTTCAGCAACATGGCACTAAAAATAGAGGAAACAAGGAACAAAGTGTTGCTAGTTCAGTTCATCTCCATCTCTTCTATCCTGCAGTTCTTCAGGATCAGAAGTCAAACTCTGAAGACACAAGGTTTATTACCAGGATTACCATGGGCTGAATAAATACTTATGCCATGCAAGGATTATGACCTGACTTTACTTTATGACCACTATTTCAGCAAATCCACACAGATAATTCACATACTGTTCATACATACATAAAACCAGTTATATGCTATTACATATACAGTGGTACATGTATATACACGTAGAGAGTAAATGGCATAAAACAATGCAGGAGAAGGAGGATGGACTAGATTACCTACAGAGTCATCTAGCTTTCCAACCTAAATTATCTAAGATTTCTATAAGCTTATGAATATACAATCCTAATAAAACAAGATATTCCATTGCCTATTCTTAAACAAAGAAATGTGTTCAAAACCAGACAGTGGTGAACACGATGGAACAGTTTAGATGACAAAACCAGCAAGGTACACACTGACTTGCAAATTTAGATATAAAATCCCTAAATTTTCTAAAAGAAAGGAAACATTAAAAAAAAGATGTCTGTATTTGTTTTGTCTCTAATTTTCTTCGTATATCAAGCACAAATTATGTTGTCTATACAAGTACAGTTTACACTCTTTGAAAACATGGTTCCTCTGAAAACTGAAAAAAGTTCAGATTTGCAAAGATGTGCCACAAAAAAAAAGCACCTTCTGTGGAAAATAACTTGTAGCCTACGAAGATTTGTCAACATTCACCTATTCCTTTCCCTGTCTTCCAGTCTTGTGTTGGCTTGTTTCTCCTTTGCAATCTTCCCACTACGTCCAACAGCAAACAGAAGAAACATCTAGATCAAAGTTGTAAATGTCAGCTTGGACAGCCACTGAAGTCTAACGTGACAAAAATCAGGCTATGTATTGACTAATAATTACATAGTAAAAGCCCTGCCTGCACCAAGCTGGGGCCCCACTTACTCTGTAGTTTGGCCACTGCATCTTTCATTACCTATCACTGTAGGGGTGCACAAGAGTACCCACCTACACTCCTCCGCCTCATAGCCACTGCCTGAGAAGCACACCTTCATCATCTCCCAAGGCGGGCGGGGGCTCTCTGCTTGCCCCTGGCTGCACCCTGCCTAACCCCCCGCTCCACTCACGACA
>Ga0181612_118412_pt1 | contig 19204 bp, 9 predicted proteins | sample HoacroProtozoa21_FD_119630 | JGI IMG/M metagenome (GOLD analysis project Ga0181612, IMG submission 119630) | Hoatzin crop microbial communities from Cojedes, Venezuel. Combined Assembly of Gp0051906, Gp0051904, Gp0051908 | reverse complement strand
TTCTCTGGAGATATTCAAGACCTGCCTGGACAAGATCCTGTGCAGCCTGCTGTAGGTGACCCTGCTTCGGCAGGAGGGTTGGACTAGATGACCCACAGAGGTCCCTTCCAACCCCTAACATTCTGTGATTCTGTGATTCTGTGTAAACATAGGCCTATTTAAAGGGACCATTTTAATGAACGTAAGAAAAAATGGATTTAATGCAGCAACAGGACCAAAACATCCAAGTACAAAGATACTAGACAATATATTTACATTATTGCTTTGACTCCAGCAAGAGAATGAGCCAGGTTTGTTAGCTTCACTATAATGTTTGTGAAAGCAACCACCATTTCATGCAGGTATCTATTTTCAGTTGTTATGAACTGAAAGCTGAATTTGATTACTTAAATCTCCCTAATGAAGAAAGAAGTATGTTGAAAATCCTGTGGTAATGCTAATCATCACTGCAAGCCAGAGCCTTCTCTGCAAAAAGGCATGAGTATTACTGCTGCTGCTGCTCCTTCCGTCCTGTATTTTATCTGGCTCTGGAGGGCTATGTGAAGATATATAACAGCAACCTTTCCAGTCTGCGAGACACCATTTATTATACGTTCAGATGAACTCTGACACTTGAAGAGACCACAAGGTGTTTTATAACTGGTACCAGGTACACAAAAAAAAAAAAAAAAAAAAGGAGGACATCAGGTTGACTTACAAAGCATGAGGATATTAGGATATTCTTCTCTACGCTATTTGCCCTGTAAAACTTGGTGCAAGCTTCCTCCTTGGTACTGCTACCTAATCCAAGAAAGATACTGATTTTTTTCAGCTGCAACAGGCATACATATCTTCCAATTTCTTCAGGCAAATCCTGCCAGGCACACTGGCTGTCATAGCAGAAGCAAAGCAGTTATTCATGGGAGCTAACAATGGTCTTTTGAGCTTCAGGGTATACTACACACTCTCTATTAGACACCCAGTTCCCAAATTATTCCATTTCACTATTCCTGATAACATATGGCTAAGGATCATTTGTCAGTTAAATAGATAAATCCCTTAAAAATGTATAAAATTTAAGATCTTGACTTCTGCCAGTAGGGTAACACGATGCAGGATGGAAGAATCGCTGGAGAGGATTAACATGAACACCAATTCACTGAAGTATACTTGTAAATGAAATTACGATTCCCAGATGGTTTCTCCAAGCGCTACAGTTTTGTTTCTGACACAGACATGTCTTTAATGACTATATCCAGTTAACATCCTTCCAAGATCAGCTTCTACTAAAACAGGCTGCATATTCCATCCAGGCTTCCTAGTACAGAGCTTACTACATCAGGTCTGGTTTTTATCACAGTCATGATATTGCGTAAAAGAGCATATAGTTGTTTTTCTGTCTTTGTAGGGAACAATGATCAGCAGAACACATTTCCATCTTCTACTTTTTTAAACAGAGGTTTTAGTATTTCTACAAGCTGAAGAGACATTGGCCTATTTAGAAATACGTTTTGAGATCAAATTAAAATTGTTTATATCGGGAAATGAAAAGCTAATGCTCTAACTTAATAAAACCACCTGTGTGCTGCAGGAGAGGTGGACAGTGAGTGAGGATTTAACAAATGCACCTCCTTTGGAGGTATTTATAGCTAGAATCCTGGTTTGCTTTTTACAGCTTTATTTAAAGAGTCTGAAAGATCCTACATTGTTATGATCCAACCGCCATGTTGCATGGCTTCTACTCAACTGGCATCTTAGTAGTAAGATTCTTGTACAGCTCCACAAAAGTTTCCCCCTCTGGACAATGCCTATTTCCCTCCCTTTGTGTGAAGCTATAGTCAGCTGGCTGTTCCCAGGCTGAAAGCTCCTGGCTAGTTGCAAGGACTAACTCCAGGAAGGGCGGGTTAGGAGCTATACAGCTTGCTCTAAGGTCTGGAGTTATTCCAGAAACCACTGGCATAGTGATACTCCCTCTTGGTTTGCTCTGGGGACTGCTTCAGACTTGCCACTCAACACATATTCCCTTCTGTGGATTCTGATAGAAAGAAAAAAAACAAAGGGGCCCACAAACAACGATGACTGATTCTGGTTAGCCTCAAGCTTTCTGCAAAATTTTCTGCTCTGGCACTAAGAGCTGGGATTTGCCAGAGTATTGGATTTCAGTGCCTATATATCACTTTCAGAGATAAACCTCTGCAATGGAACAGGGGACGTGGAAGACTATAAACAGCATGCCAACATAGCTGTATCTCGCTCCTCCAAAAGCGGTTTGTTTTTTTATTTATAAAAAAGCCCATAAATTGAGCGCCAGTGTCAGAACACTTGTGAAAGCAAGGGCACAAAGTTACATGACATTTCAGGCTTTTGTCTCTGTTGGCATTAGGCTGATGCCAAAAGTTTGGGTTTGAGGGTGTTTTTTTTAATGTTCAGACATGGAAGCTGAAGTAATATCTTTGATTTGCAGTGTGGGAAGGGTTAACATGACCCGTTGGGGTTAATAAAATAAAAAGAACAAACACTTCAAAGTTAAAAACAAGGAAAAAACTTTTTTTAGACAGTCATGTATATCATGAGTACAGATACTAGGACTGATAAATTTTGTAGCCTCACAAAATATAGGGAAGACTATGTGCATCTGGGAGATAGATCAGACAGGACGGTAGGCTAATGAATATGTTGTAAGCAAGAGGCCACTTCTTTTCTCTGTACCAGGGTTTCTCCCTTTAGTCACGGGAAAGAAAGAGTAAGAATAAAAAACTGAAACCTGCAGCAGCAGCAGCTGTGCTACTGACACAGATGTAAGGGCACAGAAACTCACAGCGGTACTGGTATTTCACGGAAACAGCCAGATACTATTTTAGTTATTCATGAGTGGCAAGAAAGCCTTTTTCCTTCAGTTCCATCTTCCCAAGCAACAGGAAAAACAGAAGTGGATATAGCTTTTCTGGGGCAGCTATAGTTGTAGTCCTCTTAAATATACATTCACAGTGCTTGAAATTCTGCCCAGAGGAATAACTACCCATACATAAACATTGCCATTTCATCTCCCAATTCAGATAGGTGGCTTTTCTCCCCTAAGAAGAAAAACATAAAAAACCCTAGAATATCTCTGAGTACACACCTCTTGGGAAATCAGCTTAGATCTGTTCCTTGTTCTTTCTTCTCTAGTCTCCTTCACTCACTGGGAGGACAGAAGGGGAAATGAAGGCCAGAAAATCATCCCTCCCTAATGACTTGTGAAAGTAAGAAAAAACAGCGCCAAAAAATTATCTTTTAGACCATATGCCCTCTTTATATACTTTGAGGAATCTGTCCCTACGATTCTCTTCTGGAAAGATGAGCAAAACTGAACTCAGACATTTCCAGCTATCTACAGATGCCTCAACTTTCCAACAAACAGGACTTCATTTTCCACCAAACTCCCTTTGATAGGCCTGAAGGTCAGAAAACGGTTTGAAACCAAGGCCCAAACCCTGTGACCAGCGATGCTCCTGAAGGACTGAGATATCAGAAGAGATCTCATGAGAATCCTGGTGTGGAGAAGGAAGGCAGCCCTAAAATCTGTGACTGCACACTCAAGCTCGAGTACTGAAAGCTGAGTTTTTCCAACCCAATGACGGACTGCCAAGACAGCTGTCAGGACAGAGGTGTCTCTTCACTGTCCTACTGGCAGTAATCTGTTCAGGGAGATGAAGCAGGGAATGGGGAACCTTTCCCAACTGGGCCAACAGCTACAATATTGTGCTGCTTCTTCTGGCCAAAGCAACTCTGTGTGGTATGGAAAGCTATGCAGCAACACAAGGAAGAATGACTGAATTCGATATTTTTGCTTTTTTTCTTCTGGCTTTCTCCTCCATTTGAAACCAGTGCTGCCAACATCAAGGCAGAAAGACTCAGCAAAAAGCAAAAGCTAGACTTGGATGACTAATCCAAATTATTATTCAAAAGTGTTAAATAAGAAGGTTCTGGAGCTGATCCATTGGGTGTTTATAAAGCAGAGAGAGCCTTCATCAACACCTTCCTAATGGCAGTGATTGACGGTTCTGATACACCTTTCCCTTTGCTGTCACTGCTCACACTACATCGCTCCAACCATGAAGTACGCCAAATTTTTCCTTTTAAACAGACTGTAAACCTTTGTGCACCAAAGAACATCTTGTGTTACTTAAGATTACAGGTTTTATACAAATACTAAGCAAAATATACACTATATGCATCAAGCTATGCTGAGAGGAATCCGTGCAGTTCAACCACAGTAATTACCTCTCCAATGGCTGTGAGGTCGAAAGTCCCCTACTTTTACACTACCTAAATACTCCCTAAGCTTCCATAAAAGCAATACTATTCACCTTTAATGAACTAAAATATCATAGGAAAGATCGCCTGCTTCACTGTGAGATGATGTTATAGGAAACTTTCTTAACTTGTTCAGAATTGGGAATATCTTTTTGTCTACTGTATACCTCTACCCTAAATATCATAAGAACACAACATACAAAGTGCTCAGGCTCAGTACAGATGTCCTTACAAAGATCCACACAGCTGAAGATCCTGTTTCCAACAGGCGCCAAGATGGGATATAGAAATAATGGTACAAAAATAGTGTAACACTGTACTTGTCTACCATACTCTACATTTAAAAACAGTTTGCAGCTGAGGGAATTCCTGACCCACAGCTCATATCCCTTTTAACCCTTGTAAATTAGTATCCACAGCATCCTGTGATAAGAGTGCTATCTGTTAGCAAACATGCACTATGAACAGCAACTTAAAAACAAACAAACCCAAAAACTAAGTCTGCCACCAGCTAATACGTGAAGTCTATGCACAGAACACATGAGCTTTTCTGGAGCACCGTAAATGCTCTGTCACTGTGTTCCTCAGTGGTTCTTGACTTTGTAAAGCAAAAGACAGGAAGAGCGCATTACGACGTATTTGAACGCGTTAAATTTTTGGAGACATCTTGTACTTGTAACATTTCCAGAGCCAAATGAAAATAGGTAAGAGGAGTGATTCAATTTTGTCTACCAACTCGTAAAAAGAAAACTAGAATATCAAATTACATTACCCAAGCTTGGAACAAATAACTTACTTCTTTCCCAAGAACTGCCATGTGTTATAACAGTGAAGGCTGACAAACCGCAGTGATGAAAAACCAGAAGAGAGCTGTGTGCACAAATTGAGATCCATCCACTGCCAGGCTGGAAATGCTCATTCTAATATCAGCACTGAAGACTGGAGGTGCAAGAGTCGATCATCCTGCTCATGATATATGCTCCTCTGGAAAAAACACTGCACTTAGCGCTCTCAGCCGTATCATGAAGCTTTTGCATAGGTCTGCTCTAAGCAATAAAGCAGATCACAGTCTCAGTGCAGCAAAACATCCCTGTCTTGAGGGCTGACAGGGATTCTGCAGGGGCAAAGAGCCCTTGAACAAGAAACAGAGTAGGCAGAGCAGGCAGATGAAATGTTACCTTCCCCTCAGCCCACCATCTAATCTCTTCATGGGCTTTTATAATGCAGTTTTCTTTGAGGTATAAAACGTCCTTAGGATGAAAGGAGTGAGGGCTGAAACTCTGTAGGGCATGTGTCTTAAAATGAGAGAAGTGGATTTGAGCACCCGACTGCCTGCCAGGGAGCAGTGAGAGCACGGCTGTTTCAGGAGGACAGGCGAGCTGGGAGCCATGGGTGCCAGCACCTCCCTGCGCCCCTCAGCTGGGGGGGATCCCTGTGAGCCTCCCCACAGCCATGCTGCATGCAGGGCTCTGACACCGTCCTCATTCCCAGGCAAGAACAGAGAACTTGAGCCATCCCGCAAGACAAACTCATCATCAACTGCTCTTTTTTCGTGTGAGGGAGAAACTGGGCTTGAGCTGATGAAGGACAGGGAAATTAACTGAACAGTCTCTGAACAAACACGAGGCCAAAGGAATCCCCAGGCAGCAGGACAGGCACTATCAGAGCCACCAACGCAAAAGGACTGCACATAGCCAAATCTCAGATCCATGACCATTCTGTAACCAGAATATTTTAGCCAAACAATGCAGTTCTTAAACTCTGTTCCCAGTGGGATTCAAAAGGAAACCGTGCCCCTCAGCTCAGTGTGCCAGCAAGGAGGCAACGAGGAATAAATCAACAGTCAAACCTGATGATCACACACAGAGTTTAGGGCCACGATACAGTGGAGTGAGATGGATAAAGGAAAAAATAGATGAAAAAGGACAGATCATAGAGTGACACCTAGAATAATCTGGGGAGCACTGAAGGAAGATGCAGATATCCTCAGCAATGTGAAGGATTTCAATAAGAGAATAACAATAAGAAAGTTATTCTCTTTGCAGCTCAAACTAGTGACAAAGTATATTTAGAGTACACTTAGAACTGGAATGGTCAGCTTTGATAACTTTTTAAACCAACTGTTGACACTACATTATTAGAATTATTAGACTATAGTATTTTTTTAATCTAATCGATTTATTTTCACTACTCTTGTTTTACATTTTGCACAGTGATGTAATCTATGGACTGTTTTTTTGTTAGACAACCTGAGACACATAAAGTAGACTTCCATTAAACGCATTGGGATGCCCCTGATCTTCAGAGCACAGGTTTTCATCTCTCAAATCCAATTCCCCCAACCAGTTTCAGCCTTGTAGTCCAATGAGGTCAGTCAACTCTTTCCTAAACCAGACTAACCAAGGCTTTGCGTAATACAAGCCCTTTGAGCCTATGAAATGAATCGCAGAGTTCAATAAACCGAGACAGAATGCTTCCAATAATTCCATATCTTAGGTTTTAGGAGACACTACGGAGCTCGTAGCAGGAATAGGTACTAATTTAAAATGGCTAGATTAAGGATTTTTTCCCCCGTCGCTTTAGTCAGTGTTTCTACATTTAGAAATTAGTTAGGTATACAGAATAGAATGATGCTATTAAGACAAATACACAGTTTAAGGAGATAGATAGCAGAAATTATCCAAAAATTGCGATTAAACCTTTGCAAATAAACCTTCACACTTGAAAAGGCACCATAACACATTCTTCAACTTGCAATATAAATTGAAGTGAATAGGTTTAGCACTTTGCTCTTCTGAGAGAGTAAGAACACATAAACCACTCCTATCCAAACTGAGCACAGCTGCAATCCAGCTGTGAGCTCTGTTACTTGAGCAGCAAAAAGAAATTCTCCAGTCCACCTAGAGCACATTCATTGCCAGAGCTACTGAAGGGACTACAGCCATATATCTACACAAGATGGCTCATTTATCTGTCTTCTAAAACCTGCTGCTCTCTGAAATGTTACTGTACAACATTATGAGAGCCCGTAATTGCTTCAGAGAAAAGAGACAGTTACAAGACTGTGCTTATTTGTAAGCCAGCAGGCCTGTGTACTGTCAATAATTTCCCTAATGGGTAAAATGATGCTGTACAGAGTTGGCCTCCATTCCTAAAACTCATCTTAAGCTTTTGTGGTGCACGGCTTGCAAGTGTTGGGACAGCTAACGGCTTGTTTTTTCCCAGGGTTAATACTGCCCATTATGTTACATTTCTGTCAGCGCTGGCAGGAATTAAGATGTTAGTTTGCAAACGTAGCGCCTGAGTGCACGCGTGGGCCTGGTGCCCCTGCCTGCCCCCGCGGGTCCCCATGGCCCCGGGCCCCATTCCAGCCCCCGGGCCGTCAGCCCCTGCCCCAGGGAGGCCGCAGGACACGTCTCCAGCTCTGCCTGACCACGGGCCCCACCAGCCGGGCAGCCCCATCCCAGGCCAGCCCCGTCCCCGCAGCCTTGCCCACCCAGCCCGGGCTGGGGCCAAGCCCAGCTGCCCTCAGCAGGCCTGATGCTGACCCCCACTGACAGCTCCCTGACCCCAGGGAACCCCCGGCCGTAAATGCTGTAGGTTTTCTATACACCACATTTTGAAAGTGCATACATAATCCACATGTGAAGAACATCAGGATTGAACAAGGGAGCCCAGAGCTACAAGTCCGCATCTAAAATGGAGACCACCTGATTTCTCTCTTCTTTGGTTCCCCCACATGTGAGAAACCAATGGCAACAGCATCCTACTGGCCAAAGACATCGTGGGGCAATGACCTGATCCGCTCCCAAACACTTGAGCTTCCCAACAAGGGAGAATGCTCCAAACCGAAGGCTAAAATTAAGAGTTATATGTCGCAGGATGCTGTGATTGACTGTTTGATCTTTCCTCTGGTCAACTTACCAATAAGCAATCCCTATGCTGTCTATTATTTTACTGTTCTAGTACAGTATTCTACTTTGTTAAAAAAAAATAAAGTTCAGTGGCTGATTATTTTTCATCAATACTTAAAAAAAAATTAAAATTAAAAATAAAAAAATCAAAAATTAAAAAAAATCAATCCTGCTACATGTACTAAAGAGAGGATTCATGAGAACTCACCAGCAAGGCAGAAACTGCCCTGACTCTTTACCAAGATGACTCCAGAAACACCTACTCATAGGCAAAAGTTTTTAAGTGAAGAGAGTAGTTAATATCATAGACTACCAAGTCTTACTCAGTTCTTTAATCCTAAAGGTATTTCAATTACATTTAAATAAAACATTTTCCAGACCAAAACAATTACGTGAAATATCATCTCCTCCTTTTACACTCCATGCAGACAGTTATGGTGGGAACAGCTCCACCGCTATTCTGGCTCAGAAGACTGAGGAAATCTTGAGTCTAAGCAAAGATTAACATGCTTAATTTCAGTCTTTGCATTTAAAGTAATATTTTTAAAATGAGATGACCAAAAGATATCTCTTTTATCCATTTTATTCATTTACATTTTCCCTTTTAAAAATGCAGCACTAAGCACCTGAAGGAACAAAAGAAAAAAAACCCCCACTAACCTGAGCACAATCACAGAGCGGGCAGGATCTGAGCAGGAGTCCTCAAACACTGCTCAAGCAATTTTCCTGCACTGGCAAGGTCATTGCTGTGCCGTGGCTGGGACTCTGCTGACTGGCCATTGCTAAAACCACCCAGTAGCAGGCTGGGCTTCTGAGGAAAATAAACACTTCAAAAAGACCAGGTCCATGGAGCACACTTCCTCTTTTGATATCTCTGAGATTTTAGCTGAAGCTCTCATAAATGACGTGTAATGCAGTCTCTTCTGCTTTCTCTCTCCCCCAAGATTTTTTTTTAGTGAAAATCAATGCTCATGAAGCTGCAGGATGAGAACTTCGGAGACTAAAGGCCTTTAATTAACTAGACAAGCACAAAAATCTATCCTCCCCCATTCAACCCCAAGAATGCCTCAACCCCTCTTTGCCAGGATCACCTCCCTAGGAAAGGAAAAAAAAAAAAAACAAACCACAACTCAGTTGAAGGAAACAGTTTGACCTTGAGCTTTCTGCTAAGCCTCTCCCAGTGATCCTAATTATCGCCAAACCTGACAAACCTTCTCATGGCAGTGTCACCTTGCTGTTAGAAAAATACACCAAGAGCCAGGTCACAGGAAAGCAGTCATTGCTACCAACAGCTCCTTCACCATGGGTCTAAAATCCCTTTGCTCTGAACTAAAAACTACAACAAAATATTTCAAAAGGTTAGATTGATCTTTTCCTCCCCCGCTCCACCAGCAGAAATGATTTCTATTGATTGAGAAAGAAAAATTGCTTAACAAAAAGCACGGAAGCATTCTAGAACAAAAGACTCCCCAAACCTGAAGTCCAGAAATATTATCAAATTTTATCCTCTGGTGCGATCTGAAACTCAAACGTAGAGCCTTAAAAATACATAGGGAATATACTAAAATGACACACCAAACCTAGGCATTTTGATTTTAAATTATTTCACTCAAGTTAGACCAGAATAGAAATCACCTGAGAAAACTACACTGGAAAAGCATGTGCATTGACTTCGGCTGCCGCTAACTCAATTTCAAAGTTTTAAATACCCATATCTACTACAATAACTTAAAATTGACAGTTTCCAGGAATTTCTCACAGTTCAGGCAAATGCCTGCTATTTAAACATGTAGCCAGACATAGTGACTAGGACTGCTAAGAAATTTTCTCAGGACAGTGGGAGAAGGGAGGTAAATTCACATTACTGATATTTACATGAGCCAAAGCCAGAATACATTTCTACCAGTGTTACAATATAATATAGCTATAACTTAGATGCACAAACTGATGCAAAGTCATGCATTACTGCAATCTACTTGGTTAGCGTACCTGTTGGCAAAGCACCTTCAACATAATTAGGGCAAAAATAACTTCGGTTTCCAATTCTACCCATCTGGCTTATATGTCATTACGAACGCAAAGCACAAAAGTTGGTATGGAAACATAATATGGCACGTATGAGGCTTTTCATTACCAATTCAAAATGTTTTAAAAACCAAAAAAGGCTAAACCTGAACTTTGCTCAGAGGCAAAGCAGTGCTATTAGATTAGCAGCTGACAAGTCGCACCTTCGGTTTAACAATACCTCACTGAAGTCTCTAACCTGGATTCATGCCAGAGTTTTAACCCAGAGACTTCTCCTCCCTCTGACCCAGACTGGTTTAGAGATGCTATCAAATCATTGAGTCATACACTAGAAATCACTTCTCACTTCAATCAAGGCTGGGAGCTACGTACTTTGAAGGGAAGGTACTGGCACAAATCACTAGTATTCAGAGTCCATAGGGTATCCCCTTCCTAAAATTCCTCTCATCTTCCCGGGGACAAACAAGTACTTCTGCAGCAGACAACAGACTGACTGATCCTAAAGCATTAACAGACACCAGAAAAAGCAAAGAAAAACAACCCCAAAACCCACAACAACAACAACACAAAAAAGCAACCACCCAAACCAGAAAGACAGCTACCGAAAAAGCACCCAAAGCAGAAGCCCCTACACATCCAGGCAGACCAGTGCTGTCCCTTTACAGCACCACAGCTTTACAACGGTGCTGCTGCATTAATCTAATGCTAACAAAAAACTGAACAGTAGCTAATGCTAACAACATTCAAACAAAAACCATAACTGTGCATCACAGAAAAGCTCTGTTGCGCCATGTATACTAAAAATAAAGCATATAAAACTACTGGATTTATCTTTCTGTTGTATCTGCATTGCCAAAGTCCTAAACGGGAGTCAATAAGTCTGTGAAAAACCTTGAAAAGCAGCAGGAAGATAACACAACACTGTGATTCAGATTTTCTACACAAGTGAAAAATATATTTAATACTCAACATTTTAAGCAGTGTAGACCTTGGATGGGCTGACCAATTTCACAGTTGAGAGCCATCTATGCAGTGATTTGTACCCCTGGAACAGGCTGAAACTATCTCTGATCATCAATTACCTGGGTAAGGAAAACATATTTAGAATAAGAATTTTTTTTTTTCCCCCTAGGCTTGCCTTGAGCCATTTTAAGGCAAAATATCACAGTCTATATACATTGATATGTACTGATTCACTCTTGAATCATCAGTTTAACAGAGAACAGTGTTTGGAATGGAGCTGCAGCATAGAACATATGCAAATTAAATGGGTATGAGATTGTAAAAGCAAGAGGGCATAATACATTAAAAAAACCCACAGCAGCTTACAGCAACTTCAGCTATATCTTAAGACACATTCAAAAACTTGTAGAATGCCATAATTAAGTAGAAAGCCTTCTGTGTGTATGTGCTATGTCATTCTTAAATGTACGACCATATACAAACTCTTCTGCAAGACCTTTGTCCATTTAAATGCAAAAGATGGATGGCAATGCTCATTCAATGAACAGATACTTAAAAACCTGTCTTTCCCCTCAGTGTTCATTGCATGACCATATGCTTTAGTTTAGTGCTTCATTCAAACACACTCTGCAAACAGAATGATTAATTTTCTTGTGGAATTTTTTGAGGGCTCCTTGTGTAGTGTCTAACAACATCATAAATACTAGTTTATTTTCACAGGACTCCTTATAGGAAAGGAACCATGTTATCCTCACTTTTCAGATGAAGAAATGTAAGTCAGAAAGAGCTTAAAATAGCACATATTTAGTGATGTGGTGCCCAGTTAGCAAGGAAAACAATCTGTTATTTTCTAGACCTCTTCACATTACTTGGGCTTTACATATTCAAAGCATTCAACTTCCCTGTCAGTTTTTGGTGCTCAGCATGCCTGTATCTGAGATCCTAGCTTCTCCTTTCTGTGAATAATCAGATGGAAACAAGTTGATTAACACCATATAGGAGTACTGTGGCACAAGCATTGCTATAATCCAGCCCTTCAGAGCAGCATGTAACCGCTTTAAACACAAGACAGTCCCTTCTCTTCCCACTTTCCTGCCTGATTCACTCAATACCTTCCCATTTCTGCATTAAATGCAGCAGAGTTCTAAAAATCATCCATGGTGATTCACAGGAACCCTGAATTTCATGATTTTCTACAGAGAAAAAGTTTTTCTGGTGATTTTGGACATCCCTGACTGTATCTGCTCTTGGTCTCCCAATTTCCTTCTCTCCCAATGGGCAGGATCCCTTCTGCCTATATCCCCTCCATCCTGCCCACTGATGCATCCAGAAGTGTCACAGAGAACAAGCAAGTGGTCAAACCCATCTGCTTGGCATTTCAGGCAGAAGGGTGGGATTAACTCTGTACTGCATATGTTAGAAATAAGAACATGAGCATGAAGGTTTTATTGCAAGTGCACCAACACCTACACATACCCAAGGCTGCTGCTGCTGCAGGCAAGCACAGCTTGCTGTGTCACGACCACCACCTGGACACTGGGCCACTCTGCAGCCAGAAACTCCAGATTCACCTTACCACAAGACAATATGAGAGCCCCTGGATGTGGCCTGATGGCCAGCAGCACTGCAGGGGGCTTCATGCCCTGCTCCAAAGCAGCGGCAGAGGGGTTGGTAATCAACTGGCTGCATAATACGAAATGCATAAGCGGTCTGGAGACTTCAGGACAAGTATCCCTTTGTCCACCCAAACGCCCTGACCTCATACCCTGAGCTGCACAGCAGCCAGCTTCACAGACAGCTGGAGGAATAGGAGAGCGATGCTTCTCACCCCGACAAGGTAACCCACAGCTTTGCAGTTGCAGACGCTGACTGGAATCCCTTTGTGGGAGGAAGTTTCGATCACTCAGCTGCTATAAAGGCTGAAGTACACTGGCACCTAATGCTCATCTGTACCATTTCTAACCATGGTCATTGTGTCTGCCTTGAGAAGTCCTTGAGGAGCTCTGCAGCTCTGCTTATGACCGTGAGCTCCTGCTGTCCATTTTGGAGATGAGCAGGGATTTCAAACACTCCCTCAGGCCTGGGAGCCAGAGAACCGAACACACCAAGCAGTTCCCTTCCAGATCAGCAACCAGAGTTGCTTCATTCTCCTCTAGCATTACCAAGGGAGCCCAGGGAACATCCTGCATTTCTGATTCTGCTTTGTTGGGGAATTCAAGCCATGTATGAACTATGGGAGCCCAAGTTTTGTTGTAGTTTTGGGGTTTTTATGTTCGTTTGTTTGGGTTTTTCTTCCCTTCAGGGAAGAAGACTTCACTTACTGAAATAAGTGAAGTCTTTTAAGTCCTTCTAAAATAAACCCGATGCATTACCTGTGTGTTTCTGTACAGCACATTTAATTCACCAGTGATGTTAAAGTCCTGTTGAGTTTTATAAGCAAGCTCCCAGTGGCATGAAGAAACAAAATTGGACCTGTGAATTTATATTTCGATCTGGCTGCTGACCATGGCCACCTCCTTGACCCTGAACTTTAAATTAAATTCTAGTCACATAAACAAAGTCATCTAAAAGGTTACAAAAGTATACTGCAAGGGAACAACAGCTTAGGCATGGTTCTGCCCAGGAGATGGACCTGGAAGCAAGTTTCATATTTCAGAGTAACCTTTGCCATTGACTTCAATGACCCCAGGGTATAGCCTTAAAAGGAAAAAACCCACTCAACGCAGACCATAATGAGAGATTAAATCTCCAGCAGGAGAACCCTCCAAGTTCCCTGAGCCCATGCAGACAGAAACATTTTGTGCTTGCCTCTGTCACTGCTTCAAGCTCACTTGAACAACCCAAGCAGCTGAATTTCTTAGATTCCTAAAATGTTTTCTTATGTTGAGAGCCTTTGTTCTTTATTTTTGTTGGGTTGGTTTTTTTTTTCTTCTTAAAAACGTGAATTATTTCTATTGCAGTAATGCTTTTGATCTCTGTGTTATTGTTGCAGATGCTGTTCAAACTATTCCAGCATTTATCGTTAGAAGCCGAAGAAGGAAAATTGTTCCTGCCAAGTATATAAAAAAAAAAAAAAGATTCCTCACAGTCATGTTTTAGTACGGAATTTCAACACTAACATTAATTATACAACACCTGTTTGTACAAGCTGAAGAACTGATCCCATTAGATTTAAAAGCTTAAGAAAAACAGGATAAAGTTATCAAGACAAACTCCAGTCCCAAAACAGCCGAATCACACATATCTGGTCCCAGCCTTCCTCTCTGAACAATCACAGAGTTTGAGGGATTAAAAAAAAAAAAAAAAAAAGGTTAAACAGGTTCCAAATATTGTCTCAATTACTTCCAACTTTTGCATTGGTAAGAACTCAAAACCACAATAAAATAATATGATCTTCCCATCACATTTTTCTTCAGTTTGGTGTTAAGGAAGGGAATTACTCTACATCTCTTTTCTAATGCTTATTTCCACGCCCAGCCTGGGTCTTTCTGTCATCTCTATTTTCCCAACAGTAGATGGCACCAGTAATTTCTATATTCATTACAATACCAAGGCATTTTGTTGGGGTTTTTTAATATCCATGGTTGTATATTCCTGACTATATTCTATAGGTTTCTTTAATAAGTCACCATCAGAAAACTCTGCTTGTGAAAGTCAATTTATTGGCATGTGCTTCATTTAATTATCTACTAATTATTCAAGTGTTTGGGATAATATTTCCTAGAACTATAGCCTGATACAACGCCAAACCAGTAATTTTCTGCTTTAACTTTAACTATTTCACTGAAATTGCATTAAATCAATAACTGCAACTTGTATTTTTAACTACTTTCCTGAAATTGCATTAATTTAATAACTGCAACTTGGATTTCTGCTAGCAATATTATTGTTTTCAAAGAAGAAATTATTTTTACCACATAACTAACTTTAAAATGTTTCACAACTATCTTAGCTCAGGATATGTCTTTACAATGCAGAAACTCTTTGACTATGGCAGCAGCTCTGCTGAGGTTTAGGCCTATGCTGCATTTTACTCTTACACTCTACTATAGTTTCATATTTATTTTGTGCTGTTCAGGACTAAGTTTAATTATACAAACACAGTTGCATCAGATTTTTTTAAATATATATACATGTAAGTACATATTTACACACATACACACTTTTACACAAGAAAACAAATACACCAGGAATTCAGCTCTGATCGCCAGATGTAGGATATATTATTTTGTTTCTCAAGTTCAACTCTCACCACCACTACCTCCCCAAAATACCCCATAACAAACCGACCTCAAATATCCCCATTGTGGATACATATTTTTAGCTGATCACTACAAGTTCCTTTCATATTCTGTGGTGATATACACTTTCAGGATGTATTTTAGTTGACTACAGCTGGTCAGATGAATCCCACCTTTAATTTCACACTAATAAAGAGAAATTTATGATTAATTACGTATTGGAAACAAATCTGGGTTACTACATACATACGTATATATACATTCAAACATAAGTTGCAAGTGACCCCAAGAGAATGACCACAAACAGAAAAGTTGAAAGGACACGATCCTTTGGAATCACAATTTCAGAATTCACCACGATACAACGCCCCTGTGCATTGGGTAAATGCATCACTCATCTTAAAGTAACGGCCACTGCTTATGACCTACACTCCGCATGGATGGCTGACCTATCGAGTTCAGCAATCAATTTGCTTCCTGCGTCTCCAGAACATGCACAGCAGGCGCTGACAGCGCTCAGATCAATGGGCTCCTTTTCTCTACCAGCCACAACATCCGCTATGCGTACAAAGTTAATGTTCATCCCCACTCTCACCCTAAAGTATTGATCCCCAAGTTCCTGTTGGTGCCAGAATGACCCAAGTCCAGACCTTCATGTGCAGGATCTGCCGCCTCCACAGAGAAGACAAAAATATGTTTGCGAATGGTCATGGCCACTGAGATATCACAAAAATAAGTATGACAGAAAAATAGATAAAAGGAAGCTGAATGCCACAGCTGTGAAGCTTAAGAGGTTTTCAGAGCTTGCATAGACCGGAAGTTATAGTTTATTAGGGGCCTAGGACTTCTGGGGAAAGGAAGCAGAAGAAAAAATAATTTGATGTTTTATTTTAAATGATGAAGAATGAGAAGAGCACAGGGACAGTGTGTAACAAGTTACTGGATCTTACTGATGGGTGTCTCTGAACTTGTATTTCAGCCCACTCCAACACGCTGACCTTGAAGTCAGGAGAATGCATTGAAGTCACTTGTGGATGTACTGTTCTTGGAACTAAATTAACAGAAATCCATCTTACATCCAGAAAAAGACCACTTTAAACACTGAGTGGTTTGCAGTGAATCTAAAAAATAATCAGTGGTATTAATGTATGGCCTATATCCAATAGGTGTTTCAGGTGTTGACCGGGCAAGAGGGATGGCTTTGGCTGCCCGCAGTGGGTGGCAGCTGGGCTGCAGGGACCAGCTGGGCACGTCCTTCACGGCACACTGGAGGGTGGCAGGGGCAGCCCCCTGCCCCTTCACCCCCTCTCTTCTGTTCAGGTCACAGCTGTCCCTAGCCCTGCATTTGGCAGATCACAAATGTGTTGGCATTTTTACATTTCCCATTCGGAACAGGCGAGAGGTTTTTTGTTGGTTTGATTTTGGTTTTAATATAAATAGACTTCCAAGCTAATCAAGTCTCCATTGTTATAACTCCTCCTGGGATACTTCACAACATACTATCGTCAGAGATCTTTCTGCTTCCATCTTATACTCTACTTGTAGTCCCTCATTTCAATAACACATTTTTTTAGGATCATTCTGCTTTTATTCCTGGATGAAAACAAAAAGAAAACAAAACCAATCAAGCAGCCAAGCACAAGTGCAAATTTGATGCATTCAGCATAATTCAGTACATCTAACTTCCAGCTGCAATTTCCTCTGAATTTAAAAAAGGGAACATGAAATTTTCTGGCTTTCAGAACTGTAACATCACAAAAAGAAATCAAATCAATACCAGTAAAAGCTGGAAAGGTCTGCCTAATACAATTCATTACAAATGAAACAACGTTTGCTGTAATCTTTTAATTGAATCCCCTTCAACCCCTTAACAAACAGGTTCCTCATAATTCTGCATGTAAACAAAAATATAACCTCCCTTATCTCATACAGTCTTTAGTACAAACTTGAACATTACAATGTCTATTTTGTTTCAATATTTTCATACCTGAAACTTGCAACAAAAATATGATATATACTTGGGATTAGTACAGAAATGCCATGTTACTGAAACAGTATAATCACAGCTTTCACATGATTAAAAGCTCTTAGTGTTCTACACGCTTTCTATTCTTCCCATTCTGGCATGACAACCATTGCTGACATCACAAGTATCTGCTAGAATAAGCAGTTATAGTTAGGAGCTATAATTAAAGTACTCCAAATCAATCTCACTGGTAGATATATCCCCTACACTACAGTTTCTGGATTTCAGCACAGTCCTGGGTTAAATGTTAAGTGAAGAATGAAGAGTGTTTAACCAACCAAAGTCTTGAGTTCATCATAGTAACTCTTTAAATAAATACATGGAAGTTTCTGCTACAAATAAAAGAATTCCTTCTCCTCTTCTCCAACACGACCTTGAACTGCAGTAATGCACATTCAGGTTAGAGAGCTGGAAAAAAAACCATTTCTGGTATGATAAGCACCATAATGGACTGCCTGGCTACAAAAACTGTGGAATTTCCATTACTGAAAATCTTTAAGAAAGCGCCAGATAAACATCAGTCAGGAAGTACACAGATATAGTCGATCCTGTTTCCAGATAAGAGAGGAGCTAGATGAACTATCAAGTTCCCAGGCAACCCTCTCCTTCTAGTTCTAAGTAACAGAGATACTATTTTTTAAGTTTTTATTAAATACTGTAATGATAATGTAACTATTTCTCATTTTGATTATTTTGGCAGAAACTTCTGGTACGCTCTCACTGAAGAATTCAAGAGTCACCAAATTTGTTTTGCTTCCTTCTGAAAGAACTCAAAACTCCAATATACACTTTCAATTAATTTTTCTATAATAATTATTACTACTTAACATTTTAAGCCATAAATACTGATTTTTAGAAGATAACTACTATGCTACAAGCCAAAATTAAGTAGATAAAGCAATCACACTTTACAGATTTTTGCTGTTAACATAACAGTCCTGTAATGGCAAAAAGCCAGCAAGAGATCTCATTGTATAGTTAATTTTACCTAGAAGACCAGAGCTTTGTAACTTGAATGATCTAATATTCATCAGAGTACTGCTTTTCATATTTCTTTGCCAAACAACATATATCTGTGCACATGCACTCATACAACTACACAGTTTAGAATGTCTCCTATCTGAGATGCTGTTACTCGCTAAGTATGAGTCCTTGCATGGAATTTTGTGAGGGTACACACATAGCTGGTTTCTCCCTGGTGCTCTCTACCTTATGACCAATGTGAGAGGAAACAGAGCGTCTGCTTTTTGACATTCCAGCCTTTAATATGTTTGAGCATATGAGAAATCCCATTACACAAACACTACTTGGGCTTACCGAAGTGAGGCATACACACCAGAGTCCTGTGGATCACAACCTCTATGAAGTACGTTTGAGCATGTATCTTCTTACCTTTGTCTATAGCAAAAATATAAGGCTGGGTGAAATCCTTCAATTATTTACACATTTAAACTATTTCTCTTCTGCTGCCTGGCACTATCCTAGACCTTTATCACCCTCTCTCTGCAGGAGTGAACAATACAACTTTATTTACACATGTACTTCTAATCAGGCAGCAGTCATCTGCATTTATGTGGAAAACCCACCATTTCTACTCCCAATATATAATTTAGAGCATCATCAAAAAAGTCACCCAAGAACAAAAGACATTTGCTGATGTGGAACATCTGTGGGGTTTGTGGGTTTCCTTTTGTGTTTTGTTCTTCCCCCCCCCCCCCTTTTTCCACTGATTTCAGGAGGCTTTTTTTTTTTTTTAAACA
>Ga0181612_173070_pt1 | contig 19206 bp, 12 predicted proteins | sample HoacroProtozoa21_FD_119630 | JGI IMG/M metagenome (GOLD analysis project Ga0181612, IMG submission 119630) | Hoatzin crop microbial communities from Cojedes, Venezuel. Combined Assembly of Gp0051906, Gp0051904, Gp0051908 | reverse complement strand
CCCTGGCAGTGTTCAAGGCCAGGTTGGATGGAACTTTGAGCAACCTGGTCTAGTGGAAGATGTCCCTGCTCATAGCCAGGGGGTTGGAACCAGATGATCTTTAAGGTCCCTTCCAACCATTCTATGATTCTGTAATTCTATGATGATCCAGAAGTCAGTCTTCTGGGGGTCTCCCCTTCCGCTGCTGGGACTGGAGGAGATGATATGAAGAGAGCTTTGTGTTCTCAGACAAAAGTCAGGGGAAGTCAGTGAAGTCTCAGTGTGTGCTTTTTGGGTTCATTTCTAACTTGCAGTACCAAGCAAAGAGATTAGAGATGCAAAATATATGCAAAATAAAACCAACATTAAAGTTCAATGCCAACTGGCAAACTGAAACCTCTGCTTTTAACAGAGTTCCAGAAACAAACTCTGAGATCTTGATGCACAAATAATAAAGGACAGCAAAGCAACATGTGTACTTATTTTATTTCCAGTCCTTTTGACATCCTAATAGTCCAGCATCTCCTGCCTGTTGCAATTTGCTCTCTTCTTCCCTCTGTTTTTTTTTCACATTGGATGACCAGCTATCTAGATATTGAGCCAGCAGAGAAAAAAAAAACAGGTCAAAAACTGCAGATGTCTCAGTGTTTGCACCCAGGGGACATCAGATGACAAGCTGTTACAGTCTGCCTGCAAATCCACTGGTTGGTTTGTTATTCTTGAGTGTCTACATAAGGCTTCATTGATTCTCATTTGGCACTTTGTTCTTGACCCTGCAGCATTTTGGGGGTATCTGCAGTACAAAAGGCCCATCAGCTCATCCAGCACTTCTTCTGTGAGTCCTGGACAATGGTCAGGGAAGTAACTCAGGCACTAACTTCTCAGAGAAGCTGTATCTCAGCCCAGACCTTCAGATGAGCCATCAGCTGGGAGCTGCTGTTGTCTGCTAGGACACTGCTTCATACACCTGTGCCTTTGCAAATCTTGCACCCTTGAAAATCTTCACTTTTAGAAGGTGTTCCTGTATTGGCAACACAGGGAATGTGCCTGCTGATCATGTGGTTCGCCAGGACAACCGAAAAAAAACACCATCACAAGGTAAACTACAGCACAAAGTCTCTTTGCCTGCTCTGTGACCGCAGGGACTGCAAGCAAGGAAACACATTCAGATTCAAACCACGATATATAAAAGTCTCACTAATTTAGACCCAAGAGACTTCAGAAGAGGGCAGATTTTGGCTCTCTGTGTGAAAGCAGTGTCTGCATATAAAGTCACTGGAAAATGTCCAAGAAGGCTACATATACTGTGTCCCTCAAAATACACTTCTGCGACTGGGGAGTAGTTGCTATTATTCATGAACCAAGTGTCTTATAGCAGAATAAGAAGGTTTGGTAAAAACAGCATGAATAAATACTATTAGCATTGTCTTAAAGAAACCTCCAATCCAGCCTTTGCACAGATGAGTGAGAAAAACTGGGCAGGTCTGCACAGGTGCTCTGGCTGTTTTCTTGTATCCCTGAGAAAATCAACAATTCTCCGTTGGTGGAAGAGATGAGAGCCTGTGTGTTCCTCACCCCTCAGACTTCCCATGGGCTTTCAGACAATCTCTTCACCACCACCATGGCAGCAGTGCTGTGGAGCTGTGTCTCATGCACACAAGACGACCCAAGAGTGAGGGTGATTGAGGAGTGGGGAAGGACTAGTGCGAAAGGACCTATCAAGGCATTTCTAGAGCTTGTCATGGAGGATCAGGGCAGCTGGGTAGCCTTGGAGACAGAAATTGAAGGTGCGTTATGGGGATTTACATGCTGTTTTTGGAAGCCCTGTTTCAATTTAAGATGATTAGCAATATCTGTGAAAGCCCTGAGGAAACTGACTCCTTTACGTTTTTATAAAGGCATCAGACTAGGCATAGCCGCTTTCTTTTAGCAGGAATTCCCTAGCCAGTGGCTGGAGAAATGTGTTGTGTTTGTCCTTGCAGAGACTAGGCAGCTGCTGTGCTCGCTAGATTATAACCCAGGCTGCATGGGAAGATGTGATTTAAGGCAAGCCTGGCTGATGACTCTCTGCATGTAAAACTTCCAAACAAGGAGGAGGGAGCAGCTGCAATTACAGTTTTCAATTGGGAAGTGAGAAAATAGAGATAATTTCCGTTCCTACAGCAATGTGAATAATTAACAAAAAGAAAATGGTTGACTGGCAGCTAGAAGCCTTGCTCCTACTACCTAGAGCAATGGGCTAGTGACAGCAGCGCAGATTAAATGCCTGGATGGAGGGCTCCACTTCTAAATGTTCCGTTTCCTTTCCCCATTCTCATGTTTGTTTGTTTTTCATTCTCATTCACTTGAAATTTACATTTTTCCCCCAGAAAACACTGTGTTTTACAGTGTTTGCATGTGGATATCTCTTCTGTGATTCCATGTTGCCTCTGCTTACATCTCAACAGCTGATTGAACAAGACTGCAAGCCATTCAAGCACTAAGCCTCTATAAAACCTTGCATCCCTTTCTAGATGAAAAGCAACAACGTTCATTCTCAAGAACATTTGAAAAACAGCCGTATTTAGCAGGTGATGGGCACTCTCCATGAATTCGCTTTCATACAGAGCTAGTTTTCTGGTGCTGTCTCAGACAGAGTCTCCTAGCATATTTAATATATCTGGAGACTGACAAATCCATGGCAATAGCCTTCTGATGTGTTAATAAAATGTCAAGCCAATTCTGGAATCATCTTCTGATGTACAAATCTGGAATTATTTATCTGAATGTTACCAATGCTTCTGCTGCCATCTAAAAGAAGGTGGTGCCCCATGTGAGTAACACCAGCTCAGCTGAGCTACCTGACCACTGCAGGACGAGAAGTCCAGTGGTGCTCAGCTACTCCAACTGAAAATCCACTGAAATCCACTCAGCTACAAACACTGAAAATCCACAGGATCTGAATTGGAACGATCAAGCAGTCAGCTTTAAAACATCATTACAATCTGCTACTGAGCCTATGGGCTCCCAGAAATAATGAGCATAAAAGGAAAAAAACACTCTTCAGAAAGGAAAGTCTCACTAATAGCTTACATAGCAGGTAATGCCTTTTGCATTTCTTGTTGAGCTTCTGTAGCTGGTCTTCTCTGACTGCTCGCATCAGCACATGTTGGAGCACATCTCTTCCCTATTCAAACAAACAAAAGAGGATGTCTCGTCTTTCACTTTCTCCTTCCTCCATAGTGCAGGGAATTACGGCTCTTCTCTTCTCCATTCTGCTTCTCATGTGGAGAGAGTCATTTTAAATTTTTTATTGCAGTAAAAATAATACAAAGCTTCATGAATGAAGCTGGCAAAATACAGAATAGGGCTTTACTCTTCATGCACAAAGATAAAATGGTAACATAATATTTAATCAGGGAGTGAAAGAAAGAGAAGTGAGTTCATTAACTTTTCCCTTGAGTGAAAACTCCTGTTTTCATTCTTCTTTTATTTTTATTCAAATAGTTTGCAAGAGAACACCATCCGTATGCAAATGCGTATGTGTTCTCAAAATACAGCTTTCTTTTATATAGATGATCATGAACTCATTCCCATAAAGGGAAAGAGTGCGGATTTTTCCATAGAAATAATTGGCCAGGCAGCCATCAGTAAAAGCTCTATTAACCTCCAATTATCTCTTCCACATTCCTGAGAGCTCGTGTACTTCAGTGGACCGTGTTTTGCAGCACTGGACATCACAGATACAAATTGCTTTTCCCCAGGTTTAATTTTTTTTCCCCTACCCGCTAGCGACAACAGAAGAGGAAAAAGCAACTTTTGCATTTAATTCTCCATGCAGCAAGATTCATGGTCTTGAGAGCTTTGAAGGCTCCATATCGGCTCTGTGAAGACCCACGTCTCCACTTTCGGATGCCAACAGGAGCTTTGAGTTTTGCCTGGAGTGCGCTCAGAGGCAGGGCTACCTGTGACACAGAAGGACAAGGGAAGGGCAAAAAGGCTTTGATTTTGAGTGATGGGCAAACATCACTCAAAAGATGACGTTTGATTTGTGCCCTCATGTGCCAGAGACCTGGAAATGGGAACAGGATTCGTTTTACAACCGGGGGGCCAACAGCAAGGGAAAGGCTCAAGGCAACAGCTTCGAGCCACAGTTATGGGGAACTCTGAGCCTTGACACGATTGCTCACCTCTGCCCTCCTGACCTGTTTAACAACCACCAGTTACCAGCTCCCTGACTGGGGTCAGGCATCAGCTCTGACTCTCGTTAGGCATCCTCATTCTGGGGAGAAATGCTCTTCTCGAGCAAGCACCCCGGTTCAAAGAAGGCGCGTGAGGAAGAACAGCGAAGTTTAGCAATAGGAGTGCCCGTTCAGAGGCACTGATCTGCACCGTCCCGCTGAGCTCCACCCCGACAGCTTTCCTGGCTGGACTCTGATGGTGGCACACTGCAGCCCTAAAGCATGGAGTGCAATGACAGCACCAAAATAACCCCAGAGTTAATATGTCCTGAAGGTGTGCTACTTATAAAGGAGCCTGCGTCTCTTCCAAATGGTCCTTCTTCTGGGTGTTGCTTCTAGATACACCCACTTGGAAAGCAGTTTGGTTGAATAAAAGTCTTTAATGAGATGCAAAACCGACCATTAAAATAACCTAAAAAATTCCCACACCCCCTCTGTGACATAAAAAATGTACCTGGTTCCCATCACCTGGACCTGTTGTTTCTGGATTCTTCCTGCTATTGCTTCCTTTTAGCTAACCACGTTATCAGAAACCACTAATTTATGAGGAGCAGATAAAAAACAGGAGAGCCAGTCCCTGCCTTGAAGATGTTACTTCTGTCAGATTAGTATGTGAAAAACAACCAGGAACTTCTCCATGAATCTTTCTGGAATATTTCCTAAGCAGCTGCTGATTCTTTCTGAGTAATAACAGAAAAGAAATCTGAGAGGAGAAACTGCAGCTGCTGCCACAACAGAGAAGAGCTTATTATGAGACATTGCGCTCTTTTGTTTTTTTCACTTCATTTGTTTGGGTTTTGTTGGAGTTTTTATTTTTGCCAGAGTGATAAATTACTATGGAAAATCCACACCAGGAAATTGATATATACCCCTACCAACAGGCAAGTTCCCTTATAACTGTGGATGATGTCACCTATTTTGGTTAGTAACGGTTTGTCCCCTGTGGCGTTTCCATTCCCTTGCTACAGGACTCAAATTTTATGCTGGAGGCACTGCACTGGGATCTGAGCGATTTGCCACCAGTGCCCGCCTCTTCCCAGTGAATGCTGGCTCAAGTTACCTCGATTTGCGTGCCACAGTGCACCATAATTGTGGGAGTCCTCTTATATGCCTCCATGGATAATGTATTTCGATACCAAACCTTTCCGAGAAAGGAACATAAGTGCATTGGATTTTTAGGCCCTATTATAATATAATAACTGATAACAGGGTACGCTGTCTGCAGTAAAATACGATTCCCAAGGCTGCACTTGAGGCAACCTTTCAGTCCTTAACTACCTGACACAGAATCAGAGAGGAGAGAAAGAAAACCCAGGAAAAGTGGAGCTGCAGGCATCTGCTCCCACGGTCCCTGAGGAGGAAACCCGAGCCCCCAGCGCCGGAGCCCACCATCACGCAGCACTCCTCCTGCTCGGAACACGCTGGGGTCTTATGCTTGTCTTATACACGGGCCAGTAGGAACCAAGAGATTATGAAAAGTGATATTCTCGTAGAAGACCTAGCCCAGCATTACCAAGAAAGGAAATTCAGAAAAGCTCAGCTTTTTAAAAATAATTACCATAGGTTTTTGAGTTCCACAAAGTGCTACTTTATATTTGTGTTACAAAGCCATGTGACACTGAAGCCAAGAACCAAAACAAGGGGGAACACCTTATACAGTAACATAGACGGACTTCAGGTGGCTACAGGCATGCTACATGCTACATGAAAGTGAGGAAAATTCTAGTCACCAGCAAGCTTTACTGAAGCACCTCTGATGTCCTCCAACCTCCTTGTTCACTGCCAAGCACCTAAATAAGACAAAATAAATGCTGCTGTTGAGAAAGCAGGTTATTTACCCCCTTAGATATTCCATGCCCCCCGGCAGAGGCTGCACGCTCTTTTCTCCACCACAGCTCACTTGCTGTGCAAGTTCAGTTAGGCATTTGTCAAGTCCTTTCTGAATCTGGAGACACTGATGTCTCACGGAAATATTTCTTGGTTCAAGGTTTACTGGGTGGATTAATTGCAGTAGCTCTGCAAAGGACAACTTAATCTGCATTAGCAACTCACCTGCTTCTCAGTGCATCTACCATGCATGTGTTGGGAAGGATGGATGGGAAATTAGGAGGCTGAAATCATTTTTACTCTTCATGTCTCTTCACATATCTTAAGCAACTTGCCTAAATGGCTGGCAAGCATTTGCCACAGTGTAGTTAAATGTGTTATGAAAATGAATCAACAGAGAACCTCAGGCTGGTTTGGGGATTTTTTCAGAACTTTCTCAGGCAATCAGCTAGACCATATCCTCCTAAGCAGCTGAGTCCCTGAGTTATTTGTCGATTTAAAAAAATGTAGTTTTAACCAGCAACGTGACTTTGCAAACAGCCCATTGTATGTCTTGGAAACAAAACTGCTCTGTGACACAGACATGTTTTGTTATTGATTCAACAAGTTTTAATTCCATATGGCTTCAGTTACAGAAAAACTAACTGGAGCCGTTCCTTCCTTGCACAAAAGCATCGTCAGCTAAACTCCAGTAACATAACCTTTATTTCAGGCATGTGCAAGGGGTGGGAAGAGCCTAATTGAATCTGATTTGATAGCTTTGCCCATTTAAAAATTAGTGTGCATTGCCATTTCTTCTAGATGAAGGGAAAAAAAAAAGAAAAGAGGCCAGATTCTGAGCTGGTGCCTGAGTTGATGACCTGGTCCCATTTTACAACTAAGAAAACTGTAGTCCTAGAAGGGTGGCTCTTTGGGAATGGAACAGGATGGTGTGTGGGTAGTGAGAGTTATGGACTGGCATGCAGCTGCTCTACAGATCAGAAGTGAATGGGAACACCATGGTATGGGGGTTTTGATAAATCCATGCTCCTGATTTTGGCAGCCATGGGCTCTCAGTTCTGCTGGCTCTGACACCAATGGCTTCTCATGGAGGCAAAGCCATCCCTTAACAAAGTCCTGTGTGGGATCACAGCGATTCAGACTTCCTCCTGCAGCTTGTGGTCCTCAGCCAGTGCCCACTCAAGTCAACAGGAATCTTTTTGTTGACTTCAAAGGACACTGACTGGGCCCTAATTTGTCATTAGAGCCTTTGAGTGTAATTAAAGTCATATTGTGTAGAAATGGAGGGTGGACACTATTCCTTGAATGGCACATTTTTCTGCCATTGCTTGGTTAATAGGACTGATGATGATAATAATACCAGTAACAGAAACATCCATTTTGCCCATGCTGTGAGCCTGCCAGTGGCTTCCAGGTGTTGGGTCGTTTAAGGAATCATGGCCTTACTTCAGTCCCAGATTTACAAAGATTGACAAGAAGTCTAAACCTTCCCTGCCTTTGGCAGCCCTTCACTTAATTTCACTGTCCTCTTCTTCTCACTAGATTGTCTCACAAATGCTTGAGTCCTGGCTGTAAAGTATGACATTTCAAAAAGTGTGGTGCTAGAAGCCACTCTTCTGCTGATGTGACATCATTTGTGAGGGAGACAGTGGGGTCCTGTGGAAGGGAACTGGGACCCAGATCACTCTGGGAGTCAAACAAAATCTTTCTGTGGGGGTAAACAAGGTCTGAGGAGCTCCCTGCCTACAAACCCAGTGTCTGCAAGGTCTAGCTCTTTCCCTGGTGACTCTTATCACTTTTGACAAATCACCAGGCAATCACAGATCAAAATCACAAGCGTAGCCCCAACATGAGCTGGCAGTGCCTTAACTGAGACTGTCAGCAGCTGCATTTCAAACCAGTGAAAAGGTATAAGAACTTCACCAGCATATTTCTGAGAGGGATGGGGCTGTCCCTGTGGCCCTGGCCAGCCACGAAACATCACAGCTGTACTGCGGGCAGAGCCAAGCGTGGAGAGACTCATGGCTGAGTCCTGCTTTCAGGTCCCCCTCCAGTATAGAGGAAGCACCATGGCAGCTTCTGTCCTCTAAGCATGAGGAAGTGTCACTGTCCTGCTTTTCTCCGTCAGCCTGCGGGATGGGGTGACACCAAATCTACGCATCCTGCCTCTTGCTGTCCCACGGCAGAAGCTGCAAGATGCTGTCTGCACCCCTGGGGACTGGGCAGGGCACCCATTCCCATGGAAGGACCGCTAATGGGTCCTGTGCTGCACTATGTTAATTGCAGGGACTGAATTCTTAGTTATCCCACAGTGTGTATACATTCAGAGACAAGCTAAAAATGGACTGGATGTGTTTGTTGCATCTTTTTTATCTAGAACTGCCTTGGTACAGTAAAACATGATAGGCTGTTCCAGTTGCTCAGCCTTGTATCTGTGTTTAATCAGCCCGGGTGCCCAGCTGTCTGCTAAAGGAAATCCTTCTGGAAGCCACCGAGATGGGCTTTTCTTTATGAAATCTCATTACGGTGATAGGTGGTAGCAGTGTCTGTTATGCAGGTTGGCATTACGTGCAGTTTCTTCTAATGCTACCCGACTTTAACTGGCTGGGCTGACATCTTCTGTGAGAGGTCTTGCCTCGGGCTGATGGATTCCTCAGCCTTTTGTACTACGTGCTATTCAAATACGGTTACTCTGGCCCTATTAATTTCCTCTTCACTTCTTCTGTAACACCATTATAACGCTGAAGTGCTTACAGCAATTCCTGTATTTATATCACCAGCTTACCAGCTGATGGGAAGAGGCAGTCATTTCTGATACCCTCATTGAGCTGCCCAGGGTCTGCCTACCCAGGGACCAGCACATTAGCATAGCACGCATAGGTTCAGAGCAGGACTCTCAATGATCTCTGTCACTGCAGAAATCAGCATCCCTAGGATTTCAGGATGAGCACTGGGCAATGAGAGCGGACAGAGACGGTCAATACCTGCGAGCGCCTGGCTGAAGCGGTGTCCGTGATATCGCACAGGTACACGGCAGTGCAGGCAGGGAGAAAGTCCAGCTCTCTGGGCCAGCACTCCGGCGTCTTGCCAGTGAGACAGTGTCTTCCTTCAGCCTCCACCTTAACTACTACATGCCTTCCAGCTTCTCCAGCAAAAGGGGTGTAGGTCGACTGGCAATAGCCTGCTCCGTCCTCATGTTTTGCTGTTCAGCCCCTCCGCAGCTGCAATCTGTGCACTTAGAGAGGTAGGGTTCCAGGGTCCAAAACAGGCGAGTTAGACACTCATGGAGCCCAAAACAAGATTGCACAAGGCAACCGTTATTCTGGCTCTCCTCCGTTGCCTTCCTGCTTTCGCAATCCTTAGCCTTGTTCTTTTAACATCGCTGTGTCGGGAGCGTGTGTGCAAGAGATGTCTAACAGAACCTGGTCATCTTTTATAAAGACTTCTCCATGGTAACTGTGGGCCAGATGCAGGGTAAAGTCCAGGAGACAGGTACCAATGTCACTGGGAGGCCCGTCCCTCCTTGGGAAACCAGGGTGGTGGTTTCCAGCTCTGCTTCTTGTAAACTCCAGCTGAGATCAGGCTGCCAGACCCTAGGCACCCAGGAGAGGTGCTCGCATTTTAGAGCTACCTGGAGAGTCCCTCGGACGTGTGCTGTGGCTGCCCTCGGGGCCCTGGCCATGCAAATAAGCACCCACTCAGAGCAACCACAGCTTTCACCTGGAGCCAGTGTGTCCTCCTGCATGGAAATCTGGGGTAGGGAGGTGGGCACCATTAATCTTTTCTTACTGAGAAGCTGAGGCATGGTCCGGATGGGCACCTAAATTCAGGTGCCAAGAAGACCTTAGGCTGAGATAATATAGATGTAGCTTCTGGTACCAGAGATCACATGTTCAAGAGCACTACTATTTATTCATCCTGGCATCAGGTCGCACTGGTTTTGGTATTTAAAACAATGTTTCAAGCTTAAATGCTTCCTGCAGCCATGGAAGAACATAAATGGGGGCACCTGGCTGACATGCAATCTCTTCCTCCTCCTTCTGCTTCTGTCATGACTGGTCCTACTTTATCAAGCCTAGCACCTTTCCCTTCCACTCAGCAATGCCAGTCGGGATTTTACTCTTATAAAAAGGCATCAAAGCGGATCTCACAGTCTATCGGAGCACGTGGTGCTCTTTATCCTACGAGCCTATCTTCACTGCTGCACTGAGCAAAATAGGCAATTCTCCTTCTGCAAGACAGCTATTCAGATCTCTCAGGGTTTTTTCCTGAGCTGCAGTTATTACAAGCTCTGTCTTTTACAGGCGTGTTGTTGTGCTGGATCAGAAATAGCAATGCACGGCCACTGAAGGTTGAGCCCTGTGTTTTGCAAACACTTTGGAAGATGATGCCATCTGCGACATGATTCAGATCAGTGATTTAGTGAAATTCTGTTGGCAGGGAGTTATTCACCGTATTAATGTTTCAGAAGTTCTTATGCTTCCAAAATGATGCTTTGCCTTCCCGCTCCCTCTGCTATTTTCTTTCACATCTCTGTAGGCAGGCCCCGTCAGATGTCACGGGTGCCTCGTTAGCATGTCTGGACGAGGCAGGAAATACAGTCTTTGCTGGCAAAAAACTGTGATGCACAGCTTGAAAGGGTGAACAGAGATCCTCCCCCTCTGACTCTTTGAGCGGGGCATTGAGATGCCACCAAAGCCTGTATCACGAGCACACAGCAAGCTTCCTCCCCTCAGACACCCCATCCCCACAGCATCCCAACACAGAGGGGATCCTCAGAGCGTACGCAGAACACAGTGTGGAACGAAAATTCGGTTCTTTCAGGAGAACCGAATTTTGTCCATCTGAAGACCACCATGGCAAATTGTCATGTGCCTCTGGGATGTGCCCCATTCGCAGAAGTGAGAAGAAAAGGAAACCACCTTTGATTTTAATGCCATGTCAGTACTACAGCTCCCTACATGCATCAGCCTTTTCTGGTTTACAAGTAGCCAAAGTAACCTCAATACTCCTTTGCAGAGATGGACTTTGCAGAGGTCCCCTCAGGGTCAGAAGTGCCATTGCTTTAGGTGCTGCTCAAACACCTACAAAGCCAGTAAAGAGCTCACGGCCCTATGAAACACCTCACAAACTTATACCAGACAATTTAGACATGAGAAATAAGATTCTGCAGTACTGTTGCGTGCACCTCTCCCCAGCTGTTTCCTGAAATACATTTTTTCCATAAAATAGCTCTTGCGGTGACAATTTTCCTCAGCACACAAAGGTGTCTCCTTACAAAGCACCAGCAGTGTCAGACACTCTTCAGAGCTGCTGCAGCATCTTAAGGACAGGGGGGTTGTTTTGCATTACCTCAGACCTTCTCTGGGTAAAACCATCTCCAGACATCATTATTTGTAATTGAGAAAGAGAGGTCAGATTAAATGAACGCTCATCACCGTCGCAGACCTTCATAAGCTGCCCACTACCACAGTAATTGAGAGCAACAATTAAGCAATAAAGACAGTTGTTTCTGAAGTACTTTGAACATCATAAAAATAGTTTTAATGGTTAAAAACCAAAGTGCTGGGAGCCATCACTGTGACAGCTCTGCAGATGAGAGCTGCGTCCCAGAAGTGAGACGCAGTAAATTCACTCACAGCAACGGTGGATCACTTTGGAAAAAATAGTTAAGTAAAACAGAACATTTTCATACCTGCACATTTCTGGTTTGCTGTTGATTGGACAGTGTGTCGTCCGGTCATTTTGTGCAGCAGAGTGACAAATAACTTAAAAAATTATTTCCTTGAAACAGTTTGGAAATATACCTCTTCTTGCCATATATTTCATCTGGGAGGCAATTTTCCCCTGCCTTTCTCCACATCAGCCTGGAGTTTCTGTTAGAAAGATGTGGTAATACAGAGAGACATCAGCATCATTCACTGAATGAAAATACTGAAACAGTAAACAGTTTCTAAAAATAAAAATATACTGAATATGTCTTTAGGTCTCTAAGGCATTATATAGTGACTAATCAGAGCAGTTTTCCTATGAAAAAGGGACAGAAGCAATAGAGATGGAATCAAATTTAATAGTACAAAATGTGAGGTCGTGCCCTGAGGGAGTAATAACGAGAATTTCTGCTACCAGCTGGGAGCTCATCAGTTGGAAGTGACAGAGGAGGAGAAAGACCTGAGCGCACGAGCTGATCAAATGACTGTAAGCTGGCAGTAGCATGCAGATGTGAGAAAGACAAATGTGAACCTAAGACATGTCAGATGAGGGATTTCTAATAGAACTAGCAAGATTTTAATGCTGTCGCAGAAGTACAGAATATTGTATGTCCATATAAAAGATGAATCCATTTTAAATTGCCTTTTCTGTGCCTTTCTCTCTTAGGATGACCAGGGGAGGAGGGAGCTTTCTTCTACAAGAAGAGACTAAATGAGCATAGTTTCTTGAGTCTAGCAAAATGCAGGCTGGGAAGAGATATATTTGTTGCTTACAAATACCCTGGAGGGAAGTACCAGGAAGAGAGAAGAGCGATGTGAGTGAAAGGGCAGTACTGGCACAAGAACAACTGCCTATAAATTTGCCAGGAATACATTTCAGCTGGAAATTAGCAGAGGGTCCTGACTGTCCAAGAAGTGCATTTCTGGAATTGCCTTCCCGGAGGTTTTATCAGGACAAAAATCCCAACTTGCTTTAATGCAGAGGTGAGGCAGTTCTTTAGACATACCATAGCTACCCCAAACAGCAGAGGACTGGGCACTATGATACAGAAGGTCACTTTCAGTTCTATTTTCCACCATCCTCACGTGTCTATCTCATTCAAGAGACAAGATTTCACACTGATGGTATTCAGTTACCTTTGAGCTGTCAAAGCTATCTGGTTTTCCGTGTTTTGCTGACTAGAAAAACTCCCAGCCAAGGCCTGGTGCTGTCCTCTGGCTACTTTGAGGCCCGTTTTATTGTGCAAATTGGTGAGGACAATCCCAAGCCTGTTTCTAATGGACGCACGCCACATGAGTCAGACTATCCACCACGTCTATGGGGGAATGGGCCAAAGACTCCAAGCTGCCTGCTGCACTGAGATCAGCTCTGCTCCTGCCCAGGGTGGGGGGAAAATTATAGAATCATAGGCTGGAAAAGACCTCTAAGATCATCAAGTCCAACCATCGGCCTAACAACACCATGCCTACTAAACCATATCCCAAAGTGCCTTATCTACATTTTTTATCTGACCATTACTGCTGTTGCACATAGGGACCTCCCTCCCCTCACCCCTGCAGTGCAAGGTGCTATGCGAGCACATCATAAATGACTTTCTGTATTGAAGAGTTAAAGTCTGGAACAAAGGCATGGAGAAGGGTGGAAAACTGTGATTTGCAAGCACCAGGTAGATGATGAGCAGCAGCTCAGGGCAGCTTGCTTGCTAACTGCCCAGCACTCCATGCAGTGCTCACTCTTGTAAAGTTGCCCAAAATCTGGAAGAAGCCCAGCCCAGAAGCAAAAATTAAGGTGAATAGATATGGCAGAGGATCAGGTAGTAGGGACTGTGTGAGGTTAGGCACATAGCCTAACTTGAGACAATTTAAAAAAATTTATATTTCAATTTTAAAAAATTAAATTGAAAGATGTGAACCTCAGCCCCATGGAGATTTGCTAAATGGCTGTTAAGAGGAGTGTGGTCTGGTCGCCCCTGAGGTGCAAGGAAGTTTGTCCTTTCTCTGCCCGCAACAGGAGATGCTGGGAATCAACAGATGATCTCAGAAAGTGTCTAGATGCAAAGCATTAGAGAAGGAAACCTTTTAAGTATGTTTTTTTGCTTTCAGACCTTAATCTATCAGCACTGACCTTTGTTTTCGTTAACTTTCTTCTCCCTGGCATATCACGGCCATCAGGTTGCAACACCATTAGGGTGGTTGTTCTTTTCATGTCGCACTGTAACTTTATGCAGCAATTTGTCACTGCAGATAAAACATCTTTGCTGTCCCAGGCGGCTTGCAAGCTGAAACAGGCATGGCATGCAAATTCAATGGAAAGTTAAGAGTTCAGGCGTGGAGGAGTCTGGAGGAGAGGAAGGAAGGGGGGAGTGCTTCAGGAGGACGGTTTTGCAGAGGACGGCCAAGGAAGAGGAATAGTGCATGCACAGACGAGAGCAGGGGGGGCTGTCCAGGCACAAGAAATGCAGCACAGAAGGGTGAAAGCAGGAGCAAGGGATGCGAGAAAACCTAGAGAAATGCAGGGGAAGGAGGTTGGGGGAGAAAGTTAGAGAGAGCTAACTGCGTGTGCACTGCAGGGCTCTGAAAGGAGAAGGTGCCCAAGGGCACTGTAGATAAACACAGAATGGCTGCTGCATCCCACCCCAGAGCCTCCCCTTCATTGCTGGGCAAATGATCATATATACACATAGATCTACAAAGCATTTGGAGATACTTCAAGGTAAAAAGCACCTATAAAATGACTTGTTATTGTTGACATTAAAAAACCATGGAAGTCTTCGCTCGGAAAGGCACCTGGGTTTTGTCTCGTCCCAGCACAGATGTTATTCAACTGCAGATCTGCACAGGAGTTTCTTAAGCGCGTATCTTTGTATTTAATTTGGTGACTTGGTTTGGGTTCGCAGCAGCAGAGTCTCTCCAGTGTGTTTCAAGAGTACGCACACAAAGCCCTTACTCTGAGCACAGCAACTGAATGTATACGTTTAGTTCAGTTTTATGCTCCAAGCACTGAGCAAACCCTCAACAAATGCTGTCTTCAAAAACTGGCCAAGCACCCATGCCAGTCAAACTTTCCGTGGAATCAGAACCTCAGAAATCCCTCACCAAAAAGGAAACATTGGCCTGGTCTGAATTCATTTGAGAGGAGGGAAGAAAGAAACTGCATTCATCAAGTTTTGCCTAGTCTAATGATCCTGGCCTGAAACTCGACCTTCTATTTTTGTTAGATTTTATACCCTTGCTGACCAGCTACATCTTACTCGAAAGCCCTACACGGAAGCAAACTTGGAATTATGACTAAAAGAAATTATACTTTTACTTCGTCGTCACAAGTACAAATGCGTCCTTGTGCCATGAGCTCCCTGTGCTCAGTGCCCCTGAGGAATCAGGTTCTCCAGGGTACCTGGTTTGTGAAACAAACAGGGATGGGGCAGCCCTTCTTCTCAGCAGGGTCTCAGGTAGCACAAAGCAGCTGTCTCTCTCCCTCTCCTCCCATGAGAAGGGAATTCCTCAGAGAAGCTGTGCCACCCCGCAGCAGGGTGGGCAATGACGAGAGAGAGGCAGGCAGGGAGTGCTGAGCAGGGCAAGTGCGGGAGATGGGTGTAGGAGCAGGGAGGGATCTACAGGGCAGCAGTGCAAGCAGGTAGCTGGCCATGAATCATAGAATCATAGGTTGGAAAAGACCTCTAAGATCATCAAGTCCAACCATCGACCCAACACCCCCATGCCTACTAAACCATATCCCGAAGTGCCACATCTACATGTTTTTTGAAAATCTCCAGGGATGGGGACTCAACCACCTCCCCAGGCAGCCTATTTCAATGTCTGGCCACTCTTTCAGTAAAGAAATTTTTCCTAATATCTAATCTAAACCTCCTCTGACGCAGCTTGAGGCCATTGCCTCTCGTCCTATCGTCAGTTAGTTGCGAGAAGAGACCAACACCTGCCTCACTACAACCTCCTCTCAGGAATGGCTCCTTGCACCCAACGAGCCTTGAAAATCTCCGTAACTGAGTACCCAAGGACAGCCCAATGAGCACAGCGGGAGCTTATGCTGCCCTGACCCTCTGCTGCTCTTGTGACTCCAGGCTGATTGGGAGACAGTTAAAGTTACTTTTAGGCTGGAGATAGGAGGAGAGGACTGTACCAATGCCTTGTTGTTGATGTTATCCACTGGGGAGCCCACTGTCCCCTTGGAGAAGCCTCAGCTCTCCACAGAAGGCAGCTTTTTGCTGAAAAGGGACTGTGTCAGGAGACAGAGCAGGGCTTCATTTTCAGGCAGGCTACATTTGAATGATGCAGCGCAGAGCAGATGTCCAAGAGACAGCCAAGAGGCGGGACCAAGGCAAGGCGCAGAGAATGAGTCACCCACAGCCAAAGCCAAGCAAAGGCTGAACACTGAAACAAGACATGTAAGGGGAGAACAAGGCCAGAGCAGAGTGGGAAAGATAAGAAGTCATCTTAGCAGGGAAACAACCAGGGAGACAGAAGAAAGAGGGTGAAGAAAATCAGAAAACTGCAGGAGAGCAGGACATAAGAATGACCACACTTCACCAGCCTGCTGGGCATCCAGCTTGGTAAGCTGCCTGCAGCAGTGGCCAGGAACAGACATTTAACCAAAAAATGCAGAAAGGCAAGGATGGGCGTAGAGCGTGACTTTCCCCAGAGGGCCCTCCCAGCCTCTAGCAGTCCATGGCGTAGCAACTCCTTGAGCCAGGGGCTGTGCCTGCAACTTTAATAGCCTTCAGGGACCTTTTCTCCTCTGAACCTAATTGCTTTGCAAACCCCTCTATGCGTTTGGCCTCCATCCTAACTGGCAGTGGTGAGCTCCACAGCCTGAGGGCGTGCAGGGGGAAAGCACCAGGGAGGGACAGATGGAGGAAAGCTGCTGAGAAGCGAGGAAGGATGGAGGGGATCCTTCTGGGAAAGGATCCATTGCATCAGCCAGCCCAGCTGTTTGCACAGCACTCCTAAAATGGCAAATCAAGGTCACATCACCATGGTGCACTCCCAAGCTCTCATACCAGCCCCTTGGAGGGTCCAAGACATCAGTGCATTCGAGTGGACTGCCCCAAGCGTACTAACACTGTCAAAAGGGAAACTATTTCTGAGGAAGAAAATGTCAAAACCAATGACTTTCAGTATCAAGAAGTTTCTTTCTCCTCCAGAGACATGAGGAGCTTGCAGTCCCTACAAGGCCAGTCCCTCTCCAAGAGCAGAGCTTGAGCAGCCTACACTGGAGCTCCTTTCTGGTAACCTCTGCATTAATCAGTGTTGGAGAGGCATAAACCTGCCCTGGGAGCAGCAACAGGAGAGAAGAAAGGCTTTTTTCCCTCAAATAGCAGAGAATTTCTTTTTTCCTCCAGGAAAGGGTCAGCAAACAAAGGTATTCTGCCCATTAAAAGAGGTAGGGAGAGAGGAGGGGGCAGGATTTGAGTTACAAAAGAAACCGGCGCATTACAGCAAGGAAGGCTGCAAGGTACAAGGCCACAGTGTAAAAGAAAAAAAAAAAAAAAGGCATTCAAAGCCTTTACAGCATCCATCAAAGCGATAACATTATTGCAAGGTACGTTTATAGCTCCCTTGCAGCTGCGGCAGCAGCTTTCCAGTGGGGCTGGGCTTAAAAAGAGACCAGAGCCAGTTCTCTGCTTCTCCGGCACCGGCAGACAGACCTTATTCCCCACCATGCACGGACGCTTCCCAGCCCCTAGCAGTGACTCCGAAATTCATTTCACCCTTTAATTGGATTTCAAGGAAGAGAGTCAGGCACAGAGTGGGGATGTCCAGGGCTGCAGGGGTCCCTGGCACCCACCAAGGCGGCAGCAGGAGAGGAGGGTTGGGCCGGGGTTGCTGTGGCAGGGTGCTGCCTTGTGCACCCACCAACCTACCCGCACACACCCCGCGGGCTCCGCTGGCCGGGAGAGCAGAAATGCCCTATTTCTGGTGTCAAATTTCAGCAAGCACAAGTCATTTCCATTTCATCGCACTCAAAAACGGCTGGGCTTAACTAGGTCACATTTCCTAACCATGTCGAAGGCTTGTCTTGCTTGAGTGATTTAACCACTCTAGAAGAATTTTATGAAGTGATGTAGCGAGCGCCCGCGATGAGCGATCACTCCCCTTGCCTTGCTCTGGAGGAGTGAAAAAGGCCGTTGCAGGGGACCGAATGCTGTTTACAGCCCCACCGCTTGAAGATCCTAGGTGATAAACAGCTCCTTTTCAGTGTTGTGAATATATGCATCTCCGAGACGAGCTATTTCAAACTCACCTTTTTCTCCATTAGCTGCCAAGGCCCGACCTTTGCCCTCTGTGTTTATCCCACAGTCGTCTGCACCAGGCAGGGAAAGCCCCACGCAAAGAGCTGCTGCCACCCCGCTGCACGGGGAAGACCGAACCTCAGCCCTGGCTGCCGATGGGTAGGCAGAGAGGCAAGGGTTAGCAGGCATTTTGAAGTAAACCCCAATCTTCTCTGCCTCTTTCCCCCAGCTACATTGGTGGCACAGCCCACCACCTCAGTCCTCTGTTGCGAAGAAGTCGGAGGTGGTGATGGCTCCCACATGCTGGGTGATGGCCTCACGACGCTGTGGGGCCCACTCATCTGCCCTCCCAGCTCAGCATCCCCTTCACACCATGGCCGCTAGCGTGCCGCAGGGAAAAGCTGCAGGGAGCCTCGAGGGCAACTCTTAGGAGCTGCACCCCAGTTACCTGCCATGGCAGGAAACATTCAAGGCCATGTTGGACGGGGCTCTGAGCAACCTGGTCTAGTTGAAGATGTCCCTGCTCACGCAGGGAGGTTGGGCTGGATGACCTCTAAATGTCCCTTCCAACCCAAAGCTATGATTTTGTGATTCTGTGTTTATATGATTCTATGATTCTATGATTCTACAATTCTACGATTCTATGATTTTATGATGCAAAGATCCTTGGTGACTGGTTTAAACAAGACACCTGACATAAATAAATAAAATTAGGGGAGATGATTCTTACTGTTAGCAGCCTATTCAACACAATCCTTAGCAAGACCCAAATATAGGCTTGACATTAGTCCTATGATGTGTCAGTTAAAAAAAAAAGATACATATTCACTAAAGTGGCTTTATAGAAGTGGAAGCAGTTGCCTGAAATAAAATTAGTAGAAAGAAGTATAAAAATTATGCTTACTGTTTGTAATTGGGATACTGGCATGTAGCAACCCAAACAAGCTGCCATGAAGAAAGTCAGGTGATTTACTGCATGACAATGACCCTCAGCAACATCTCACTTTCTCTGAGGGGCAAGCCATAGCGACTTACTGCAGGATAAAACTGTGCTTTCGGGGAACTGTTGCTCACACAGCAGCTGATGTAGTTATAAATCTGTAACCAGGGTGATAGAATCAGATGACCATAAACATGAACAGTGCTGCTATGTTCCTGGTACAGCCCTACCCACCTGGACATTAGGTCTTGGAGCAAAGGGTCAAGTCTCTACGTAACCAT
>Ga0181612_111168_pt1 | contig 19206 bp, 9 predicted proteins | sample HoacroProtozoa21_FD_119630 | JGI IMG/M metagenome (GOLD analysis project Ga0181612, IMG submission 119630) | Hoatzin crop microbial communities from Cojedes, Venezuel. Combined Assembly of Gp0051906, Gp0051904, Gp0051908 | reverse complement strand
TAGCGGGATTTGGGTTTGCAAGTTTATTAATGATGCCGCAACAGTGGGAAAAAATAAAGGCAAGAAGAGAAGGAATAGAATATAAAAGCAAAAAGGAATACACATCGAAGCATTTTAATATTGCTTTTATAATATCGGTAATTATTTTTTTATTTACGGCATTGGTTATAAAAACATATCTTAATGATATGTATGTGGTAAAAGAAACCGAAGATGCTATGAGCTTTATGATGCAATTTATTTGATGATTGAGTCGGAGATATCCGGCTCTTTTTTAGTACTATAAAAAGTGTGGTTGAAGGGTGTAATTACCCATCAGCTGCACTTATTCTTTTTTATGCAGATTTTTAGATCAGGGTATATTAGATCAAAAACTTATTAAAAATTTACTTGACAAAAATAATAAAGATAAGTAACATATTAAATACAGTCGATTGTGATAAATTTAATTCAGTAATGAATTAATAATGGAGAAAATGTTTTAAAGGAGGAGTTTTAAGAGGATGAGAAGTAAGAAGAACAAGATTGTCAAATGGCTGTGTATGGTATGTACAATTGCAATTTTGTTTCAAAATGTTGTATGTAATGCGTTTGGTGACGTTGCATCAAAAGGTGAGACAGGAAAAATTAGTTGGGGAGAGTCAACAGAATGGACAGAAGAAGTAGAATCTGCAGAAGAAGCGGAATCCGCGGAAGAAGCGGAATCTGCAGAGGAAGTAGAATCTGCAGAAGAAGCGGAATCTGCAGAAGAAGCGGAATCTGCAGAGGAAGTAGAATTTGCAGAAGAAGCGAAATCGACAGAGGAAGTAGAATCTGCAGAAGAAGCGGACTCGACAGAGGATGATTTTTACAAGGAATATGACAAGCTTATTTCTTCGGGAAGGGTAGAAACAGCTGATGCGGTAGAATTTGTTTCAAAATATGAAACCGGAGATGAAAAGGTAAAAAGAGAAAGTATATATCTAACCTTGCTTTGCCCGGATTGGAGAGTAGTTGCGGAAAATTGTCCGGGTTGGGAAGTTTGTGGAGGAGATTATCTGACACCTTCAGAAATGCTTCTTAATCTTTACGGAGAAACGGCTTTGTATGACTATGAAACAGGGGAGTTTACGGTTACCTGTAATGAACAACTTTATAATTCTACGGTTCGTATAGGAATTGACAGTGACAGCATTAATGTAGCAAAGGTTAAGTCAGTAAAAACCTATATAGCAGGAGAAGCTGTTATAGATAATATGAGATTTACATCAGAGGGACATATTGCTTTTTGTACAGATCATTTTAAATGGGGAGATTCGGTAGGCACAACCTTGTACAGAATAAACACATATGACAATGTAATGAATTCCTATAATGATTATCTTAATTTAAGAAAGTTGTTGTGGTTTGGATATGAAGGTCCGAAACAGGATGAAGGATTTGCAAGAAGTGGATTGGCAACCAGAGATGATTTCTTTATGTATACTTCCGTTGCATTAAGTTATGTTAAAGCAAGATTGATGACCGGAAGCGGACAGTATATGCATACTGATGCATTTACAAGTTCCATAGAGAATTTTATATACAATATCTGCAGCATGGATACTAATTATGAGGAAGGAAGCCATAATAAGGAAGTATGGGATAACTTTAAGATATCTTTTTATTCATCGGGAAATAACAGACAGGAACTTGCAACCTGGTACTATGAATATGAGACGGAGAAACCGCCGGTAGAGACTCCGGAGGTATATTACAGTAATTTGAAGTTTAATAAAATAAGTGAGTTTACAGGAAGAGTAGCGGGAAGTGACAACAGACATGCAACATACGTAATCTACGAATATAACGCTCCTACAAATACCTGGAAGAGATGCTGCAGAGTGGGTTATAACGGTATAGCGGAAAGATATAGTGATAATATGTTTTCTCTTTCCGAAGATGAGGAAAAGAAGCATTACGGTGCCGACGGTAATCCGATAACAGAATATACAATCGGAAATACGGTGTTTACAATAGCGGGAACAAGAGAAACCAATACAAGATTATATTATACAGAGTATAACTGCGGATTGTTTTCTTTAGTTGAAGAAGGTATTCCGATGGGATATATAAAGGCGCCGGATATAAGAATAAACGTACCGGGTGATAAGAATACATTAATAAATCTTTCTGAGGGACTTAATTTTAAATCTCCTTTTATGTATTCTGATGCCAACTTGGGTAAGGTAACAGAGGATAATGAATTTGCCAATTTAAAATTTAATAAGATAGATGGTCTTACATATAACTGTATAACCAAAGAAGCATGTGAATTTGAAATCCAGGAATGTGTGGGAGACGGTATATGGGTAAAGGTTTGTGATGTTAATTATAACGGTAACGACGAAGGCAATATAAATAACAATAATATGTACAGCTTAAGCAGATATACAGATTCCGTCTATCACGGTAATTCGGGAGAAGAGATAGCGGTTATCGAGGGACTTTCGGAAACTGATACTTTAACTTATTACATGTCATCAAGACTTTTTTATACCGAATATAATAAGGGAAGATTCAGATTGGTTGAAACAAAGGCCCCTGAGGGATACGAATTAATGACTCCAAAGGAATTCAATATTTTAAAGGATATCGACAGTAATAAAGTTGTTAATTTAACCGAGTTTATTGAAGCTGATAATAGTGAGAGTGCAGGGGCAAGTTCGAGTGCTGCGAGTGCAACATTGAGCTACACGGTGGCAAATATGCCGGAATGGACAGGGATTAAATTTAAAAAATTTGACGGAAGAACCAAAGAAGTTCTGGGTAGTGAAGAGAATCATGCGGAATTCATGTTAATGGAATGGAATTCGGATAAAGAAGAGTATGTAGATGTATTAAACGGAGAAGGTATATTTTATAACAGCGAAGAAAATATTTATGAATTAACGAATGATTCGGTTATCTATTATCACGGATCCGAAGGCGAGGTTTTTGAAACAAAGACAGGCAATAAGCTTTATTATACAAACTATAATGAAGGTAAGTTTGCCATAAAGGAAACAAAATCTGCTGAAGGCTATAAGTTAAGTTATGATATAAGAGAATTTACATTAAATGACAGAAATGCTGATGACAATATAGTCTATATGACGGATTTAGAGAACGGAATGATAAATTATCCTAATGAAAGAATTCATACCAAAGCATCTTATGAAGGACAGAATATCATAGACAGAGAAGGATATGTAAGACTTCAGGACACAGTTTATTATGAGAATCTTCAGCCGGGTAAGAAGTATGAGATTAGAGGAAAACTTGTTGATTATAATACGGGAGAAGAACTGGTTAACAAACAGGGAATATTGATAAGCGGCAAAAGAACGTTTATTACAGAAGATTATGACGGAGAGGAAAATGTGGACTTCTACTTTAATGTAGAAGAACTGGGAACTGATCGCTTTGTGGTTTTTGAAGAATTGTATTTGATAGAAGGTGAAGAAGAAATCTTTATAACCGGTCATGAGGATATAGAGGACAGAAATCAGACAATAGAAATTGAAACCCCGGAGGAGACTACGGAAGAGACAACAGAAACAACTACAGAGGAAACCTCATCTGAGAATGAAACCGAGAGCTCTAAAGTGGTTAAAGAAGAGACCACATCGCATACCGAGACTACTGAAACAACAGAAACATTTGAAACAACTGAAACAACTGAAACATCATCTGAGATGATTACTTCGACAACAAAACCGGTAAAGAAAGTAATTGAGAACAATCCTAAAACTGGAGATACAAGCAGTGTAGGTGTATTAATTCTTATAGCATGTATGTTTGCAGGGATTGCTATTGTGTGCGGTGTTAAAGGAAAGGATGCAGATAATGAATAAGAAAAGGCAAAATAAATGAATTTCAAAGGTCAAAAGGTAATGATAAAGATTATAAACATGAAAAAATATTATTTTTTAATAATTAAAACAAACTTTAGACACAAAATCAGATTATCTTATATATAAGCAATTCAAATAGAGTTAAGTTTGAAAGGCAAAAAAATATAAATAAGATAGGGAGTGATTATTATGAAATACAAAAAATATTTGGCCATAGGTCTTATCATAGCAATGTCGGTTGCGGGATGTGCCGGATGCGGTAATTCCACAAGTACAACAAAAACAGAAACAGTCGGTGAAGAAGCAGAAAATGAAATAGTCGTAAAGGTTACCGAGGTGGACGGAGACAAGATTACAGCAGTTGTGGGAACCATAAATGAAGATTCAACAGATGAGTCGAATGATTCTGACAAATCTTCAGATAATGGCTTATCAGAAGATAATGCATCAGAAGATAAATCGGCTGAAGACAGTTCGTCAGAAGATAATGCATCAAAAGACAGTTCGTCAGATGATAATGCATCAGAAGATAAAACATCAAGTGATGGTTCATCTGATGAAAGTGGAAAGCAGGACATGGCAAACGGTGAAAAGCAGCAGATGGGAGATGGTGAAGAACCACCTGAGATGCCTGACGGAGAAAGCTTTGATCCTGATAATATGCCTGAAATGGGTGATGGTCAGGAACCACCTGAGATGCCTGACGGAGAAGGGTTTGATTCTGACAATATGCCACAGATGGGAGATGGTGAAGAACCGCCTGAGAAACCTGACGGAGATAACTTTGGCGGAGGAGAAGCACCTGACATGGGTGGTAACGGAGGATTCGGAGGTTTCGGAAGTGTAGACTTTGAAGAATCCGATGAGACAATTACCTTTACTATAACCGATGATACAGAGATTACTGAAGGAATGATTCTGAAGATTGTTCTTGATGATGATAATAACGCAGTAAGTATCACAGTTGTAAGTATGGGTGATATGAGTAACTTTGGATCAGGCAATATGCCTGGAGAATCCAAAGGAAATACAGCAAGTAATGCAGATAACGGAACGGCAGTCACAACCATTACTTCAGACGGGGAGGTTGACGGAGATTCATACACATCTGAAGGTGATGATGAGAATGCGTTAAGAGTTGACGGAGCAAGTGTTACTTTGAATAATATAACCGTTGATAAGACAGGCGGAGATTCTTCGAATACCGAGAGCGGAGATTTCTATGGAATGAATGCAGGATTACTTGCTTGTAACGGTGCTGAGGTAACCATTATGAATGCGATTATTAATACCGATGCTGTAAACGGTAACGGAGTATTTAGTTACGGAGAAGGCACTGTTGTTAATATATCTGATTCAACAATAAGAACAACAAAGAATAATTCCGGTGGAATTCAGACCACAGGAGGCGGTACAACCAATGCCACTAACCTTGATGTACAGACCGAGGGTAATTCTTCAGCTGCGATCAGAAGTGACAGAGGTGGCGGAACAGTTAATGTAAGCGGCGGAACTTATGTAACAAATGGAACAGGAAGTCCTGCAATATATTCTACCGCTGCTATTTCAGCAGAGAATGCAGTGCTTACGGCTAATAACAGTGAGGGTATTGTCGTTGAAGGAAAGAATAGTGTAAGCCTTACAAATTGTACTTTAACAGGCAATATGTCCGGTACCTATAACGGTGATGAAGATGAAAATATACACTGCATAATGTTATATCAGAGTATGTCAGGGGATGCCGATGAAGGAACAGCTGAGTTTACTGCTGAATCAGGAAGTATAACAGCTCTTCAGGGTGATATGTTCTATGTTACCAACACAGACGCGGTTATTAATCTTAAGGGAGTTGCATTTACCTATGCAAATGACACATTCTTAAGAGTTGAAGGAAACTCATCTTCAAGAGGATGGGGAACAGAAGGATCCAACGGCGGAAATGTCGAACTTAATATTGAAGAGCAGACTATAGATGGAAATATCATTGTAGATGACATATCTACTTTGAATTTCAGTATTTCGAACGGATCATCCTTTAACGGAACAATTAACAGTGATGGAGAAGCCGGAGAGGTAAGTGTTACTATAGACGAAGATTCAACATGGACGCTTACAGGAGATGCTTACATTACAGAATTTAACGGAGATACGTCTTCAATCGTGGCAAACGGTTATCATGTATACGTAAATGGAGAAGCAATAGTTTAGAATTTGAAACATGTCTAACTTCTTATATAAAGCAATACAGGGTTTGGTGTGAAAGCATCAAACCCTGTATTGTTGAATATATCGATAAAATGTTTTTGATACCGATAAAATAATGTAATATAATTGACAAAAGAGGGATTTACAAGTAATATAATCTATATATTAGCACTCAAAGGCGTAGAGTGCTAATAAAAAATAATCAGTGAGATTTAAAATGATTCACAAAGGATTGTAGTGAATTATGAAGAATCATGGTGAATTATAGTGAATCGGAGAGGGTGATAAATATGCTTACTATACCAATTTACGATATGTTGTTTTTACCGGGAGTTACATTTTATTTGAAAATGGATTTCTTCGAGAGAAATGATATAGATATAAGTGATATTCATATCGGCGAAGATGTTTTATTTGTTTCCATTAAGGAAGATAAGGCAGTTTCTGCTCTTAAGGATGATGATATCAGAAAGATAGGAATTATCGCAGAATTTGGAGATGTTGACAGTGAAGGCAATATTCAGATAATTACCAAGGCAAGAGCAGAGATTCAGGATATAGAGATTGAGGGTAATACAATAAAGGCTACGGCTGTTGATTGTGAAGAGATAGAGGATATTTCCGAAGAAGAGGTCAGAGAAAAATTCCTTAACTTAAGAAAGGCTATGATGAAGTACGTTCAGAGCTTTCAGTGGGGAATGTGGGGAAGAAGCTTTATTCTTCATATGAAATCTATATATGATATGATCTGTTCCATGGGTGCATATATAGAGATTGACGAGGAAGACAGATATAAAATCATGGAAACAAACTCCAAAAGAGAGCGCTGTGAATTAATTGAAAAGGCAATATACGAATATATAGAATTGTCTAAGATTAATATGGAAGCCGAGGTTTTGCAGCAGGAGGATCACGAACAGCTTTACAGAGAATCGGCTATAAAGAAACAGATAGAGATTCTTACGGAAGAATTGGATCAGATGCATCCGGAAAATGTTTCGGATATACGAATGTTTGAAAAGAAGATTCAGGAATCCGGAATGAACGAAACTGCTGAAAAAGAAGCTCGTAAGGTTTTAAGAAGAATGAAACAGGAAGGCAAGGACAGTCATGAGTACGGAATGCTCTATGACTATCTTGATTTTATGACATCCTTGTCATGGAAGAAGGAACCGGAGCAGGATATTGATCTTAAGGAAGCGGAGAAAATTCTTGACAGAGACCATTACGGACTTAAGAAGGTCAAGGAAAGAATTATTCAGCAAATAGCTGTAATGAAGCTTAATAAGAAGCAGTCGGGCTCCATACTTCTTTTTGTCGGTGCACCGGGTACGGGAAAAACAAGTATAGGTCAGGGTATTGCCGAAGCATTGGGAAGAAAATATGTAAGAATAAGTCTTGGAGGAGTCAGAGATGAGGCAGACATCAGAGGACACAGACGTACTTATATAGGAGCAATGCCGGGCAGAATAATGGAAGGTATAAAGCAAAGCGGAGTATCCAATCCTGTAATTGTTCTTGATGAGGTTGATAAAATAACAAGAGATTATAACGGGGATCCGGCGGGAGCGTTACTTGAAGTATTGGATCCAGAGCAGAATTTTTCATTTACAGATCACTACATGAATGTACCGTATGACCTGTCAGACGTTCTTTTTGTATGTACCGCCAATACCGTTAATACTATTCCGGAACCGTTGTTAAACAGAATGGAAATGATTGTATTTCCGGGATATACCATGACTGAAAAATATTATATAGCAAAGAAACACTTGATTCCGAAGGCTGTAAAGAGTACCGGACTCAAGAAAAGTAATGTGAAAATCAGTGATGCGGCCATAAGAAAGATTATAAATGAATATACCATGGAATCGGGCGTAAGAGGTTTGAAAAAGCAGATAGAATCTTTATGCAGAGCTGTTGCCGTCAGACTTGTAAAAGGTGAAGAAAACAGCATATCTGTTGGTGAAAAGAAGGTACCTGAACTCTTAGGTAAGAAGATTATCAGACATGATATTATCGGTAAAGAAAAGATTCCGGGAATAATTACAGGACTTGCATGGACTGAAGCCGGCGGAGAGATTCTCTTTATAGAAACCGGCCTTGTAAAAGGAAAAGGCGGAATTATAATAACGGGACATCTGGGAGATGTAATGATGGAATCTGTTAAAGTGGCAATAACCATAGTTAAGTCATTGTATCCGGATAAAGCTGAGATTTTTGAAAAGAATGATCTTCATGTTCATGTACCTGAAGGAGCAGTTCCAAAGGATGGACCTTCTGCGGGAATAACTCTTGTGACAGCTATCTCGTCTCTTGTAAACGGTAAGGGTGTAAGTCCTTCTGTTGCAATGACCGGAGAAGTATCTCTTAAGGGAAATGTAATGCCTATAGGCGGACTTCAGGAGAAGCTTATGGCAGCTCAGAGAGCGGGAGTTAAAAAGGTGTTTATTCCGATGGAAAACAAGGAGGATCTTGAAGAGATTCCGGATGAAGTAAAAGAAAAACTGGATATTGTTCCGGTACAGAAGATAAAAGAGGTTTTGACAGACCTTAAATTATATAAGTGAAAGCATTGACGAATTAAGTGAAATACAGGTAAAATAAAAGATGGTTTTATTTTACCTGTATTTACGTAAACAGGAGGTTGTTATGCATAGCGCAGAAAAGGGAACAAATGTAATGACAGATGGAAGAATAGAAAGAAATATAGAAGGTAATACAGAAGGAAATATAGAAAGAAATATAGAAAGAAATATAGAAAGAAACACAGAAAGAAATACAGAAGAAAAAGCTGAGGAAAAAACATTTGGAAGAACCAAGGATATAGTTCTTATAGGAGTTATGGCTGCACTTATATGTGTCTTATCACCGATATCCATAAGTCTTCCTATAACGCCGGTACCGATTTCTTTAACTATTTTTGCCATATATATTACTGAGTATGTTTTAGGCATGAAAAAGGGACTTATAAGTTTTTGTATATATATTCTTTTGGGAATTGCCGGAGTGCCTGTTTTTTCGGGATTTCAGGGTGGAATTGCAAAGGTGACGGGACCTACCGGAGGATATATTCTCGGATATTTGTTTATATGTATAATCACAGGATATATTATTGAAAAATTTGGAAATAATTATGTAATTTCAGCATTGGGAATGATTGTTGGAACTGCTATATGTTATACATTCGGAACGTTGTGGCTTGCATATCAGGCAGGGCTTACATTCTATGAAGCGTTATTTATGGGAGTTGTTCCTTTTATTCCTGCTGATATTGTGAAGATGATTATAGCACTTTTGGTCGGACCGGTTCTCAGAAACGTGCTTAAGAGCGAAGATTTGATTTAAAATATAATACATAGCAGTATAAGGAATAGCAATGAACGGTAAAATCGGAATTGTGGGAATGTCCAACGGACAACGTAGGGAAAATAAAGAATTTATAGAGAATATGATAAGGGATATAGAGAAAGTCAGCGGGGAGGAAGTCCTTTCCGGTGATTTTCTTTATGAAACGGATAGTTATTTCAGTTGTGAAGCAAAAGAAAGAGCGAAGGTTCTTAACTCGATGTTTATCAATCCTGAAGTAACTCATATATTTGATATATCTGGCGGAGATGTAGCAAACGAGGTTTTAGAATATCTTGATTATGATATTATAAAAAGCTCAAAAGCTGTGTTTTACGGATACAGTGATGTAAGTACGGTGATTAATGCCATATATCAAAAGACGGGAAAAATATCCGGATTATATCAGATTCGTAATATAATGTACGAATGTAAGGAAGAGCAGAAAAAATATCTTAGGGAATTTATTTTAAATAATAATGGTACAGATACCGAAGAAATGTCCGAAAGAGACAAAAATACCAACAGTGACAATAATAACGACAAATGCAGAGATGTTTCAGATTTCTTTTTCATAGAAGGTCATTACATGAAGGGAACGGTTATAGGCGGTAATATAAGATGTTTCTTAAAACTTGCGGGAACGGAATACATGCCTGACTTTGAAGATAAGATATTATTTCTTGAGGGATATAATACTTCATCTATGCAGCTTGCGACATATTTTGCTCAACTCAGACAAATGGGAGCCTTTGAAAAAGCAGCGGGTGTTCTTTTGGGAACATTTACAAAATTGGATAAAGAAATATATGTTCCTTCAGCAGAGGAACTTATATACAGATATACAGGTGATTCAATTGCAGTGGCAAGGACCATGAGCATAGGTCACGGTGTTGATTCAAAATGCCTTATGATTGGCAGTGAATTGGAATTAGACGAAAACAGATAGGAATTTTTTATGAAATTATTTAATTTAAAAAAATCAGATAAAAAAAATAATATTGAAAATGAAGCAGTAGAATTAAATTCAGAAGTAGCAGAGGCAACAGAGACAACAGAGGCAACAGAAGTAGCAGAGGCAACAGAGGCAACAGAGGCAACAGAGACATCAGAGGCAATAGAGGCAATAGAGGCAACAGAGACAACAGAGGCAACAAAGGCATCAGAAATTACTGAGGATTTTGATAACGTTGACGATAATTATTTTACGGATGATGATATCGATCAGGTTATTTTCATTAATCCCGAGGACGATGATATCTACGGCAACGGTGATAAAGAAGGGGATGAAGATGATGATTCGGATTTTATAGACGAAGACGGAGAACCTTACACTAAAAAGAAAAAGATTCTGACCATTACAGCATTCATATGCGCTCTTTGCTTGATGTTTGGCATAGGTGCATTGGCAAATGCAAATATTCAGGGTAAGAGCTCGGGAAGAATTGCTACAGCCGGTGAAGCAAGTGGAGAAGAATCCGGAGAGGAATCGGATTCAAAGAGCAGTAAAAATAAAGATAAGGATAAAGATAAAAACAAAAAGGATGAAGAAAGTTCCGAAAGCAAAGAAGGCGGTGAAGAGCAGGAAACTGTAGATGTTAATAAATTAGAGGTTTCGGATTCACCTTTGGAAGATGATAAGGATAAAGAAAATGCTGCGGAAGCTGCGGAGGGATTTGGATTTGTCAGTTCTGCAACGGTAAAAACCGTATCTTCTTCAACATATAAGGAAACCCAGTTTTCTTACGGTATAGATGTATCAAGGCATAACGGTGATATTGACTGGGCAAAGGTAAAGGCTGCGGGAATTGATTTTGCATTTATAAGAGTTGGAAATCGAGGTTACGAAAACGGAAAGCTTTGTAAGGATGACAGAGCGGATGAAAATATAAGAGAAGCTCTTGCAAACGGAGTTAAAGTCGGAGTGTATTTCTTCTCTCAGGCGGTAAATGAGAAAGAAGCTATAGAAGAAGCCTCTCTTACTTTAAGCTATATCAGTGGTTATGATATTTCTCTTCCGGTTGTTATAGACTGGGAAACAGACAATGGTTACAGAACTAAGAATATAGGTGGGGATAAACTGGCTTCTATCTTAAAGGCTTATTGTAATACTATAAGCAGTTACGGATATACACCTATGATATATATGTGTCAGTCGGATTTGACAAGCAGAGTGGATATAACAAAGCTTTCAGGATATAAGGTATGGATGGCATGGTATTTTGACGAGTATGCAAAGGCTAACAGAAGTCTGAATGTATTCAGATACGGAGATTTGATGCCGGATACCTCGTTTAAATATAATGTATGGCAGTATTCATCAATGGGATCGATTTCAGGTATAAGTACAAAGGTAGATATGAATGTAATGATAAGCGATACCGCGATATACGATCCTGCATTAACGGTGAGCAATACGGAGATTATTACCAATATTAACGGAAGTGTTAATCTGTTAAACGGTGTGAAGGCCACGGATGTAGAGGGGATAGATAGGACATCTGAGGTAAAATGTACCGTTTATAAAGCGGACGGAACACAGATTAGTCTGTCAAATGCGGTTCTTACATCCGCATCTTACAGAATTAATTATATATATGAAGATGCAAGCGGAATAACATTTTCTTCGGATGCACTATTGTATGTCAGAGATTATCCGTTGGTTTATTTTAACGATAAACTTTGGTCCGGAAATAATATTAATGTTATAAATTATACATATGATGAAGCAGCGGGAGTAGGCGGAAATTATAAGAGAATAGTTAATCAGGTGGCAAAGTCCGTTACGGCAAAATGTTATGATAAAACGGCAGGTTCCGGAACATTGTATAATGTAACGGATATTCAGTATAACGGATGTGAGAATATTGTGGCATCGGGAGATATTAATGCCGGAAGTTATGATATAAGTTTTGTAATAAATGACGGAAGAGGCCTTACGGTAAATAAAACTGTGAGGGTGGTTATTACAAGGAGTTCTAAGTCATCCGGAAGTGGAAGTTCGGGAAGTTCGGGAAGCGCAACGAATTCAAGTTCAAGTTCGAGCTCAAGTTCAAGTTCAAGTTCAACTTCAACTTCAGGTTCGGGTTCAACCGCAGGAACCGGTTCGACATCATCACAATCAAGTTCAGGATCCGGAACCGGTACAACATCGGGGGATTCTTCTTCATCGTCTTCAAGCAGCGGAGGTACAACTTCAGGAAGTGCAGCCGGAGGAACTACGACGTCAGACAGTTCGGGAACCGGAACAGGTGGAGACTCATCGGATATACAGTCGAGTTTGGATAGTTCTGATTATCAGGAGTGAGAACAGAAAAAGCCTGTGGGTTTGTATAATTACAAATCCACAGGCTTTTCTTGAGAAAGGCATGGTATATAGTCATTAAGTGTATTAAACACTATAAATATTATAAATGAAGAACTCTGTCCTTTATTTCCTGAGTACGTCCCTGATTCCAGAACTGAGTGCCGATGTATCCGCAGGTACGTCTTGCCACATTCATCTTATCCTGGTCTGTGTTGCCGCAGTTAGGACATTTCCATATGAGTTTTCCGTCATCCTCCACAATCTGTATCTGGCCATCGTAACCGCATACCTGGCAGTAATCGCTTTTGGTATTAAGTTCGGCATACATAATGTTGTCATATATGTATGTCATAACCTCCAATACGGCTTCAATATTATTCTGAAGATCCGGAACCTCAACATAGCTTATGGCTCCGCCCGGAGATAATGCCTGGAACTCAGATTCGAATTTTAATTTTGAGAATGCATCTATTTCCTCGGTTACATGAACGTGGTAACTGTTGGTTATGTAATTCTTATCTGTAACACCCGGAATAATTCCGAATCTCTTCTGAAGACATTTTGCAAATTTATATGTTGTAGACTCCAAAGGAGTGCCATATATACTGAAATCTATATTAGTTTCTTCCTTCCATTTTGTACATGCATCGTTTAAGTATTTCATAACCTTTATGGCAAATTCTTTACCCTTTGGTTCTATATGAGATAATCCGGTCATATATTTTGTGCATTCGTATAATCCTGCATATCCCAATGAAATGGTAGAATATCCGTCAAAAAGAAGTTTATCTATTGTTTCGCCTTTTTTGAGTCTTGCCAATGCACCGTATTGCCAGAGAATAGGAGCCACGTCCGAAGGCGTTCCTTTTAATCTGTCATGTCTGCACATAAGAGCGCGTTTGCAAAGGTCAAGACGTTTGTCCATTATATGCCAGAATTTTTCTTCGTCACCGTCTGAAGAGCAGGCAACATCAACAAGGTTAAGAGTAACAACACCCTGGTTGAATCTTCCGTAATATTTATGTTTGCCTTCTTCATAATTTTTAGCATGGGCAATATTACCCACATTTTTCTCGGTAAATCTGTCGGGAGTAAGGAAACTTCTGCAACCCATACAAGGATATACATCTCCCTTTAATTCCTTCATTACCTTTGCGGAAATATAATCCGGAACCATTCGTTTTGCCGTACATTTTGCAGCAAGTTCCGTAAGATAGTAATATTTGCTGTCTTTATGAACATTGTCCTCGTCGAGAACATATATGAGCTTAGGAAAAGCAGGAGTAATGAATACACCTTTTTCATTTTTGATTCCAACAATTCTCTGCTTTAAAATCTCTTCAGTAATCAAAGCAAGATCTTCTCTCAACTGTCCTGCAGGAACTTCATCAAGATACATAAAGATGGTGATGAAAGGAGCCTGACCGTTGGTAGTCATAAGGGTTATTACCTGATACTGAATCATCTGAACACCCTGCTTAACTTCTTTTCTTACACGCATCTCGGCAATCTTATGAATAGTTTCTTCGTCCATATTCATATTGTTTGCCTTTGATTCTTCTCTGACGTCATTTATAAAACGTTGTCTGCTTATATCCACAAAAGGAGCAAGATGTGAAAGTGTTATACTCTGTCCACCGTACTGAGAACTTGCAATCTGTGCGATACTCTGTGTTGCTATATTACAAGCCGTTGAAAATGTATGTGGCTTGTCAATGGTGGTTTCGCTGATAACCGTGCCGTTTTGAAGCATATCTTCAAGATTGATGAGACAGCAGTTATGCATGTGCTGTGCGAAATAATCCGAATCATGGAAATGAATGATTCCTTTTTCGTGAGCATCCCATATATCTTCAGGTATAAGGAAACGCTTTGTTATATCCTTGCTGACCTCCCCGGCCATATAATCTCTTTGAACCGAGTTGACCATAGGATTTTTATTGGAATTCTCCTGTTTAACTTCTTCGTTGTCAAACTCCAAAAGACTGATAATCTGATCGTCGGTGGAGTTGGATTTACGAACAAGAGCTCTCTTATATCTGTAGGTAATATAGTTTCTGGCAACGTTAAAGGCTTTCTCGGCCATGATTTCATTTTCCACTATATCCTGAATTTCTTCCACACCTACGGATCTGTTAAGGCTTTCGCAGGCCTTTTCAACGTTTGCAGAGATCTTTTCAATCTGCTCGTCTGAAAGTCTGTCCGTAAGAATAACCGTTTTATTTGCCTTGATTATGGCGTTGGTTATTTTTGAAATATCAAAAGGCACCTCAGTGCCGCTTCGTTTAATGATTTTCATTGGTAACCCTCCTGATTTTGTACCTTAAAGCTTAAGCAAACCTGTGGGAATCCGATTAAAACAGATTCCTTTAGGGAAACGAACTTTGCTCGGCTTGTTTTATGTATTAAGAATAATAACACGATGTAGTTAGTGAGTCAATAAAAAAACACAAGATATAGTGGTTTTAATTTAGTACAATATATTAGTAACTGTTATATAAGCCGTTGTTTTAATATAAAAAGTTATATCAGTTATGGGTATATTTTCTATGGTTATATTAGCCATGCCATATAAAGCGGTAAATATACAAATCCGTTTTCTGCTTTCAGGTCACTTGTATGTAATACGTACGGAACATCAAGTTGATTCTTGAATTTATTCATAAACTTACTTATGGAATTTAATGTATAATTCTTTCCTGATTTAACCTCAATCGGAGAAATGTTATGTTTATTCGTAATATTGTTTTTCGCTGTAAGAAAATCTATTTCCATGCGATCATTCTTATTTTCTCTGCTGTTGTTGACATAAAAATATAATTTATGGCCGGAGCTTCTTAGCATTTGTGCAACAATATTTTCCATAATCATCCCCATATTTACTTCAAGCTTATCAAAAAGAAGTTTTTTATAAACATTTTCGCTTATTATTTCATTTTCATCGAAAGAATGACTTACTAAAAGTCCTGTATCTGCCATATAGCATTTGAATATATGACGATCACGATTCATTTTAAGTCCGTATGTAGGTTCATATACATTGTAACAGTTATTTACAATCATAGCGTCTGAAAGCCAAAACAAGGAATCTTTAAATTGATTATATCGTGCACCGTTTTTTATAGAGGATAATTTGAAATGCCTGTTTTGATTTCTTAGTTGAGAGGGAATCTCATCAAAAATTGCAGTTACTTTAACGGGGTCTTCCGCATGTTTTAAAATATCATCGCGATATAAGTTAAGTATACGTCTTTTTACGCGGTCAACTTTGTCAAAATCATGAGTATCGATAAAGGTTTGTACCGGTTGGGGCATTCCACCTATAATCATATATTGTCTGAAAAGATTCATTGCCTTTCTATGAAGAGCCTGTCCCATTTGTGCCTTTTTTTCAAAACAGGTCTTTATTGTATCAACCATAGCTTCTTCTGAAACAGCCCATAAAAATTCTTCAAAATCCATGGGATACATGTTGATATGATCTTCTTCAGAAGGTATAAGAGTTCCCTCTGTGTTTTTTTTGATTGAGATAAGGGAGCCTGTTTCCACATAATCATATCGTCCGTCTGCCACAAGATATTTAATAACGCTTCGTGCTCTCGGAAACAGTTGTACTTCGTCGAATATGATAAGTGTTTCGCGTTCATAAAGATGTGTATTATATAATGCGGATAATTTCAAAAAAAACATATCAAGATTGTTGATGTCATATAAAAATAAATCTTTTATTTCCTGACCTGCAAGGTTAAAATCAATCAGTATATATGATTTATATTCACCTTTAGCAAATTCCTCTGCAATATAACTTTTTCCGGTACGACGTGCTCCTTGTATAAGTAAAGCAGATGTTCCGTTGTTATTTGTTTTCCATTCTACAAGTTTATTATAGATTTTTCGTTTCATAGGAATCACCTCATAAAATCTTAATTTTTCAATTGTTATAATAATATAATAACACAAATCACGATTTTTAAAAGCTGAGAATATACATAAATCAAGATTTTTAAAAGCTAAAAATATACATAAATCAAGATTTTTATAAGTTTAACCGGGATTTTCTATAATTGTATTGAAAAATATTTCGTGGTAGAATTAGCAAAGGACTTTGAATAAAAATAAGAATGAGAAAATGAAGTAAGAAATCTGATATAGGGAAAGGATGATAGGATATGAACACAGACGGTAATATAAGTAATAGTAGCTGTAATAATACAGGTAATAATGCAGTCGGCAATATGAATAGCAATACATATGATAATGCGGCCGGCAATATGAATAACAATACACGTGATAATGCGACAAACAGCGCAGTTGACAATGCGGTAAATAACACTGATGTAAAATCGGAAGCCTACAATTTTTTTGCCATGCTGTCAAGAATGAAATATATAAACAGATGGAACCTTATGAGAAATACTATCGAGGAAAATATAGCGGAGCACAGTCTGGATGTGGGGATAATAGCTCATGCTTTGGGAGTTATCAATAACGTATATTTTAACGGGAAGGTGGATCCGAACAGGATAGCTGTGGTTGCTATGTATCACGATGTTCCTGAGATAATTACAGGAGATTTACCGACACCTGTTAAATATTATTCAAGTGAAGTAAAGGAAGCCTATGATAAGGTTGAGTATTCGGCGGTGAAGAAGCTTGTCAGAGCCCTTCCGGAAGAAATGAAAGATATATATAAGGATATAATAACCGGAGACTATATAGATGATGAATCAAAAAAACTTGTAAAGGCTGCAGATAAGATATCTGCACTTATAAAATGCGTAGACGAAAGAAATATGGGAAATACGGATTTTGAAAGAGCGGAAAGAGCTACAGTTGAGATTATAAAGGACTTGAATTGTAAAGAAGCGGATTTCTTTATGGAAAAGTTTTTCGGAGGATACAGTTTGACATTGGATGAACAGCAGGAGTGATACACAGAGCAGTAAACCGGTAATATAATATAGATAATCAGATAGAAAACCGGTAAATATAATATAGATAATCAGATAGAAAACAGGTAAATATAGTGTAGATTATCAGATAGAAAACCGGTAATAATGATATAGGTTTGAGACGGATTATAAGTTGTAATCCGGCAAGAGAGAGATGAATTATTAAGCAGAAGAGAGATGCAAAATGGGAAAATCGGTATTTATAGCAGAAAAGCCCAGCGTGGCAAGGGAGTTTGCAAAGACACTGGGAATAAAAGGAAAAAACGGTGACGGATATATAGAGGGAGAGAATACCATAGTTACATGGTGCGTAGGCCATCTTATAACCATGAGTTATCCGGAAGCATATGATGAGAATTTAAAAAAGTGGAGACTTGACACTTTGCCGTTTTTACCGAAGGAATGGAAATACGAGGTTATAGACGGGGTAAGAAAACAGTTTAATACAGTAAAAAATATATTAACAAGAGATGATGTAGAAACCATATATATATGCACCGACTCGGGACGTGAGGGTGAATATATATACAGATTGGTGGATATGGAGGCCGGAGTCAAGGGAAAAACCAGAAAGAGAGTCTGGATAGATTCCCAGACAGAAGATGAGATTAAGAGAGGTATAAAAGAGGCCAAGGATTGGAGTGAGTATGACAATATAGCAGCATCGGCATATCTTCGTGCAAAGGAAGATTATCTGATGGGAATTAATTTTTCAAGAGTTTTATCCATAAAGTACGGCAGCGATGTTAATAACTATCTTAATACTAAGAAATATACCGCGTTGTCGGTAGGCAGAGTAATGACTTGCGTTCTGGGAATGATTGTGAGACGTGAGAGAGAAATAAGAGACTTTAAGGAAATGCCTTTTTATAAGGTCAATAATAGATTTTTATATGACGAGGGTTGTGAGTTTGATACAGAGTGGAAAGTGAATGAAAAATCAAAATATTTTAATCATCCGGATTTGTATAAGGAAAACGGATTTAAGACTGAAGAAAGGGCTAAAGAATTAATAAGTCTTATTAAGGAAAACGGCAATGAGGGTGTGGTTGAATCCGTGGAGAGAAAAACGGAGAAGAAAGCGGCACCATTACTTTTCAATCTTGCAGAATTACAGAATGAATGCTCAAAGCTTTTTAAAATCAGCCCCGATGAAACTCTGAATGTGGTTCAGGAATTGTATGAAAAAAAGATGGTAACTTATCCAAGAACCGATGCCAGAGTTCTTTCCACAGCTATAGCGGGGGAGATAGATAAGAATATAAAAGGCCTTTCGGGACTTAATGTATTAAAGCCTTATACTGACTATATATTGGAAAAGGGAACTTATAAAAATATTAAGAAGACCAAATATACAAACGATAAGCAGATTACAGATCATTATGCCATTATTCCTACGGGACAGGGTCTGGGAAATGTGGCAACACTTGGAGTAAAGAATCCTTTGGCCATAAAAGTCTATGAGGTTATAGCAAGAAGATTTTTAAGTATATTTTATCCTCCGGCACAATATGCAAAACTGGGTATTGTGGTGTCTATG